>ERZ1292633.4815-Hain-H41-02um-R1-4815-length-12382-cov-38_pt1 | contig 12382 bp, 15 predicted proteins | sample MGYA00564406_ERZ1292633 | MGnify/ENA primary metagenome ERZ1292633 (study PRJEB36523, sample SAMEA6512639) | groundwater metagenome | collected 2019-01-08 | study: AquaDiva: Metagenomics assemblies of 32 groundwater samples
GTAGTAAACATTGTCCTACCTGCCTTTCTTTCAAAAATTTTCTTGGGTTATTTTCCTATTAAGTTTTAAAGTTACTGCTTACATAATACACTAATAATGCTTTTTGTCAACTGTTCTTAAATACTAGGCAGATAGCCGTTTATTGTGTATAATACTAGAATAAAAATTATGGAAAAAGTACTTATCGGACATCAAGATATAGCCAGACTTTTCAATGACAAACTTAGCGATTATGTCAAAAATAAAATATCAGAATATAAGCTCGTCTACTCCCCCCTTGAAAAAGAAGAAGAGGAACAAGTTATTATAAAAATAATTGACACGTTGCTTGACCCGTTTTTGGTTTATTCCGGACCGCACCGGTTAAAGCAATGGGAAAAAGGCTGGGGGCAAAATCTTGCCGAATTGAACAAGGAAAAAACAACCAATGCGATATTTCCCCGTTATCATGGCAAATACGAAATCAATCGGCTCAATCAAAATTTTGTCAAAGGCATATCGCCAAATTACGAAAGAAATATGCTTTATGTCATCCTTGATTATGTTTTTGATAAATATTTGAGAGGAGTGGAAAACATCTATGAATTCGGCTGCGGCACCGGACATAATCTTCTTAAGGCGCGCGAAGTCAACCCATCAGCTAATCTCTTTGGCCTTGATTGGGCTAAATCTTCGCAAAAAATCCTCAAGCAAATGGCCGATACCGACCTAGAAAAAAATATCAAAGGATATCATTTTGATTTTTTCAAGCCCAATACAAAAATAAAACTCGCTAATAATTCAGCAATTTACACCGTGGCGGCGCTTGAACAAATCGGTTCAAATTATAAAGCGTTTGTTTCTTATCTGCTAAAAAACAAACCGACTATTTGCATCCACATAGAACCAATCGCCGAACTGCTTGATGAAAAAAGATTAATTGATAATCTATCCATAAAATATTTCCGAAAAAGAAATTATCTGAATGGTTATCTAAATTACTTAAGAATCTTAGAAAAAAAAGGTAAAATAAAAATAATTGAGGCTAAAAGAACTTATATCGGTAGCCTCTTCATAGAAGGTTATTCAATTATAGTTTGGCGGCCAATATTTAAAAAACAATGAAAGACATTCTGATAAATTTTTCCAGTCCCGTTCTTGGCAATAATTTTATTTTCAACACCAATGATGTAAATAGTTTAAATGACGCTTGGAAGCATTTGAAAAAAAAGTTATTCAACCTTGGTTATAATATAAAAACCGCTGACCAAAACGGCTTATCAAATTGCTCTTGGGTGTTATTTATTGATGGAGATAGTTTAGGTAAAAACATAGAATGCGCTCCAATTAGTTTTCGGTCTTTGATAAAAAAAATCATAACAAAAAAGACAGAAACCAAACGAGAAATCTACCAAGAGTGCCTTGACAATGGCTTAAAAGATAAAATGGCCTTATTCCTTTGGGAGGGCAAATCCGTCAAGCCGTATAATTACACAAAACGATTGTATGATAAATTTTCCACAATTTTTACTTGGAATGACGATTTGGTTGATAATAAAAAGTTTTTCAAATTTCATTTGCCGTGTCCAGCAGGTAAAAAACCGGTAAACAGAATAAGTTTTAATGAAAAGAAATTTTTGGCTAATATTTCCGCCAATAAATTATCAATATTCCCAAATGAATTATACAGCATACGCAGGAAATCAATTAAATTTTTTGAAAATAAGCTTGGCGATCAATTTGATCTTTTTGGTCCAAAGTGGAATGTTCCAATCACTAGAAAAGAAAAAATATTCCCTTTTTTGACGCCAAAATTTAAAAGCTACAGAGGAATATCTAAAGATAAAATAGAAACATTTTCTCATTACAAGTTTGCTCTTTGCTATGAAAACGCTTATGGCTTAAACGGATATGTGACGGAAAAGATATTTGATTGTTTTAATGCTGGGATTGTGCCGATTTACTGGGGAGCCGAAAATATTACCGATTATGCGGACAAAAACGCTTTTATTGATAGACGCGAATTCAAATCCGATAAAGAGCTTTTTGGTTTTTTGAAAAATATTGACGAAAATGAATATAATAAATATTTGTCAGCCATAGAAAAATATTTGGCCAGCGATAATTACAAATTATTCCTTTCGGAAAATTTTGCCGACACGATTATTAAAACCTTAAACTTAAAACCAATTTATGAAACTGCTTAAAAAAATTATAAAATTTGCAAAACACCCAAAAGATAATTATCCGAATATTTATATTTTCGGCTATCATATCCTGAAAGCTTTTCATAAAACAATCTTGAAATTCGGCCTTATTAAAAATGACGGAACCTTAAAGAAAGATATGTTCAACTGGACGCTTTATAATCTGCACTACAAGGGAGAACTTAAAGAAGCGAAGAAAAATTATACTTTGGCTTTGGTGCCATGGGATTACAAATTTCATAATTCACAACTTGTAAAAAACAACAAAAACATAAAACCCCTGCATTCAAGCCATCATCTTTTATACGAAACTATTATGCAGTTAAATCCTCAATCCATGTTTGAAATGGGTTGCGGAACGGGAATGCACCTTCACAATCTCCAGACATTGTTACCAGAAGCCAAAATTTGCGGGGTTGATCTTTCCAGTCAACAACTTAATGACCTCAAAAAGACTTACCCGAAAATGTCTAACAACGTCAAACAAGCTGATGCCACCACTCATTGGACAAGGTTGCCTTTTGAAGTATGCGATGTGGCTTTTACTCAAGCGGTGATTATGCACATTCATACCGGCGACGCTCATTTAATAGCTTTGGAAAACTTATTTAAAATGGCGAGAAAATATGTTATTCTTTACGAAAGCATGAAAAACCACCCCTTCCTTGATGACATCAAAAAACTTCATTCAGAGAAAAAAATCGCTTGGGATAATATCTTTTTCTATTATCGCATTAACGAGGAAAACGGCCTTCCCACTTCTATGATATGTTCAAACACAAAACTTAATTATCCGGAATTGAAAGATGTAGGCATTTTTTCGAAAACAAATACGAATATCTAATAAAAACATGGATAAAACCATCCCGATAAAAAAATTTGTGCCAAGCAAAATAAAAGATTTGGCAAAAAAACTATTGGATATAGTTGACCGAAGAATAATACCCGCGAGTAAACCATTTGTTTTAGAAAATAAGTTTGGTGTTAGATTTATTTATTATCCTTGGGAGAAAAATGCCATCCGAGTTTTGCTGGAACGAAATGATTTAAAAAAAGAAATCCTTATTGCTAAAAAGTTAATAAAAAGCGGCAATATCGTGTTTGATGTTGGTTCAAATATTGGGATACTCAGTGTCTTGTATTCCAAATTTACAGGATATAGTGGCAAAGTATACTCGTTAGAACCGGTTAATTCAACTTTTGAACGATTAAAAGAAAACTTGGCTCTAAATAGGTGCGAAAATGTAATACCCCTTCAAATTGCGCTTTCTAATGCGACTGGGTCGGCAAAAATGCGGGTATTTGATGATTCTGCCAGTGGAATTAATTCTCTTGGCGAACCAAAATACCCTGAATATAAAACGAATTATGAATTGGTAAAAACAGACATTCTTGATAATTTTTGTGATCAATTAAAAATAGAACATATTGATTTTTTAAAAATTGATGTGGAGGGTTTTGAAAAAAATGTACTGGAAGGAAGTGATGTTCTGCTAAAGAAAAATCTTATCAAATTTATACAATTTGAAATCTCGGACATACCGCTAAAAGGAGCGGGAAGAACTCCAGAAGAAATACTTTATCTTTTAGAAAAATATAATTATTCAGTTTTTAGTTTCAATCAGAAAACAAACAAGTTTGTTGGACCAATTTCAATACTGAGGATTGGAAAAGGTAAATATGATAATTTTTACGCATCACAACAAGATCTAAGTAAAATTTAAATTACAAAATGAATAATCTTAACACCCCGATACTGTTTATAATTTTTAATCGCCAAGATACAACCGATATTGTCTTTGCGGAAATAAAAAAAATTAGGCCTCAAAAATTGTTTATCGCCGCTGATGGGCCAAGAAAAGATGCGCCAGATGATTACAAAAAATGCGCGCAAACGAGAGAAATTATAAAAAAAATAGATTGGCCTTGTGATGTAAAAACTCTCTTTCAGAAAGAAAATCTCGGCTGTGGTTTAGGGCCAGTAACAGCAATAAATTGGTTTTTTGAAAATGTGGAGGAGGGAATAATTTTGGAAGATGATTGCGTGCCAGATCAGTCATTCTTTTATTTTTGCCAAGAGTTATTGGAGTGTTACAGGAACAACAAAAAAATAATGCATATCAGCGGGGACAATTTCCAGTATGGCAAAAAGCGCGGTTGGTCATCTTATTATTTTTCTGAATATACTCATAATTGGGGCTGGGCAACATGGCGAAGAGCCTGGAAATATAATAATATTGAACTTCTAAATCCGGAGTTAAGAAAGCATATTTGGGACAAGCAATGGTATTTATCGGTGCGAAAACAAAATGGACTGGCTATTTTGCCGAATGTAAATCTTGTTTCAAATATCGGAATCAGTGGCGATTCAACGCACACAAAGGAACCTATTCATTACGCCAATCTGCCCGCCAAACAGATGGTTTTCCCTTTAATTCACCCCAAAATAATATTGCGGCATCGGCTGGCTGATTTTTTTACCAATCGTGATATGTTTAAAGGAAGTTTTAAAAGACTCGTCTTTCAAAAACTGCTAAATATAACGCCAAAATCAATGGAGTTTATAGTCAAAGGTTTTGTCAAGATTATTAAAAAAAATGAAGCTTAAGAATTATTTTAATATAATACTAAACAGCGCGCCCAAACAAACTTTTTTGTTGTGCGCAAAAAAACTTTTTCCCAAATATTTTCAGGAACCGTTTGATAATTTAAAGAAAATACCGCGTTACACTGCGGCAAAAACTGCATTGCTGGGCAAAAATATAGAAATTGCCGACGCGCCGTCTTTTTTTCCCATGTATCGTGAAATCTTTAAAAAAGAAACTTATAAATTCAAAGCAGAATCAGAAAAACCTTATATCATTGATTGCGGCGCCAATATCGGTTTAAGCGTTATTTACTTCAAAAAACTGTATCCGAAAGCTGAAATCATAGGCTTTGAACCCGACAAAAAAATATTTGATATGTTAAAAAATAATATGCAGTCATTTGGCTATAATGATGTTAAAATAATACAAAAGGCCTTGTGGAATAAGGAGGGAGAAACAATTTTCTCCAGCGAGGGGGCAGATGCCGGCCGGCTGGCGAATAAAAGCGAAATAACCGATCCGATAACAGTTGAGATGACGAGTTTGCGCGGTTATCTTGGAAGGCCAGTTGATTTTTTAAAAATTGACATAGAGGGGGCGGAAACGATTGTGATTGAAGATTGCGCCGATTTGCTGATTAATGTCAAAAATTTATTTGTGGAATATCATTCCTTTAGCGACAAAGAACAAAAACTGGATACTTTGTTGGGCATATTAAAAAAGGCCGGGTTTAGGTACTATATATATAATTTTGGCGTTTTATCCCATCACCCGTTTGAAGAAAAGAAAACTTATCTGGGAATGGATATGCAGTTAAACATTTATGCTTGCAGATTTTAGAAACAAAAAAATGACCTATAATAATTCAAAAATCAGTTTCATAATTCCCGCCTATAATTGCACCGACACTATCGTTGAATCAATTGAGTCTATTTTTAATGGAAATTTTGAAGATGGCGACGAAGTAATAATCGTAAATGACGCGTCAACGGACAAAACATGGCAAATTATAAACGACTTGCAAAAAAAATACCCAGTTATTGAAGCGATATCGCACAATATCAATAAAGGGTCGGCGGCGGCGGGAAGAAATACTGGAATAGATTACTCAAAAAATAATCTTATTTTTTGCTTGGATTCCGACAACGTTCTGGCCACCAATACGGTCCCGGTTTTAAAAAAGTATATGCTGGAACAAAATGCGAATATTGCCACATTTGGAGAGATACATTTTTTTAAAACCGAAATTGGAAAATTAACGCATAAATGGACATACAAAGACGAAAAAATAGAATTGAAAGACGCCTTGGCTGGATACAAATGGCCCGGACCAAGCGGTAATTATCTTTTTACAAAAAGAAGCTGGCTCAACGCCGGAAGGTATAATGAATCAATCGGCGGAGCATATGATTCTTGGGCTTTTGGGATTAAACAGCTGGCCACAGGCTCAAAAATGATAACAATGAAAAATTCATTTTATTACCATCGCGCCGGACACGAATCAGCCTTCATAAGAGATAAAGATAAAATAAAGCCTTCGTTAATCGCTTTATCAGTTTTAATAAATTTCTTAGACCTGATTGAAGAAGAAGATGTGGATTATATAATGAGCAAAGAACACCGATATTCATGGTTTGATGACCTTGAAAAACGACCTATACGATTAAAAAACTCGGCTATTGGTGCCAATGGCTTTAGAACATCCCTCCTTGAACAAAAAAAATGGTATGTTGCTTTTATGACCAAGATAACAAAAAAGATGAAGAATTTTAAAAAGAAATAGAATGAGAGATACTATATTTACAAAAATAATTGTGGGCTTTTTATATAAGCCCTTTAAAAGATTAAATTATTATTTATTATTTCTTAAAGATTTTTCCACTTTCAAAAAACTATCAAAAAAAGATGCCAGATTCTCAACCTTATGGAAGGATCGTCGCCCTCAACTGCTTGATAAAACGCCTTTCACAAATTTCGATACGCATTATATATATCATCCCGCATGGGCAGCCAGAATAGTCAGAAAAATAAACCCCGAATTTCATATAGACATATCTTCAACCCTAATCTTTTCATCAATGCTTTCCGCCTTTATTCCTGTTAAGTTTTATGACTACCGTCTAGCAAATATAAAATTAAGCAATTTAACATCAGAGACAGTAGACTTAACTTGCCTGCCCTTTAAAGATAATTCAATCGCTTCTCTCTCCTGTATGCATACCATAGAACATATAGGCCTTGGCAGATATGGCGACACAATTAATCCTAACGGAGACTTAAAGGCGATTAATGAACTTAAGAGGGTGCTGGCTAAAGATGGAAACTTATTGTTTGTCGTTCCAATCGGAAAACCAAAAGTACAATTTAACGCTCATAGAATTTATTCTTACGCGCAAATTGTTGATTACTTCAAAAACTTAGAGCTTGTGGAATTTTCCTTAATTCCAGACAATGCCACAGAGATTGGAATTATTACAAATGCTACGCAAAAACAAGCCGATGAACAAAATTACGGCTGTGGATGTTTTTGGTTTAAAAAATAAATAAAAAAATATGAATGAAATAGGCACAACAAATCAAAAAATGAGGGAAAGTTGGTTAGATAAAACCTTAAAAAATATTCCGCGAGACTCAAAAATCTTAGATGCTGGCGCCGGGGAATTGCAATATAAAAAATTCTGCGAACACCTAAATTACTTCAGCCAGGATTTCGGACAATATGATGGCAAGGGCAATGCTGAAGGGCTTCAAACTAAAAAATTTGACAACTCTAAACTGGATATCCTTTCCGATATTACCAAAATTCCAGCCGAGGACGCTTCTTTTGACGCAATAATGTGCATTGAAGTACTGGAACACATCCTTGAACCGATAAAGGCCATTAAGGAGTTATCTAGATTGCTAAAAGTGAACGGCAAGCTATTAATAACCGCCCCTTTCTGCAGTTTAACCCATTTTGCGCCTTATCATTTTTCAACCGGATTCAATAAATATTTCTATGAGGAAGCCTTTAAAACAAGCGGATTCAAAATACTAGAAATAATACCGAATGGAAATTATTATGAATACATAGCCCAAGAAATACGCAGACTTCCTTCAATAATTAAAAAATATTCCGGTTGCAAAATAAATATTTTTGAAAGAATTTTTATTAAATTGATTTTAAGTATTTTAAATAAATACAATAAAAAGGATAAGGGGGGGGTCAAGCGAATTATTGTGTTTTGGTTACCATGTTTTAGCTCAAAAAGTAAAATAATAAATTCATAATATGATAATCGTTAAACTTATAGGCGGGCTTGGGCAATCAGCTTTTTCAGTATTCGTTGGGACGCAGTCTTTCCATAAAAAAATAATGATGTGTTTAAACTGGATTTATCCGATTTTACCAAAGACAATCCCCGCTCATACAGTTTGAAGAGTTATCATCACGAGTTGATCGTTGCGATTTTTATATAATTTGCTATATTGAATAAATGAGTAATTTATATGTATTTGGTAAGATTTTTGCAAGACCTTCATTTGTTGAAGGTATATCTAGATTGTTTGATTTGGGCGCAACATTGCAGGAGTATAACAGTTCCGAAACAGAACAAAAAGTCGATATGGAAGAAATAAGAAATGATTGGCGCGCTGTTGGCGATGATTTGAAGTTTTCTATTTCAAACTATGAACAAAATTTTGCCAAACAATCAAAATAATTCAAGAGGAGTTTTGGTTACAGAGATTTCGCAATCTTTTTCCGGTCCGCTTCCGCATCCAGATGTGTTGCGTAAGTTTAATGAAATTGTTCCAGGAGCGGCTGAAAGAATAATGAAGATGGCGGAAGAACAATCGGCGCACAGAAAAGAACTTGAAAAGAAAGTAATCGATTCTGATATCGCTCGATCAAAATGGGGACAAATTCTCGGTTTTATTATTGCTATTACTGGGCTTGGTATTTCGACCATTATTGCCATTTATGGTAGCGCTATCGCCGGTGGAGTTATCGGTGTTGGCACATTAGCTTCTCTTGTTGGAGTTTTTATGTATGGCTCAAAGACAAGGAGCCTTGAAAGAAAAGAAAAATCTTCTAGCTAAAATTGACTATACTTATTTCAGGACTCCTTTTTGCGGTTTAACCTATTTTACGCCATATCATTTTTCAGCCGGGTTTAATAATTTTAAATAAGTATAATAAAAAATGATCATAATTAAACTAATAGGCGGATTAGGCAATCAGCTTTTTCAGTATTCGCTGGGACGCAGTCTTTCCATAAAAAATAATGATGTGTTTAAACTGGATTTATCCGGTTTTACTAAAGATAATCCCCGCTCATACAGTTTGAGACATTTTAATATTGTGGAAAATTTAGCAAAAAAAGAAGAAGTGACAAAATTTAATAAAAAAGGATTATCAAAATTATTTGAAAAAATAAAACCTTACTACAAAAGATCATCAATAAAATATAAAGGATACAATTTTGATCCTAATATTTTAAAACTTTCCGGAAATTTTCATTTAGATGGATATTGGCAAAGCGAAAAATACTTCAAAGACATAGAAAATATTGTCAGAAAAGAAATAACTCTTAAAAATTCCTTACCCTCTAAATACTCGGGATTAATAGGTGAAATAACAAACAACAACTCTGTTTCCATTCACATTAGACGGTGCGACTATGCCACCAACAAAAAATTTTCCGCAGTTTATAATTTGCTGGACGAAGAATATTATCAAAGAACCGTAAAGTTTATTGCCGAAAAAATAAAAGAACCAAAATTTTTTATTTTTTCTGATGATATTAAGTGGGCTAAACAAAACCTTAATATTCCCTATCCAAAAATATTTGTAAGTGACAACAGTGAAATAAAAAATTACGAAGAATTGACATTGATGAGCCTCTGCAAGCATAATATTATAGCTAATAGCTCTTTCAGCTGGTGGGGCGCGTGGCTTAACACCAACATCGATAAAATTGTCCTTTCGCCCGACAAATGGTTCAATATTGGCGTTGGCAATACCAGCGATTTAATTCCAGAAAACTGGATCAAGTTATAATTACAAATGAAAATATTATTAATTCAAGCTCCGTGGTACGGATTTCAAAACATTATTAGCGGTCGGCTTTATTTGGGGCTAGCTTATCTTGCCGCCGTTTTAGATAAAGAAGGTCATCAAGTCCAAATTTTTAACGGCGAGACATTTTTTAAAAACATAATAAACCAAAGAGAAAAAGTGGTTATCAACGAAGAAGATTACTTGAAAAATTTTAATTCCAAACACGAAGTCTACCAAGAAATAATGAAAGCGGTTCGAGATTTTAGGCCAGACATAGTTGGAATTTCTTTTATGACTGCCAACTCCGATTCTGGATACTATTTGGCCGAAATGTTGAAAAGTTATAATCCCCAAATGCCTCTTATCGCCGGAGGAACTCATCCGACTCTATTACCCGAAGAACCGCTTAAAAGAGCCCCTTTTGATTTTGTGATAAGAGGCGAGGGAGAAGAAACCATTGTGGATCTTATAAACACAATAAAAAATAAAAAAAGCATAAGCAATGTTCTTGGAGTAAGCTATTTGGAAGGCGACAAAATCGTCCATAATCCCAATCGCCCATTTATTCAAAACTTGGACAAACTTCCCTTTCCCTCTTTTCACTTAATGAAAGACGCTCAGAAGAACACTTCCGCCTGCACTGGCATCACCACCGCCCGCGGTTGTCCGTTTAAATGCAACTATTGCGCCTCCAACTTAATGTGGACGCGAAATGTGCGATTTAGAAGCCCTGCCAATGTCGTGGAAGAAATTAAAGATAGATACAAACGCCTCGGTATCAAAAATTATTCTTTCAACGACGATACTTTTACCCTCAGAAGCGCCTTTGTGGAAGAAATCTGCAAAAGAATGTTAGAACTGCCATTTAAAATAACTTGGCATTGCGACACAAGGGGCGACACCATAAACATAGAAATCCTGAAGTTGATGAAAAAAGCCGGCTGTAACCATATTTACTTGGGACTAGAAAGCGGCAGTCCAAAAATTCAAAAAATGATTAAGAAAAACATTGATAATATCAAGATAAAAACAGCGGTAAGAATGGCAAGAAGAGCGGGCATAGAAACGACTGTTTACTTTATGGCAGGCTTCCCAGAAGAGACCGAAGACGATTTGATACAAAGCATAACTGCGATGGAAGACATTAAACCTGATCACGCCATTTGGAGCGTTTTAACTCCCTACCCCGGAACTGAGGTGTGGGACTTGGCGCGAAAGCAGGGGCTAGTCTCTCTTGATACCGATTGGGCAAGATTCTTTCATCACTCCAATCGTAACTTTTTTAACACCATATCCAAAGAGGTGTGGGAGAAAATGTTAAACATCATTGAACTGAAACAGAAAAAGATAAACAACAGAATGACATTGATAAAACTAAAGAAAAAAATACGAGCAAAAATAAATCTGGCAAAAATGGCGATAAAAAACCCTAGAAAGGTTTTAAAACAATTTAAAAAAATACCGGATAAATTTTTTAAAAAACAATGAATCCCTTAGTTACTGTTTTAATGCCGGTTTATAACGGCGAGAAATATCTAAAAAAAGCCATTGAAAGCATCCTGAGCCAAACTTTTAAAGAATTTGAATTTTTCATTATTGACGATGGTTCTGTCGATAAAAGCGCGGAAATAATAAAATCTTTCAACGACGCGCGAATACGACTGGAGAGCAATAGGGCAAATCTTGGACTGATTAAAACATTAAACAAGGGTTTGGGAATGTCTAAGGGCAAATATATAGCTAGAATGGATTGTGACGACATAAGTCTGCCGAACCGATTATCCGCCCAAGTAAGTTTTATGGAAAAACATCCGGAAATAGGCGTATGCGGTTCTTGGGTTAAAATAATAGGTTTAAAAAATGAGTTTATTAACAAATACCCTCAAAACAACGAAGAGGCGCGAGCGTATCTTTTGTTCAACACGCCCCTTGCCCACCCTGCCGTCATTATCAGAAAAAGTATTCTTGAAAGCTGCCAATTTAAATACGACGAAAAATATAAGCACGCAGAGGATTATGAGCTATGGTCAAGAATAATTGACTATGCCCAAATATCCAACATTCCGAAAGTTTTATTGCATTACCGCATGCACCGTGAAAGTGTCAGTAAAAAAAATTCTTCAGAACAAGCGGAAAATTCCAACAAAGTCCGATCTAAACTTCTAAAAGACTTGGGCATGAGCGCCACCACCGCAGAATTGGACATTCACAGAAGGTTTGTCCGCCCCGACTACTTTAATTCTAAAGAGTTTATAAACAAATTGGAAATATGGTTAAACAAAATTTTATCAGCCAATAAAAAGACGAGTATTTACAAACAAGAGTCTTTGATCAAAATCATTTCCAGTCGCTGGCTTAATGCTTGCGATACTAACGCTAATCTCGGTTTTTGGGTTATCAAAAAATTTTGGCAATCACCGCTCAAAAAAATAAACTGCGACAACTTCTGGCAGACTTTGAAGTTTTTTATAAAATGCCTGATTGGCAAAAAAAACATCAGTTAACCTTATAAATAACGACATTATCTATTTCTTTTATCGGCTCCAAAAATTTTTCTTTTTTAAGTT
>ERZ1292633.4817-Hain-H41-02um-R1-4817-length-12379-cov-7_pt1 | contig 12379 bp, 11 predicted proteins | sample MGYA00564406_ERZ1292633 | MGnify/ENA primary metagenome ERZ1292633 (study PRJEB36523, sample SAMEA6512639) | groundwater metagenome | collected 2019-01-08 | study: AquaDiva: Metagenomics assemblies of 32 groundwater samples
TCCTGGCCGACGACGCGCTCGCCCAGCCGCGCCTCCATCTGGAGGAGCTTCTCCACTTCACCCTCCAGGAGTCGCTGCACGGGAATGCCGCTCCAGCGCGCCACGACCTCGGCGATGTCCTCCTCGTCCACCTCCTCCTTCAGGATCTTGAGGTCCTTCTGGAACTCGGCGAGGGCCGCCGTCTCGGAGGCCGCCTGCTTCTCCAGCTTGGGGAGGTCTCCGTGACGGATCCGGGCCACGCGCTCCAGATCCGCGTCTCGCTCCGCCCGCTGCTGCTCCTGCTTCAGCGCCTCGATTCGCTCTCGGATTTCGTGGATCACCTGGATGCGCGCGCGCTCCTTCTCCCAGTGGGCACGGAGGCGCGAGAGCTCCTTCTCCGTCTCCGCGATCTCCGCTTCGATGTCGCTCCGGCGCGACTTGGAGGCCTCGTCGCGCTCCCGCTTCAGGGCCAGGCGCTCGACCTCCAGTCGGCGCTTCTTCCGCTCCAGCGTGTCGATCTCCGCCGGAAGGCTGTCGATCTCGATGCGAAGCCGCGAGGCCGCCTCGTCCATGAGGTCGATCGCCTTGTCCGGAAGCTGGCGGTCGGGAAGGTAGCGGTGGGAGAGGACGGCCGCCGCCACCAGCGCGCTGTCCTGGATCTTCACCTTGTGAAACGTCTCGTAGCGTTCGCGCAGGCCGCGGAGGATCGCGATCGTCTGATCGACCGTCGGCTCCCCCACGAAGACCGGCTGGAAGCGCCGCTCCAGCGCGGCGTCCTTCTCGATTCGCTTCCGGTATTCGTCCAGCGTGGTCGCGCCGACGCAGTGGAGCTCGCCCCGCGCGAGCGCGGGCTTGAGGAGGTTCGACGCGTCGAGCGCGCCCTCCGCCGCGCCGGCCCCGACGAGCGTGTGGAGTTCGTCGATAAAGAGGATCACCTGACCCGCCGAGCGCGTCACCTCCTTGAGAACCGACTTCAGCCGTTCCTCGAACTGCCCGCGGAACTGGGCGCCCGCCAGGAGCGAGCCCAGGTCGAGCGCCAGGATGCGGCGCGACTTGAGTCCCTCGGGGACGTCGCCGCTCACGATCCGCTGCGCCAGCCCCTCGGCGATGGCGGTCTTGCCGACGCCCGGCTCGCCGATGAGGACGGGGTTGTTCTTGGTGCGGCGGGAGAGGACCTGGATCACGCGGCGGATCTCGTCGTCCCGGCCGATGACCGGGTCGAGGGAGCCCTTTCGTGCCATCTCCGTGAGGTCGCGCGCGTACTTCGCCAGCGCTTGGTACTTCTCCTCGGGATCGGGGCCGGTCACCTGTTCCCCCCCGCGGATTTCGAGGAGCGCGTGATAGACCGCCTCGCGCGTCGCGCCGTGCTCGCGCAGGAGCGCGCCGGCGTCGGAGGTCATTCCCGGATCGAGCATGGCGAGGAGGAAGTGCTCGGTGCTGACGAATTGGTCCTGGAGCCGCTCGGCCTCGACGAACGAATGCTCGAGGATCTGGCTCAGCGCGGGGGCGAGGACGATCTGCCGGCTGCCGGAGACCTTGGGGAGGCGGGCCAGGCGGCCTTCGACGGCGGTTTCCAGAGCGCCGACGTTGGCGCGGGCCGCTTCGAGGACCGCGCGGACGGCGCCCTCCTTCTGGCGGAGCAGGGAGAGGAGAAGGTGTTCGGGACGAACTTCGGGATGCCCGGCGCGGGTGGCGTCGGACTCGGCCTGGGCCAGGGCGTCCTGGCTCTTGGTGGTGAGTTTCTCGAATCGCATTGGAACTAAGACTTAGATGCCAGGCGCTCCTTGGCGAGGCGGGCTTCGTCGCTCTTCGGAAAGCGAAGCACGACCTGCCGGAACAACTTCTTGGCCTCCTCGGGGCGGTTCATTCGCGCGTGCGCGTAGCCCGATTTCAGGAGCGCCGCCGCCACCTTGTCTCCCTTCGGGTAGCGTTCCGCCACTCTGGCGTATTCGACGATCGATCCGTCGAAGTCGCCCGTGGCGTAGAGGCACTCCCCGACCCAGTACTGCGCGTTGTCCGACCGCTCGGTATCGGGATAGTGATTCAGATACTCGCCGAACGCCTGCCGCGCCAGATCGTATCGGCCGGCCGAAAGATCGGCGTAGGCCGCGTTGTAGGCGCTTTCGGGGTCGAGGATGGCGGTGGTATCCCGCACCATCGTACCGGCCGCGGCGCGGGCGCTATCGGCGCGAGTGAGGCGTTCCTTCACGTTCTCGATCTTCGCGACGACGCTGCTGAAGCGCTCGCCCGAGGCGTCCACTTTCCCCTCCAGGACCTCCATCCGCGACGACAGCTCATTCAGCCGCGTGTCGCTGCTGGCGCGCGTCGCCTGGACCGACTCCCGCGTCGTCTCCACCTTGCGGTCGAGCGTGTTGACCCGCCTGAGAAGCTCCGCCTGGGTGGTCAGCAGACTGTCGAGCGACGACTGGCTGGAGCGGTAGTAGCCGCTGGGAGCGCAGCCGAATGCGCCCGCCGCCACGAGGGCGGCGAGCGCGACGGTCGCGGCCGGCGCCCGAAGCGCCCGGAGGGCGCGCGGAGGACGGCGCATGGCGATCACTTGGCGACGAAGTGGGCGCGGCGGTTCTGGGCCCACGCGTTTTCGTCGTGGCCCGGATCGAACTGCCGTTCCTTGCCGTAGGAAATCGTGGTCAGGCGTCCGGCCGCGATGCCGTAGGAGACGAGATACTCCTTCGCCGCCTTGGCCCTCCGCTCTCCGAGCGCCAGGTTGTACTCGACGGAGCCGCGCTCGTCGCAGTGTCCCTCGACGATCACGTTCCCGCCGGAGTTCTTTTCCATCCACTTGGCGTTGTTCTCGAGCGCGCTCTTCGCGTCGGCGCGAAGCGAGGCCTCGTCGAAATCGAAGAACGCGTCGGCCAGCGTCGCGCGCGTCTCCGGTTCGCTCTCCGTCTGCGTGGGCGGAGGAGGCGGCGGCGTGGTCTCCTGCTGCGTGGTCGGCGGCGGTGGCGGCGGCTCTACCTCGCTCGTCGACACCTGCTTGCGCGAGGCACATCCAAGGGCCATCAATAGCGCGGCGAGCAAGCCCGCCGTCGCCAGCCTCACCATCCGTGGCGTATGGCGCATCGTACGATCCCCCGTTCGGGTCAGAGTGTTGTCCGACAAGGACTTCCGGCTAATTTCGAACCGTAGCACAGCCCCCGTGAAGCGTCAACCCGCCCGGAGGCCCCCCCCCCGGGCAGGGATCATCCTTTCTTCCGGGGTCGCGGTCCCGCCGACGGATTGTAGTTCTCGTCGGCCCGCGTCAACTGGACGACGTCGCTCCCATCGGAGGACATGAGATAAATCTGTCGCTGGCCGGTGCGCGAGCTGGAGAAGTAGATCTTCCGGCCGTCGGCCGACCAGCGGGGATTCTCGTTGTGCCCCGCGTCCGAGGTGATCTGGATCGGGTTCTGTCCGTTCGAATCGATGATGACCACGTCGAACGTTCCGTCGTGCCGCGCCGCGTAGGCGATCTTCTCCCCTTTCGGCGACCACTGCGGCGAGTCGTTGTACTTCCCCTCCATCGTGAGGAGCCGCTGGTTCACCCCGTCGGTGTCCATCACGTAGAGCTGTGGCGACCCGGAGCGGTCCGACGTGAAGACGAGCTCCCGCCCCGTGGGGCTGAAGCAGGGGGAGGAGTCGATGCGCGGATTCCGGGTCAGTCGCCGGGCCGTCTGCGCGTCGCGGCTGACCAGGTAGATCTCCGCGTTCCCGTCGCGCGAGAGCGTGCAGGCGATCCACTTGCCGTCCGGCGAGTAGGATGGCGCCGTGTTGAGCCCAGGGCGCGTGGAGAAGGGATACGATGCGCCGCGGCGAAGATCGAAGAGGTAGAGGTCGGGATTGCCGCGCTTGAATGTCGTGAAGGCGATCTCGCTTCCCCAGGGCGCCCACGCCGGCGAGAGCGCGATGCTCCGGTCGTGCGTCACCTGGCGCTGGTTCTCCCCGTCGTAGTCCATCACCCAGATCTCCTTCGCCTTTCCGCTCTGGCGGACGAAGGCGATGGGTGTCTCGCAGATTCCCCGTTCGCCGGTCAGGACCTCGATGACGTCGTCGGAGAAGCGGTGAAGCGTCGCGCGGAGCGTCGCGCGGTCGAAGGAGTAGGCACGGCGAAAGACCGACTCGGCGGTCCCGAGATCGAACACCTCGCCCGTCAGCTTCCAGCCGGGCCCCTCGGGCTCCACCAGTCCCTCCACGCGGACGGAGCCGGCGAGGCCGGGCTCGGGGCTCAGTTTCGATTCCAGCGCCGGCACGTCTCGGACGCTGAAGAGGCCCGAGAGTTCGAAATCGCTCCGCGTCACGTCGCGCGCGCCGGCGGCCGTCCCCGCCGCGCTCCCCGCGGCGCGAAAGGTCGCGAGAAGGAGCGGCGACTTGTTCGAGCCGGAGGTCTGCACGCCGATCCGCACGTCGGTCTGCGTTCCCGCCTCGCGCGGCGTCGCCGCGATGGCCAGGAGGAGGAGCCCCGCGAGCGCGCCGGCGCCGAGGAGCCTATTGCTGGAATTCGAAGCCAAAGTGAACCCCCAGGTAGTTGTCCGCGAATCCCGCCGGAAGCGGCGGGAGCGGCGTCGCCGAGATCAGCGCCCGCATCGCGGTCTGATCGAAGAACACGTACCCGGAAGTCGTCTCGATCGTCGCCTGCGAGATCTGTCCGTCCCGATGAACGCGGAAATAGACCGTGGCCTTGATCGGACGGCCGCGGGCGTCGACGCCCTGCGGGGGTACCCACCGGGAGCCGATCTTGTTCCGAAGCGTCGCGAGATAGTACGCGAAGCGGAAATCGCCGTCGGTCTTCGCGCTCGTCGCGCGCGAGGAATCGGAGGAGAACCAGCGGGGCGCCAGGTCGGCGGCCGACGGCGCGGCCGATTCCTTGGCCGCGACCTTGGTCTCCTCGGACTTCCCCTTCTTGTTCGGCGCCCGTTCCTCCCGGATCGCGATCTTCGCCCCCGGCTGGTAGCGCTTGAGGAGCGCCGGCTTCGGCTTCGCCTTCGCGGAGGCGGCCGCCGGCTCCGGCGCGGGCAGGGTGCGAAGCGGCGACAGACGGACCAGCTGCGAGCGCGTGCGCGGCCCGCGGCTCTCCGGGAGCGAGATCTCCGTCGACGGCTTGGTTCGGTAGAAGAAGAGCGGCACGAAGAGGAGATGGAGCGCGCAGGCGATCGCGAGCACGATCGCCGACTCTCGTCCGTCCGGTGGGGCCGCTCCGCGGCGCAGAACCGATGGCTTCTCGCGCCAATCCATGGCGGAAGCGTTCCCGGAGCCGGCCGCTAGGGCCCCTGCTCCAGTCGAAGCGCCTGGTGGAGCGACCGGACGGCCCGCTCCACGTCCTTCTGGCGCACCATGCAGGTGATCGTAATGGACGACGTGCTGATCAGCTCGATGTTCACCTCGGCCTTCGCGAGGGCGTCGAAGACGGCGCCGGCGGTGCCCGGCGACGTCGCCAGCCCCTCGCCCACGACCGAGATGATGGCCACGTCGGGGTCGTAGACGAACGCGCGCGCGCCGAGCTGCTTTCGCATCTCCTCGACGATCGGCAGGACCGTCTTCACGTCGTGCGAGCCGACGGCGAAGGTGACGTCGTTCTTCCCCCCCTCGCCGCTCGCCTGCACGATCATGCGCACGTTCACGCCGTAGCCTCCCACCGCGCGAAAGATCTCGGCGGCGACGCCGGGACGGTCGGGTACGCCCAGGAGGGCGATCTTCGCCACGTCCGCGTCGTGCGCGATGCCCCGAATGACGACCTCTTCCATCGATCCACCCTTTCGGATTCGCGTGCCTTCGTTCCAGTTGAAGCTCGAACGGACGTGGATCGGGACGCCGAAGCGCCGCGCGATCTCGACCGAGCGATTGTGGAGGACCTTCGCCCCCAGGGACGCCAGTTCCAGCATCTCGTCGTACGAGACGGCCGCCAGCTTTCTCGCCTCGGGGACGACGTGCGGATCGGCCGTGTAGACGCCGTCCACGTCGGTGTAGATCTCGCACTCCTCGGCGCCCAGCGCGGCGGCCAGCGCCACGGCTGTCGTGTCCGAGCCGCCGCGGCCCAGGGTCGTCACCTCGCGGTCCCTGCTCACACCCTGGAACCCGGCTACGATCACCACGCGCCCCTTGGCCAGCTCTTCCCGAATGCGGTCGCCCTTGATCTCCACGATCTTGGCGCGCGTGTGGGACGTGTCGGTCACGATCCCGCTCTGCGAGCCCGTGAACGAAACAGCCTCCTGGCCGCGATCGTTCACGGCCATCGAGACGAGCGCCATGGAGATCCGCTCCCCCGACGTGAGGAGCATGTCCATCTCCCGGGGATGCTCCTCCGACGAGACCTTCCTCGCGAGGTCGGCCAGTTCGTCGGTCGTGTCGCCCATGGCCGAGACGACGACGACCAGATCGGTCCCCGAGCGGCGCGTCCGGACGATGCGATCGGCGACACTCTGGATCCGCTCCGGCGAGCCGACCGACGTTCCTCCGTACTTCTGAACCAAGAGACCCATGTCAGCGGTTCCGAGTTTCGAGCAGGGTGTGCGCGGAAGCCCCTCGCGCCGCGATCCGGCCGGGGATGGCCCGGGCGGGGACGCCGCCGCGCGCGAAGGCGCGGATCATGGCGGTGCCGACGCGGGCGCCCGCCCCCGGTGCGTGGAACGCGAGCAGCGTCGGCCCGCTTCCGCTGATCGTCACGCCGTAGGCGCCGGCGCGCCGGCCCGCCGCGACCACCGCGTCGTAGGCGGGAATGAGTCGCGCGCGGTGCGGCACATGGTACACGTCCACGAGGGCATCGGCCAAGAGATCGAAGCGCCGGCTCGCGATGACGGTGAGGAGCGCGAGCGCCCGCGCCGTGTTCGCGGCCGCGTCGTGGAGCGCGATCCGTTTCGGAAGGAGCGCGCGCGCCTTCTTCGTGCTCACGCGCACGTCCGGAACGACGAGCGTGATGCCGAGCCCGCGCGGCGGCGCCAGGCGGAGCGCCTCGAAGCCGCCGCGCCGGAGCGGCATGGAGAGGATCATCCCGCCCCGCAGGGAGGGCGCCACGTTGTCGGGATGACCCTCCAGCCGGATCGCCTCCGCGAGGAGCTCGTCGTCGTCGAAGCGACCGCCGAGCCAGTGATTCGCCAGCGTGAGGCCGGCCACGATCGCCGCGGCGCTGCTCCCGAGCCCTCGCGCCACCGGAATCGCGGAGCGGATCGTGAGCGCCACCGTCGGAACGGGCTCGTGCGCGGCGCGGCAGAGATGGCGAAACGCGTGAAGGACCGTGTCGCGATGCAGATCGAGCGCCAGGTCGCTCCCTTCGCCCCGCCGCGCGATGCGGAAGCCGTCGGGGATCCGTTCCGCGGTGACGGAGAGCGGGAGCGCCAGCGCCAGGCCCAGGCAGTCGAAGCCGGGGCCGAGGTTCGACGTGGAGGCAGGGGCGACGGCCCGCCACCGGAGAAGTTCCGAACCGCGCGGGCGGGAGCGCGGGCGCGGGCGGACGCGCGGGCGGCGGCTCACGCGAGGATGGCCCGGCGAAGCGCGTCCGGTTCGGCGTCCACCGTGTCGAAGCCACCCGAGACCGTCACGGCGCGCTCGGGATCCTTGAGCCCATGCCCGGTCACCGTGCAGACCGCCGTGACGGCGCCGTCCAGCGCGCCGCGCGCGCCCATCTTCAGAAGCCCCGCGATCCCCGCGGCCGACGCCGGCTCCACGAAGACCCCCTCGATCGACGCGAGGAGCCGGTAGGCTTCCACGATCTCGTCGTCGCTCACCGCCTCGATCACGCCACGCGATTGGTCGCGCGCGTCGGTGGCGCCCTTCCAGGATGCGGGGTTTCCGATCTTGATCGCCGTCGCGATCGTCCGCGGTTCGGCCACCTTCTCGCCGCGGACGATCGGCGCCGCCCCCTCGGCCTGGAATCCGAGCATCCGCGGCCGCCCGCCCCCCTCGCTCGCGTCGCGCTCCACCCACCCCTTCCAGGCGGCGGTGATGTTGCCGGCGTTTCCCACGGGGAGCGCGTGCAGGTCGGGAACGCGGCCGAGGGCGGCGGCGATCTCCCAGGCGACCGTCTTCTGCCCCTCGATGCGGTCGGGATTGATGGAGTTGACGACGACGGCGGTTCCATCCTCGGCCAGAAGGCGCACCAGTTCGAGCGCCCGGTCGAAATTACCGCGCACGGCCACGATCTTCGCCCCGTGCACCATCGCCTGCGCCAGCTTGCCGAGGGCGATCTGCCCGTCGGGGATGACGACGGCGCAGCGAAGCCCCGCGCGCGCCGCGTAGGCGGCGGCCGAGGCGGAGGTGTTCCCGGTGGAGGCGCAGATCACCGCCTTCGCTCCGGCCGCCACGGCGCGCGACACCGCGACCGTCATGCCGCGGTCCTTGAACGAGCCGGTGGGATTGGCCCCCTCGACCTTCAGATGGAGCGAGAGGCCCGGGGCGATCCGCGCGGCGAGACGCGGCGCGGCGACCAGCGGCGTGTTCCCTTCCAAGAGTGTCACCACCGCGTCGTCGGGAATCGGCGGCAGGATCTCCCGGAACTCCCGGCAGATGCCGCGCCACGGACGGATCGTCATCGATCGAAGATTCGGATGGCGCGCGGCGCGCGGCGAACCGTGGCCAGCGACCCGATCGTCGCGATGGCGTCGCGCAGATCCCGATCGCGCGCCTCGTGCGTGAGGAGCGTGATCGACGCTTCGCCTCGCGCGCCGGGCTCCTGGAACATCTGCGCCACGCTCACGCGCGCGCCGCCCAGCCGCTGCGCGATCTGGGCCAGCACACCCGGCTGGTCGTCCACCAGGAGGCGGACGTAGTACTTGGTGCGAACCTCGTCGAGCGGGAGCTTCGCTTCGGGATCGGGTGCCGCCGGCGGCGGTTGCGGCGGCGGTGCCGCTCCACCGCGGAGCCGCCGCTCCCGCGCGATCGCGATCAGATCGCCCAGGACCGCCTGCGCGGTCGGGAGCGCCCCCGCCCCCTTCCCGTAGAGGAGCATCGAGCCCGACGCCTCGCCCCGGAGATAAACGCCGTTGAATTCGTCCCGGACCGAGGCGAGAAGATAGCGCCGGGGAATGAAGGCCGGGTGGACGCGGAGGTCGAGCCCCTCCGGCGTTCGCTGGCCGATGCCGAGGAGCTTCACGACGTAGCCGAAGCGATCGGCCTGGCGCAGGTCCTCCAGTTCCATGCCGACGATCCCCTCGGTCGGGATGGAGCCGTGCGGCACGTCGGTGCGGAAGGCGCGGCGCGCCAGGAGGGTCAGCTTCTGCGCCGTGTCGGCGCCCGAGAGATCGAGCGAGGGATCGGCCTCGGCGAAGCCGAGCGCGCGGGCGGCGTCGAGCGCTTCCGAGAAATCGCGCCCCTCCCGCTCCATCGTCGAGAGAATGAAATTCGTCGTGCCGTTCAGGATTCCGACAAGGAGCGAGAAGCGCTCGGTCCGAAGCCCCTGGTCGAGCGACTGCAGAACGGGAATCACGCCGGCCACCGACGCCTCGTGCCGGAGCGTGGCGCCGCTTCGGGCGGCCAGCGCCTCCAGTTCCGGCCCGTGGACCGAGATCAGGTGCTTGTTGGCGGTGATGACCGGAAGACCCCGCTCCAGCGCGCGCCGCACGGCGGGATAGGCGGGATCGAGCCCGCCCATGAGCTCGACGACGATGTCGACGTCGTCGGCGTTCGCGACCGCCATCGGATCGTCGCCGAGGACGATCTTCCCGAGGTCGAGGTCGCGCCGCTTGCCGGGTTCGCGGACCGCGAGACGGGTGACCCGGAGCGGTCCGCCGGCCGCCTCGGCGACGGCGCGCTCCCGAGCCCCCAGAAGCCCCAGGAGGCCGCTACCGACGACACCACAACCGAGAAGTCCGACGCGAAGCGGAGGGGAAGACATGAGTCAGGAGCCTACGGCAGCGGCCGCCAGGCCGTCAAACGGAGGGTCGGCGGTCGTTCTCGCGCCGGCGGAACGCGCGGAACGAGAACTCGGGATCGATCTTTCGCAGTTCGCGAGCGGCGCGGTGGAGCCGGCGCCGCGCCTCCACGGCGTGCGTCTTCTGCCACGTGACGTAGGAATCGAGAAGCTCGTCCCAGACGTGCGTCTTGTGCGAGACCTCGAACCGGCTCTGCGCGTCCCGCGTCAAGTGATAGACCTCGCCGTCGCTGATCCTCCGCAGGAGATGGAGGTACTCGCCGCTCATCCACGCCATCACCTTCGTGTAGCACTCGAAGTTCCGCGAGAGCTTGCCCATCACCTCGGGCACGCCCGCGCGGCTTCCGTAGAGCCGCTCGGCGTAGGCGGCGGCGAAGTGGTAGTACGACTTCCCGCGGCACGTCAGCTGCTGCTCGCGCTCCTCCAGATCCTCGGCGACGGGGCTCCGGGGAGGCGCGCCGCCGCTGAAGATCCCGAGCGACACGTAGATGAAATCGGCATTCGCCTTGTAGACGCGATAGCGGTGGCGCTGGTCCTTGCTCTCCTGGACGCGCGCGAAGACGTCGGTGTCGCGCGGCGATACCAGGTCGGCGCGCAGGAGGTCCTCCCTGCCCGTGACGATGCCGGCCAGGAGCGACGCCGTGTAGACGTTCACGTCCTCGTCGTACTCCTTCAGGTCGGAAGGCATGTCGGAGTCGATGCGCGAGAGGAGGAACGAATTGATGAAGAAATAGCCGACGTCCTCGCGCGTCGCCGGCCCCGCCGGCGGACCCGCGCCGCTCTCGCCCGTGAGGGAGGTCAGTCTCAGATAGTGCTCGCCCATGCCCCGTTCCTCCTTAGGCCGGCGGAACGGCCGGGAGCATCATGTAGAGAAAACTCCGGATCACGACCGTCAGATAGACGGCGAAGACGGTGATCACGGCCCCCGGCAGCCACTTCACCTGCTTGCGGAAGCGCCAGAGAAGGACGCAGCCGAGCGTCGGCACGAGCGTCTTGTACATCCAAAAAACGTAGGGAGAATGATCGAGGAGAAACGCCATGAAGCGGTTCGCCTCGACCATGAATTTCACGTTCAGGAGGAAGATGGTCTGGGCGGCGTCGGTGAAATTCAGGATTCCGACCCCCCAGAGCAGGAAGAACATCCGCCGCTCCAGCCGGCCGGCCGCCCGACGATCGGTACTCCGTCGCTGCCCTCCCCGGCGCTCCATAGCAGTCTTCGTTGCCGCCACGATCTTCCCTCCCCGCCGCGTCCGGTCCGTGCAAATCGTCTTGGCATTTATCGGCCTATCTCCGAGGAACTTGCGCCTGATTTGACACCCCCCCGAGGGGGTGCTAGAGTGCCCGAAACGACCCGTCTGGAGGTGCCGCGCCTCATGGAAGTCCTGATCGCCTCGGCGGATATACGGCGCCGCGTCTGCGAGCTGGGAAATCAGATCGCTCGCGACTACCCCGACAGCACCCCTCTCCTGGTCGGGGTGTTGAACGGATGCATCTGTTTCGTCTCCGATTTGATGCAGGCGATCGCCATCCCGCACGAACTCGATTTCGTAAGCGTCTCCTCCTACGGCGCCGCCTCGGAATCGAGCCGCAATCCCCGGCTCGTGAAAGACCTCGAAAAGACCATCGCGGGCCGCGACGTGATCCTCGTGGAGGACATCGTCGACAGCGGGCACACGCTCCATTTCCTTCGCGAGACGCTCCTGTCGCGGTCGCCCCGGTCGCTCCGGATCGCGGCCCTCCTCGACAAGTCGGAGCGCCGCGAGCGGACCATTCCGCTCGACTACGTCGGCTTCGAGGTGCCGGACCGCTTCCTCGTCGGCTACGGGCTCGACTTCGCCGAGCGCTTCCGCCACCTCCCGTACATCGCCGCGCTCAGCCCCGCAGAAATCGAGGCGGAGCCGGGCCATCACGAAGAGGTCGCCTAACCGATGCCGGGTCGCGGACGCGGCATCCTCATCGGGGTCGCGGGCGGGACGGGGGCCGGCAAGACGCTCGTGGCGCAGTCGATCGCGGAGGATCTGGGCCACGACAAGGTCCTCTTGCTGGAGCAGGACTCCTACTATCGGGACCTCGTGAACATTCCGCTCGGCGAGCGGGAGATCCACAACTTCGACCACCCCGACGCCTTCGATCGCGAACTGCTGCGGCAACACGTCGAGACGCTCCTGAACGGCGGCGACATCGACATGCCGGTCTACGACATGCGGACCCATACGCGGCTCCCCGAGCCGGTCCGGGTGAAGGCGCGTCCGATCATCATTCTCGACGGCCTCCTGATTCTGGAGGATCCGGCGATCCGCCAGCTCATGGACATCAAGCTCTACGTGGACGCCGATCCCGACATTCGCTTCATTCGGCGCCTCAAGCGCGATCTCACCGAGCGCGGGCGGACCCTCGACTCGATCATCCGCCAGTACGAATCGAGCGTCCGCCCGATGCACCTCCAGTTCGTGGAGCCTTCCAAGCGGTATGCCGACCTGGTCATCCCCGAGGGCGGCTACAACGTGGTCGCCATCGACCTCCTGAAGACCAAGATCCGGGCGC
>ERZ1292633.4818-Hain-H41-02um-R1-4818-length-12377-cov-6_pt1 | contig 12377 bp, 12 predicted proteins | sample MGYA00564406_ERZ1292633 | MGnify/ENA primary metagenome ERZ1292633 (study PRJEB36523, sample SAMEA6512639) | groundwater metagenome | collected 2019-01-08 | study: AquaDiva: Metagenomics assemblies of 32 groundwater samples
GATGCGGCCCACTTAGTTTCGCATGCGCAGCCGTACGCGGCCGGCAACAGTGTGTCGCTACCCGCGAAGTCCAACTGGACACACTTGCCCCTTCCGTCGCACTTCTCAGCGTCCGTTTGGGGTACTCCGGCAAGCGCGGTCTTTCCGGGGCACGTAAGCGACACGCTGCGGTACTCAATCGTGAACTTGTCGGCCGCCTCGCTGCGACCGGCAAACTCGACGTACACGGATTGCGTGTCCTCCGCCAGGGTGCGGAACACGATGGTATCCGCCAAATCACTTTTGCAAATTCGACGGAGGACGGGTCCTGAAAAGGTCGCACTCCGGATGACGATGTAGCTGTCGCTGCAATTCGCGCTCGAAAGTGATACGTCGTAAATGGAAACGCCGATGCCGTAGGGAAGCGACCGGAACAAAGGCGGCGTGGTCGCGGAGATGAGCGCGCCGCAAGGGGCCGAGGAAAGGACGATCGTCTCCTTGCCTTCCTCTGCTGCAATGGTGGATGCGGCCGCCCCGCGGCCTTTGCAAACTGTGTCACGCGAGCAATCGCTGCCCGAGTAACCTTGAAAGCATTGGCACGCGTAGCCCGTCGCGGTGCTTCCGCTGGCACAGGTGCCGCGAGTGGTGCCGTCGGCATGCTTGCAGTCGTTGGGACAGAAAGTTGTCTGCGCGCGGTAGTCGAGGACAAGTTGCGTGGAAAAGCGATCCGTCGCACCGCCGCACATCACGACGAAAACAGGCTGGTCGGCGGAGAACGACAGCGACAGAGAGGACAGCGTCGACACGCGGTTCAGCGTCAGGACGCGGGCAACATCATATCCGTCCGCCGCCGCGGGGCAACCCGTGCGGTCCGACAAGCCCGTTGTGCACGCTTGTGTCGTCGTTGACCATTGACAAGCCTGAGCCTGGCAACTGGCCTGGGTGGTGAAGAGAGCGCATGCGACAGGGGCGGATGCCTTCTTGGGCACCATGAGCCGCACCTCGTCCGAGGCGTCGAGGCCGTAGTTCACGAGGTCAAACACAAGCGCAGGGGAGCGTTCCTTGGACGAACCGGCTGGGAGGGAATCCGACCCAATCAAGCCATTCACGTCGATGCCCCAGATACAGACCTCGCCATCCTGCATGCGTGTCTTGCCATCGCCAGCCGATACGCGCATGCCCGAAGGGTGCATCATGATGCCACTGGTGCCCTTTCCGCCGGACATGCTCTGGCAGCGGCGAGTGTTGAACGCCGCGACGGTTTGGTTGTCGAACGTGGCGAAGCTGCGGTTCGCGATTTGTAGCAGGGAGGCAGCGTTGTCCCACGGGGCCGTACCGGAGACGGTGATTAACGTGGGGCACGACACGACGTTCCCGCTGCGGCTGGCACTGTAGCAAAGCTTGAAGGAACCCGCCGTGGACAAGGAGTAGCGAGCGCGAGCTTGCGTACCATCAGCAGATGCCGACACGATGGTCACAAAGATCGACTTGTTTGCGTCTTGGCTCACGGGGCAGGCGGAGGTAGCGGGAACGAGGGCGATTTGGCTGTCCGCATCGAGGCCATTGCCCACGAGGCTGAACGTGGAGGCTTGGCCGGCGAAGGGTGGTTCCACCGACGGGCAGGTTAACACTTCCGCCGGTAAGCGCTCGATGAGCGTCATGACGGTCGGGTCGGCCTTGACGACCGACTTGGCGCCCGTCTTGACGCAGAGCGTCACATTGCGGCCAAGGAGCGACTGGGATGCTATGACGGTGAAACTCGAGCGGCGGAGCGATGCGACGTAGTTGTCGCTCACGAAAAAGCCGTCAGTCGCTGAAGCTGCCGTCACGTTGGCCGGCGCGGGGCACGAGTCGCCAACCGGCACAAGTATCGCAATGTTGCTCGTCGTCATTTCACTGCCGATCACTTGAACTTGAAAAGCGACACCAGGGGTCGCCTGTTTTGGCATCGTCAGTTGCACGATCGTCTTGATGTCAGGGTTGATATCGAAGTTGGCCGTGTTGGCCGCTTGGCACGCCTGGCTGCTCGCATTGTAGGTGCACAAAGGAATGATCGAGCAAGCGGCAGAGGTCGGAGGGGATGACATTGGGAGGTTGGCACACGTCACGTCCCACGGCAGGCATCGCTGCGCTACTTGAGACCATAGACAAGAGCGAACGCTGCAGCCGATTTCGCTGTCCTGAAGCACACAAAGCGACGAGTCGTACAAGGGCAAGAAGCAAGCGACGGCGAGCTTCTCATTCCAAGCGCAGCCTTGGGCGAGGCAAACCGATCGCGATAACGCGTATGCAGGGCACGGCTTGCGGATGGACTCACATGCATTCCGAACCCAAGCGCAGCCCGTGGTCGACGTGCAAGGTGCTTGCGAGGTGATCAAGGTGCAGTTTTCGGGATTCTCGCATCGGGAAGACGTCATGTTGAAAGTGCAACCCTGGCGAAGGCAAACAGCTTTATCCCCAGCGGTCGGCGCCGCGCTCGGGGACAGGTCTGAGCAGCGTCGAGCGAAGCAGCGAGTGCCGTTACCGAGCGTGCAGGGTGCCGCGCTTCCGCCATTACAGTGCTCGGTGTCCAAGTCGCCGCAGTACACTTCTCGAGAGAGGGACAACGAAGTGGAGACGGTTCGCGCGCGGGGTCGGGCCATGCCGGTGACATTACATAGCGACCGCAAACTGCACCGAATGGGCGCGGTACTGCGAACGGGGCAATAGAAGCCCACGGAACAAGAAACGCGATCTGCCGGCGTCGCACAGTAATAACCACCCGCACAGTCCGAGACGGCGAACGAGCGTGTTGGGCAATAATCTCCCTTTGCGCAAGCCATTGGCGTGGATGTGAAAGTAGGGCAGTAACTGCCAGCTGGGCACGGTGTGGCCGACGCCGAGCCTTCGGGGCACATGTCACCCGCGATGCACGACAAAGCGGCGGCGGTACCGGCCACTGGGCAGTAAGTGCCCACGGGACACGTTGTGGCCAGGGTGGAACGCACTGGACAGAACGTGCCTGGGGGACACAGCGTGGGCGACGCGACTTGCGCAGCGCAGTAATTGCCTGCAGGACAATCCAGCGCCGCCGAGCTGCCGGCAGGGCAGTAGTAGCCAGCGGGACACGCTTCGCTCTTCACAGACGAGGTGCAAAAGAATCCGGCGGGACACAACGTCTCGGAGGTTGAGCGCTTTGGGCAGAAGCGGCCGACGGTCGTGCAAGCTGAGATGAGGTGGGGTTCGCTGCAGTACGATCCGGCCGGGCAGTCTGCCGCACGGCTAGTGCTTGATGGGCAGTAGTCCCCCCCCGCACACGCAGTTGCCGCCCCCGACAAGCACCACGAGCCCGCGGGGCACGCGAAGGTCTGCGTGCGAGTGGGGCATATATTGCCCTCGATGCATGTCTTGCAGGAAGTTTGGCCAGCCAAATCTTGATATTCGGTTGGGGTGTTGCAGGGCACGCGAACTGGGTTGCGGCTCGTTGGGCAGCGATAACCGGCTTCACACAACGTTTTCGTCGTTCCTCCGTCCGTGACGTAATAGCCTTGGCTCGTTTCGATGCAGTCGGTGTCGATCGCGCCTGCCGTGGCTGCTCGATAGGTGCCAGATGGACAAGCGGTCGGCGAGACGGAACCGAGAGGACAGTAATAGCCGGCGGGGCAGGTGACACAGGCGGTCTGACCGGTCAAGGATTGATATGAGCCCGCGGCGCATTGCGTGCCATCGGTCGTGCGTCCAGCGCCGGTGCAAGCTCGCCCGGCGGAGCATGCGGTGCAACTGGCCTGGCCCGCAGCGGACCACGTGCCGGCCGCGCAGTTCGAACCGTCGGTTGTTCGGCTGGTACCTGGGCAGGAATTACCGGCCGTGCACGAAGTGCAAGACGCTTGGCCGGCAGCGCTGAAGGTTCCCGCCGCACAGGGAGTCCCGTCGGATGTTCGTCCCGTGCCCGGGCACTGCTTTCCGGCCGTACACTGCGTGCAGCTGGCTTGACCGGCGCTGGAAAACGTCCCCGCAGCGCAAGTCGCGCCATCCGTCGTGCGGCTTGCACCAGCGCACTCTTTGCCCGCGGTGCATTGCTTGCACGATGACTGTCCGGTGAGATCTTGCCAGTTGCCCGCGGTGCACCCCGTGCAGGAGGATGCCCCTGTCGACGATGCGGATCCGGCCGCACAGTTCGTCCCGTCGCTGGTCATTCCTGCGGTCGGGCATTCTTTACCGGCGGTGCACTGTGAGCAGGAGGATTGGCCCGCGGTCGCGTAGGTGCCCGCGAGGCACTGAGTCACAGTCGTCACGCCAGGGCCAGCACATGAGTTACCCGCCGTACACGCGGAGCAGGACGTTTGCCCGGTGTTCGCCTGGAAGTTGCCAGCCGTGCACTGAGTGGCTGCTGTCATCCCCGTTCCGGGGCACTGCGAACCAGCCGTGCACGTCGTGCACGCGGTCTGTCCCGTACCGGCTTGGAAGTTCCCTGGTGTGCATTGCGTGTGGCTGGTCATGCCGCCCGTTGGGCACTGGCTTCCTGTGGGACACGTTGTGCAAGACGTCTGCCCTGTGTTGGCCTGGTAGTTTCCCGCCGTACATTGCGTGGCCGCCGTCATGCCAGCCGTAGGGCACTGGTTTCCTGCCGTGCACGTGGTGCACGTCGTTTGACCGGTGTTCGCCTGGAAGTTGCCAGCCGTGCACTGAGTGGCAGCTGTCATCCCCGTTCCGGGGCACTGCGAGCCAGCCGTGCACGTCGTGCACGACCCTTGTCCTGTGTTGGCTTGGAAATTCCCTGGTGTGCATTGCGTGTGTGTGGTGGAACCCGTGCCTGGACACTGGCTCCCGGCAGGGCATGTCGTACACGCGGATTGACCCGAGCCAGAGTACGATCCAGCGGCGCAGGCGGTGCCGTCGGTTGTTCGACCCGCTCCCGGGCATTCTTTTCCTGCCGTGCATCCGGTGCAGGACGTTTGCCCGGTGTTCGCCTGGAAGTTGCCAGCCGTGCACTGAGTGGCAGCTGTCATCCCCGTTCCGGGGCACTGCGAACCAGTGGTGCACGTCGTGCACGCGGTCTGTCCCGTACCGGCTTGGAAGTTCCCTGGTGTGCATTGCGTGTGGCTGGTCATGCCGGCGCTCGGGCACTGACTGCCAGCGGGACACGTTGTGCAGGACGTCTGGCCAGTCGCCGGTTGGTAGTTGCCTGCTGTGCACTGGGAAGCCGCCGTCATGCCAGCCGTCGGGCACTGGTTTCCTGCCGTGCACGTGGTGCACGTCGTTTGACCGGTGCTTGCCTGGAAGTTGCCAGCGGTGCACTGAGTGTCTGCTGTCATGCCCGTTCCGGGGCACTGCGAGCCAGCCGGGCATGTGGTGCACGATGTCTGTCCGGTATTGGCTTGGAAATTCCCTGGTGTGCATTGCGTGTGACTCGACATTCCGGCGTTTGGGCACTGACTGCCAGCGGGGCACGTGGTGCAAGACGTCTGGCCAGTCGCCGGTTGGTAGTTGCCTGCTGTGCATTGCGTGGCCGCGGTGAGGGAAGCACCGTTGCAGGCGTTGCCGACAGGGCACGTCTTGCACGTCGTTTGACCTGTGAGATCTTGGTAGTTGCCCGTCGTGCAGCCGTTGCAGGTAGTTTGCCCCGTAAGAGGCTGCACGCTTCCGGCAGGGCAATTCGTCCCGGTACTGGTGCCGCCGGCACACGTTTGTCCCACCGGGCACGCGTTACAACCGGTTTGGCCTGTGCTACCCTGAAATTCTCCGGCCGGGCATGGCGTAGGGGCGGTCATGGCCGTGGTTGGGCACTTGTTGCCCACCGTGCACGTGGTGCAGCTACCCTGCGCGGTGTTGCCGTTGAACGAGCCGGCGGCACAGTCCGTGCACGAGACGGCCCCTGCCGCAGAGTACGTCCCCGTGCCGCAATCTGTGCCATCCGTGGTGCGAGCCGTTCCGGGGCATATTTTCCCCGAGGTGCATGCTTTGCACGACGCGAGGCCCGTGACATCGGCGTACGTCCCTGCGGAGCAATCCGGTCCGACGGTTGTTCGGCCGACGCCAGGGCACCGCTTGCCAGTGGGACACGCGGTGCAGGCGGTTTGGCCTGTGCTGCCTTGGTACTCACCGGCGCTGCATGGTGTCACTGCGGCCATGGCGGTTGTGGGGCACTTTGCGCCAATGGTGCATGTCTTGCAGACGGTTTGCCCGGTCGTGTCTTGATACTCACCCGTCGGGCAGTCGGTGCCAATGCCCATGCCAGCCGTTGGGCACTTCTTCCCCGTAGGGCACGTGGAGCACGAGCCTGACCCCGCCACGGCAAAGTTACCAGCGGTGCATTGCGTACCGCTGTCTGCCGTTCGCGCGGTACCAGGGCATGCCGTGCCCGCCGAACAGTCGCTGCACGCGGACGCACCTGCCGCCGACCACTTGCCGGCAACGCAGTCGGTACCGTCTGCGGACATGCCCGTCGTCGGACACTGCTTTCCAGCCGTACATGTCGTGCACGATGCTTGTCCGGATCCGGACCATGATCCCGCCGCGCACGCCGTGCCGTCAGTCGTACGACCCGTGCCAGGGCATTCCTTGCCCGCCGTGCACGAGGTGCATGTGCCTTGTCCGGCAGCGGAGTACTTGCCCGCCGTGCACGCGGTGCCGTCCGTGGTGCGACCCGTGCCGGAGCATTCTTTACCCGCCGTGCATGCGGTGCACGACGCTCCGACTAGCGCAAGCGCGGTGTTGAATGTGCCTGCGGCGCAGTCCACGAGATCCGTCGAGGACATGCAGGAAGAGGACGGGAGGCGCTTCCCTGCTGGCGCCTGCTCGCAGTAGCGATCGTTGTACGTCCCTACAGTCATGTAGAAACCGGACGGGCATCCCGCAGTATCCGTAGCCGATAGCTTGATGTTTGTCTGATCGCCAACGGTGGTGCCGCAGGCGGCTTGTGCCACGACCACGGTGACGGCTTGGCTCAAGAATAGGAGTGTCAGGGCGACACGGAAAGCCGACATCGTTAACCACCACGAGAGATGAAAACAAAGCAGTGGTCGCGGGACCCAATCGATGTGTATCGTTCGAGTCGAAAAGGGGAAGGTTGTTGATGGTTCTCTGGCTGCCTTTTCTTCCGTTTCAGTTGAAGCGAAGAATCGGTCAAAGGAAGGGAAGAAAAGGGATAGCGGCGGCGAGGAAGAGGAAGGAGGAGGGGGTGGAGACTAGAAAAAGAAAAAAATCCACACGCCGACGATGAATGACAAAGTGATCGACTTTTCGTCGAAGGCCGCGCGACAAAATGAGGCGCGGCAGCAAAGGAAAGCGGTACGTACTCTCTCTCGGGTGTACTCTCGGTTGGAGGAAGGTTGCCTTCGGTGAGTGATTGGATCGGAGTGTGTTACCTTCGGGGAATAGAACCAAAGTCAGACACCGAACCACGGTCGAGGGACACGAGAAAAAGAACCCGGAACGAAAAGAGAAGAAAGTTGAAGAAGAAAGTACAAAAGTCACTTTCTCCGCAATTCGTCTGGGGGGGGGGGGCTTGATCGTCGTCAAATTAGTGTGTAACTTGTTCTTGAACGGCTGCTACTACTTGGAGGGCTAGGGTTTCTGTTCTTGTGGGAAGAAAGGGTGCGCCTCACGATGAATAAACAGACGATCCAAACTCGGGTGGGAGATTGGGAAACAGAAAAACGATGGGATCACGGAAGGAGACAAGAAAAAAACACTGTGACTTCGATTGTGGATGACAGGGTGGAACAGAGACGAAAACAGGAATCCAACACCGAAGAACGACAACAAGGCACTCTGTTAGAAGAAAAAAGAATAACACGAGAAAAAGACAAAGTCTGTTGACGATTGAAACAAAGTAGGAACGGGGGGGATTCATGCTCGCAACAACAAAGACTTCCATTCACTTCGCAATTCGTCAATCATTCCACTACGTGTTTTGGTGTGTGGCGAAGGGGGACACATAAAATCTAGAGCGTGCTGAGAAATGTCCCACGTTTTTCTTTGCGCAATTCACCACATCGACCGGAAGCTGGACAGACTTCAACGATGATCTACCTTTCCAGTCGGACCCCCGCTGATTTCAACAGGCGGATTGTCGTTTTCGTCGTCGTCGTCATCACCTCCTTCGTGTTCCTCTAACTCGCGTTGGGCCTCCTCCACCACGCGTGCCTCGACGTCGCCACCATGGTCCTTCGCCAGCGCTTCTCGACCCGCGCCGACGGCGTTATGGAGCAGAATCATCACGGTGACCACATGCGCGCCGAGGGCGACCGCTCCCGTCAAGTAAATCGCGAGCAACGGGGACACGAAAGGCAGCGTCGACGACGCCCTGACGCCGCACTGGCGAAGATAGTCCTGCAACAACAAGCCCGTCTCGTCCGCGCCGGAAGCGTACCAATACGACAAGGCCATCAGGGCCCACTCCGCCGCGGTCAGCAAGTCCTTGTGGATGACGATGTAGTGGGAAATGATTAGCTCGAAGAAGTTGACATCGAAGAGCAGCTTGTTGACCACGCCAACGGCGACGGCGACGGCGTAGACGAAGATGGCGATGCGTAGGTCGCCAATGAAGTCGGCAAAGTAGAAATCCCGTGTGGCGACCGAGATGTTCAACTTCAACCCAGGAAAGCCATAGTATGTCTGTTGCCGCAACAGTGAGCAGTTTTGCGTACGACGATCGAGGGCGAATTCGAGTGCGAAATCGCCAGGGAGAATAAAGTCCGACGAGATGGTTTTTGGAACGGCAATGAGAATTTGGGACGCGACGATAAGTACACCAGCAAATTGGACAGCGCTGATTAACGAATTCAGCCGTTTGAAAACTTTCTCGGGTTGCGTGCGATTTTTGTTCGGTCTTCGTTGCTCGTCACCTACGCAGTGCATTCTCCAAGTTTGATTTTTTCCTCTATTCCTCTTGTCGGTTCTATCCACACGCTGCCACGTGGTAGTTGACGGACGCAGGGGCGATGGCTGTCTGAGGTGAGGGGACAACCTTTTCAACACCACATTTTTTTTCCAGCAGCAGAATGTTTCGCTTCAAAATGAGAATGATTTTGACGTTTAATAAGACCAAAAAAACGTACCCAGACCACCGGGTGATTTAATCACCGCCGGGTGTCGGAAACACAGCGATTAATTCGAGAAAGAAGACAGAATCCATAAGATCTGATGTGCGAAAATAAGACCAGCATGAACCACCGTTCCGCTACACCGCGGGCGTCGACGTCGTCTGAAGAAAATCACGAAACACGGAATCGAGCGCATCCTCTGGCGGAGCGGGATTTTCCTCTTTGTGTTTCTTCGACATCGCCGCGATTTTTTCGTTGGCGATCATTTTTTCAAGTGCTGCTTCCTTGCGAGATCGCCGGATCACGGACGGCGCAACCGCCTTGGCCGCGTCACGCCAAATCGGCGCCCCTCGGCACAAACCATTCACCAAGAGGACGGGTTCTAACACGAAACGCGGTCCGATTTCCAAAAGCGACAAAGGTGTCGTTTGATGCTGGATCTGATAGTGACGCACGTAGATGCGATCGTCGAGGAAGAAGAAGCACATAATGTGATCGATGAAGGGCTTACTGCGCGGGTGATACCTAGGCACGTTGTACACCTGTTGCAAGAGCGCCTTGGCGATCCGCAAGTGGGGCATGGTGTCGAACGGCTGATCGAAATGAAGCAGCATGCGGCTATACTTTAGGCAGTTACCAGTCATACGAAGCTCATCCGCGGTGTGAACGTTGACGAGGTTGAGCTTCATGCTCGGACCGTTGGGCGCCTGGCCGATCCAAAAGAAGCTCGTGTCGCGCTTGCGGCCTTCCAGGAATACGACCGCGTTGCACTGATGCAGCTCGCACAGCTCAACGAGCTGGCCTCCCATGTCACTACGACTGGTGAGTTTTTGATGAGTGCGGCTATGCGGAAGACAGTTGATCATGTCCTGAATGAGATGGCGATCGCGGCTCGACATGCTACGCGAGCCGACAATGAGGCACTTTTGTTTATTCGTCATGCGCTTGTCCGTCGTATCTCGGCGGAACGAGACGTCACCCGTCATGGTTGGTGCGGACGAGGACGACGCCAGAGGTGATTTCTGGGAAGACGAAGCGGATGGGGATTTCTGGGACGACGGCAGCGGGGGCGGCTTGACAATGCCGAGACGCTTCTCCTTGAGCTGTTTGCTACGACGCTTCTTGGCCTGATTGCGTAGTGACTTTTTACTGGCGCTCGACGACGGCGAGTCGCTCTTTGGCGCCGCGGCTGTTTTTTGCCCTCCTGTCGCACGTTCACCGGTTGGCGTCGTCGTTTGTGGGCGGACAGTGGGTCGATGCTGCTTCCTCTGCGCCTTGCCGGCCGCGCTAGGTGGGGCTGCCTTCTTCGCCTTCTTCAGCAATTTGCTCGTCGCATGTCGAGCCGTCGTCGCTGTTGTCGCCATACGGTCCGAATTTCGGATAGTCGACTCTGTCAAAATTTATCAAAACCGGCGAACAACAAAACAACGGAAGCATCTCAAAAAATTTTCGTTGAAAAATCGCCAAAAAATTATGCTTATCAGATCGGAGAAAAAAAGATGACTTTCGCGTTGCTATCGGCTCCACTTCCCCCCTCGACCCCCTCTGACGGCGGCCGCTGTCTGCTGAAACGAGGATGAATTTGGCGCGGGTGTTGACGTTGTCGCCGCGGCGAGGCCGACCCCTTGACGGGCGTCCACGGCCATTGCGTGCCGCGCTGTGTCCTTTTCTTGCTGAGAGCGTCGATGATTATCGTGCATCGCAGCGTCCGCACGCCTCACGGCCTGATCGACCTTGACGTCGAAATTGTGGGTATTGACCCGACCCCCGCGGTCAGGTACGGCCTTGATTTTCGCGCTACGCAGGGTGAACGTCACAGGTGTCGCACTCACTTTGCTAGAGAGACTGAGCAACTCGGCGAGAGAAAAATTGGCGAGCCGCGATGCCGCCGAGGCGCGGCCGAGGTGCTCCTCGAGCCGACGTCGCGCGGAGGCGGCAACTTGATCGGCCGCTTGCCTTCCGAGTTGGAGGATGGACGCTTTGTCAAGCGCCATGTCCTCCGACGCGGAGAAGGTGTCCACCGTTTGACGGAACCGTTCGAGGCAAATCTGTTGACGGACGCGACATTCATCGGCCAGGATGAGGCATGCCTCCTCCAGTGCCACTTGCTCGCCCGGAGTAACCGACTGAAGACTGACGGCAGGCGCAATGAGTGAGCACGCCGGGGTCGCCGCCGCCACGATGGCTGGCGTGGGCGCTGTTGGCGATTCGAAAGCCGCGGCGCGATCCAACAATTCGAGTGCGGCCGACTGCAATTCGAGTTCTGTTGTCGCGGCAGGAAACAACCGGGAGTACCGCGCAGCCATCAAGTGGTGCTGCTCCGCGGGCAACACTGAGACCATCGTTGACGGCTGCGCAGGTGTGCGGCCTGCTTGCGGTGGTGGCACCCCTGCGGCCGCTCCTGAACGGGGCGGTTGAGACAGCTTTCCTCTCCCTTTCGCTGGCAGTGGTGCCGCTTGGTCCGTTCCATCTCCTGCTGCTTTCGCGGAAATCGGCAGAAACGGCGTCTGATCTCCGCTGTACCGTGCTCGTTCAAGCAGCCGGTTCACAGTGACTTCGGAAACCAACCAGTGCAGCAACTCAGCCCGCGCTTCGGCGTTTGCGTCGATCAGGACGACCGCGTTGTCGTCCATCAAGGTGCCGTGAAGTAAACACGCACCTGGCAGGCCATTGCGGAGGGCACGCACGATCGCGGAAAGAAAACTCGCTGCCGTGGTCGATGCATTCTGGGGGACTCTGGCGTTGGCTGAGTTGTCGTCATCGGACGTTCCGGTGGCAGTGACGTCGCCGGACGGTTGGGTGGATGCCGCGACGGTGGGGAGAATTGACGGCACTGGAATGGCGCGCAGCGTCAATTCTTCGGTGAGGGCCGCGATCACGTTGCGGTACGTGACGCTTCCGCTACAGCCCAACTCGAGGCACTCGGACGAAAACTGATCAAAGGTGAGCGTCGATGTCGTTGTTGGCGTGGGGCGCTTGGCGGTTTCCAAAGCGACGGAAACCGTTACGGGACGCAAAAATCCCCACTCGGTTAGCTGATCGTAAACAAACCGGTCCATCCGTGCGGTTTCTTTTCCGTCGGGCGGTCACCGGAAAAAAACCCCCTTGCACACTTCTCACTTCTTGAAATTTTATCTCTCCTGCTTACACAAAACAGCACTTTATGTGGGGACGTGTTTGCCAGCAGCGGCAGAGAGATGGAAAATATCGATAGTCAAACTACTGCAAAAACAGACCGGTTTTCGTTGTGGTCAGAAACAATGGCTATCCCTACCTAGGGGAGGTTGACGCGGGGTGAGGAGCACTACAACAATGGAAACGAGTAGGCGCTCTCGCGCACCAATACACGTGAACAGTGTGCACCGTACGTGA
>ERZ1292633.4819-Hain-H41-02um-R1-4819-length-12376-cov-95_pt1 | contig 12376 bp, 12 predicted proteins | sample MGYA00564406_ERZ1292633 | MGnify/ENA primary metagenome ERZ1292633 (study PRJEB36523, sample SAMEA6512639) | groundwater metagenome | collected 2019-01-08 | study: AquaDiva: Metagenomics assemblies of 32 groundwater samples
TTACAAGAGACTCAGCCTTTTGGTATTTTTCAGCGTCTTTTTTATCAACCATGATATTTACATGGATATTGCCGTCTCCTGCATGTCCGAAATTCACTATCTGTATGCCGCTTTCTTCTGAAAGCCTTCTCAGCTTTTTTAATATGTCAGGGATTTTATCTCTCGGCACAACAATATCTTCATTTATCTTCGTTGGATTCATATGATAAAGCGCAGGCGATATTGACCTCCTTGCCTCCCAGAGCTTATCCCGTGCAGCAGCATCCTCTGCCATCTTCACTTCCGCATTGAGTGATTCGCATATCTCTATTATCTTTTCCGCCTGTTTTGTTATTGCTGACGGATGCCCGTCCAGCTCAATTAGAAGAAGCGCCTCAACGTTTCTCGGAATTCCCACGGGCTTGAAATTCTCTACTGCAGCGATTGTTCCTGCATCCATAAACTCAAGAGTCCTCGGTATTATTTTTGATGCTGTTATCTTTGCGACCGCTGAGCCCGATGCCTCAAGGTTATCAAACATAGCAAGCAGAGTAATGACCTCTTCCGGCAAAGGAAGAATCCTGAGACGCAGCTTTGTTATCACAGCAAGAGTGCCTTCCGAGCCTGTGAGCAGCCGTGTAAGGTCATAGCCCACAACCCCTTTTGTTGTCCTCACACCTGTTGTTATCACACTGCCGTCAGGCAGCACCGCCTCTATCTCCATCACATAATCCCTTGTGACACCATACTTCAAGGCCCTCGGGCCTCCGGCATTATTTGCTGCGTTTCCCCCTATTGTGCAGAAATTCATACTCGCGGGATCAGGCGGATAGAAAAAGCCGAGATGCTCAAGATCACGCTGCAGCCTTCCGTTTATAATTCCGGGCTCAACAACAACATTGAGATTATTCGTATCAAGCTCTACCAGTTTATTCATCTTCTCAAGGCTTAAGACAATGGCGCCGTTCAATGGAATGGAGCCTCCTGTCATGCCTGTGCCTGCGCCTCTCGGCGTGACAGATATCTCATTTTCAAAGGCATACTTCATCACCATGACAACTTCTTCTGTGTTTTTTGGCCAGGCAACTGCCGAGGGACGGCTTTCAATTCCGGATGCGTCAAAGCCGTAACAAATTAAATCTTCCGGCTCCACTGATATCTTTATGTCAGGAAGGATATCTGTAATCTTGTTTTCCAACCGGTCATTATTTTTCATCTTACTTTAAGATTTTCATTGTATTTAGATGGCACAATGCAAGCGCAAGCGCATCTGCGCTGTCCGCAGACAGTTTGGTTTTCAGACTCAGTATTTTTGAAACCATACTCTGAACCTGATGTTTTTCTGCCCTTCCGTAGCCCACAACTGCCTTTTTAACCTCAAGCGCGCTGTACTCGTAAACAGGAAGCCCGGAGGAAGCCGCTGCAACCAGCGCCGCGCCTCTTGCCTGTCCGAGGACAAGGGCAGCCTTTATGCTCTTTGCAAAAAAGACCTTTTCAATGGCAACTTCATTGGGGGAATATTCTCTTATAATGTCTGTAAGATTGGAGTAAAGTTCTTTCAGCCTTACATCCAGCGGCTGCTTAGAAGGCAGCATTATTCTTCCCGATGCAACATAGACAGGGTCGGTGTTTGAGTTTATCCCGAGCTGCTCGGGATGGGCTGTCTTTATTATTCCATAGCCGCAGACAATACTACCCGGATCAATGCCGAGTATAATCCTTGACTTATTTTTTTCTTGGCGCCTCAAAAAGTATCTCCTCCACCATCTGGCAGAGGACATGTCCAAGCGTTATGTGGGTTTCCTGAATTCTCGGGGTGTTATCAGAGGGGACAATAAATGCATATGTGGCCTTTGCCGCGAATTTCTCTCCTTTGGCTCCGGTAAATGCTATGGATTTTATTTTCTTCTTCTTTGCCACGTCCATCGCCTTAAGCACATTTGCTGCGCCTCCGCTCGTGCTTATGGCAATAACAATGTCGCCTTCTTCTCCGAGCGCCTTAAGCTGCCTTGCAAACACATCAGAATAATCATAATCATTTGCAATAGAAGTAATGACTGCCATATCAGTATTAAGGGCGATTGCAGGAAGGCCCGGCCTTTCCTTTTTGAATCTGTTAACAAATTCAGCCGCTATATGAGAAGCGTCTGTTGAACTGCCGCCGTTGCCAAAGAGAATAAGTTTTTTGCCGTCATTAAATGTGTCAGCTATTGCTTTTGACACCTCAATTACAGCGTCAACGTTCTCTTTTATGAACTGTTCCTTGACCTTTATGCTTTCTTCAAATGCCTTTAAGATTTTTTCTTTCATAAGTGTATTGATAGAGTAATTTAATTATGCTTTACCTGTCAATTGATTTTTAGGGTAAAATATGAATAAAGGGCGTACGGAATCATGAATATCCAGAGAAACGGCCAGTTAGCAGACAACATGGGAAGGGCGTCAAGACTGCGCGAGATATTTGAAACCCTCTGCGAACGCAACAAAGATATCCCAGTAATAGTTGAAGGAAAGAGAGATGCAATTGCGCTCAGGGAGCTTGGGCTTCAGGGAGAGATACTCATGCTTCACAGCGGGCAGAGCATATATGACTTTTGCGAAGAGATATCGGAGAAGTTTCACCGTGTGATAATACTCCTTGACTGGGATGAAAAAGGAGAAAGCCTGAATAAAGCTCTATGCAGGCACCTGAATGGGCAGTGGGAAGAATTCTCGGCGTTCAGGGAATTGATAAAGATACTATGCCAGAAAGAAATCCAAGACATAGAGGGTATTCCAAAACTCATAAGGAGACTTGAAGCGAATGAAACAGGTTGGCAGCAGGGGTGAGGATCTCGCCGCTGAATTCCTCAAAGACAAAGGTTACAGGATAATCGGAAGAAATTACAAGACTCCAGTTGGGGAACTGGATATCATTGCAAAGGACGGAGAGACGCTTGTTTTTGTTGAGGTCAAAACCCGTTCAAGCAATGCCTTCGGTTATCCGTTTGAGGCCGTAGACTCAAGGAAAAAACATAAACTGAAAAACCTCGCCCTGTTCTATCTTAAAAATCAGAAGAAAACCTGCGCTGCAAGATTTGATGTCATAAGCATTAAATTAAGCGGGGCAAAAAACGAAATAGAGCATATCAAGGATGCATTTGAGGTATAGAGTAGTTGAAAACATCGCTGTTTTTATAATAGTATATCAGGATGCCGAAGTGGTGGAACCTGGTAGACACGCACGTTTGAGGGGCGTGTGGGGCAACCCATGCGGGTTCAAATCCCGCCTTCGGCACCATTTTTTATAGCTACTATCTTTGCATCAAGAATCATTGCGCCATTCGGATAAAGCGCGACAGGATTTAAATCAATCTCTTCAACATACCCTGATGCAATTATCTCAGATACCGTGAGGATTGTTTTTACGAGCGCATCTTTATCAACAGCAGGCTTTCCGCGGTAGCCTTCCAGAAGCCTGTATCCCTTTACCTGCTTAATAAGCCAGAACGCGTCTTCCTCTTTTAAAGGCGCAAGGGCAAAGGCGATGTCCTTGAAAAGTTCAACAAACACACCTCCAAGCCCGAACATCACAACAGGCCCGAACTGCTTATCAATCACACCGCCTATGATGACCTCAATCCCCTCGTGAGCCATCTCTTCTACAAGCACGCCTTCTGCATATTCAATTTTCAGCAGTTCCGAGACAGCCTTCTTTAGCTCGGCATCATTCTTCAACCCTAACCTGATGCCCCCGACATCGCTCTTTGATGTTATCTTTGAGGATGACACCTTTGCCGCAAGCGGATAAGCAAGGCTTGAAGAAGGGATATAGCCGTCATTGCCTACAAATATCCCGTTAGGCACAGGAAGTCCTATGCCCCTTAAAAACCTTTTTACTTCGTGCTCAGCAAACGCCCTTTTCCCTTTGTTCTTTTGCAGGAATGAAGCTATATTTTTAAGAGCGGAATCATCAGTTGCTATCATGGATAAAGTTTACCACAACCCATAAGAAATGACTTAGCTTTTTAGTGAGATGTTATGGTAGAATTTTACCGTGTTAAAAGGTTCTCTATAAAACTCTAAAATGGAGGGGAATATGAAAATTTTAATGATCTTAATTTCGTACATTCTGTGTATCGCCGCGCCTGTCTTTTCAGGGGAGCTTTCAGGCATTGATATCATGAAAGAACAGAAGAAAAGGCACGAAGCCGGTCAGGAATATGAAAATATAAAGATGGTGCTTGTTGACAGTTCAAACAATAAAGAAACCCGCGAATTAAAGCGCTATGCCAAGAAAGATAATGCAGGGCTTTTTAAATATCTCGCACGCTTTGAGGGGCCTGCCGATATAAGAGGAACAGCTCTGCTTACATGGGAACAAAAAGACAGAGAAGACGACCAGTGGCTTTACATGCCTGCATACGGCCAAAAACTCAAACGAATCGCAGGCGGCAATAAGAAGGGATATTTCATGGGCACTGATTTTTCCTATGAAGACCTCAGGCCTGAAAAACTTGAGACCCACACATACGCTGTCTTAAAGAAAGAAAAATACGACAATCAGGACTGCTATGTTATTGAATCCCTGCCATCAACAGATGACGAGAAGAAGACTACCGGGTACGCAAAACGGATTTTATGGATTACCACAGACACCTTTGTTACCCTGAAGGTGGATTTCTATGACCACAGCATGAAACTTCTAAAGACCCAAACTGCGCATAACGTAAAGGCCATAAAAGGAAAACTGATGCGCGCAGACAAGGTATTAATGACACACCACCAGAACAAACATCAGACACTGATGGGATTGGTAGACCGGAAGATAGACGGCAATATAGATGACTCAATATTCACAGAGCGTGCAGTGACAAGTTTCAAATAAAAAGGGGAATATCGGGAAAACATGGAAAAGCTTGTCAGGTTCTCATACGATAAACCGTGGATTATAGTTCTTATTACTGTTTTACTGACCATTGCCCTTGCCATACCGGCGCTTCAGTTGAAGATAGATGTCTCAAGCGACAGGTTCATGGCAAGGGACACGCCGGAAAAGAAGAGATATGAAGAAACAAAAAAGGTCTTTGGCTCTGATATCCTTTCTTTTGTTTATATAAGAGATTCCAACCTTTTTACTGAAAAGAAGCTCAGCCGCCTCCGCTTGATGTTTGACCAGCTTGCTAATCTCAAAGGCGTAGAGAAGGCTGAGAGCCTGTTCACAATCAATAACATCAAGGGCCAGCAGGGCATGATTGATACAGCTCCGCTCCTTGACATAATACCCGGAGATCCAAATGAACTGCTGATAAAACAAAAAGATGCCATTGAAAATCCGGTAATTTATAAAAACTTTATCTCTCCTGACGGCAAATCCACTGTTATCTCCCTGTACCTCAGCAGGGATAAAAAAGATGATAAATTTGACAGCAGGATAAAGAAAGACATAGAGAAGGTTACAAGCGAATATAAAGGCGACTTTCAGGAGATATTCCAGACAGGCGCTCCGTATGTGAATACATCCATGTCAGAGTACATAGTTGATGACCAGCTTGTACTTGTGCCAATCGGAGTTTTAGCATTGCTTCTAACTATAATGTTGACCCTTGGCAACTATCACGGGGCAACAATACCTCTTATTAATGCGGCAATAAGTATTTGCTGGACACTCGGATTCATGAAACTTTTTGGTGTGCCTATAAATCCTCTTACTGCGATTGTTCCTGCAATCATGATAGTCATCGGTGCAACTGAAGATACTCATATGGTTGCCGAGTTCCTTGAGGCCACTTCAAAGGGTGAGTCTCCGAGAGAGGCTGTCCTTGTCGGCATAGGCAAAAAACTCGGCATAGCATTCTTCTTAACTGCACTTACTACGGTTATCGGTTTCGGGTCTATTGCCTTCACGGATGTAGTTATCCTGCAGGATTTCGGTATAGCATCGGGTCTTGGGTTTCTCCTGAACTTCTTCGTGACAATAACCATGACTCCTGTTTATCTGAGGTTCTTCGGTAAATCCATTATGGCAAGAGGGTTCCATAAAGATACCAAAGGCAATAAACTCCTGACTGCGATTGTGCATAAGGTAGTTTACTGGGGCATTCATTACAGGAAAAGAATCATAATCTCAAGTTCCTTGGTCCTGTTGATTTCATTGGCTGCAACAGCCTTCATTTATGTCAACAACGATGTCATATCATATTTCAGAAAGAGCTCTCCTATTGTAAAGGCTGCCGACAAGATGCATGAAAACCTGTCAGGACAGAATATCTTTTATATTGTCTTTGAAAAAGATACGGGTGATTTTAAAAATGCAGCCAGCCTTAAAAAGATAGAGGAGGCTGAAGCATATCTGAGAAACCTCAAGGTATTCGATACAGTGCTGAGCCTCCCCGACTACATAGCGCTTGTCAACAAAGGGATGCAGAACGGAGACCCGGCATTTCACAAAGTTCCTGACTCTGATAATTTGATATCACAATACCTGCTTTTTTTCCAGCGAAATGACATAGAGAGGTTCGTCTCAGGAGATTACTCTAAAGTCAATATCATGGTTCGTCATAATATTAACTCCTCTACCGAATTAAATAACATTATCGGAAAAATCAAAAAGGACTTAAACAGCGGCCGCTATGGCAAATACACCAACATCCTTGTTACAGGTGAAGGAGTTTTAATTGCAGATGCCGCTGAGAATTTCATATCAGGACAGCTCACATCTCTTATTTCAACAGCCGTAATGATAGCCGCAATAATGGCGTTCCTTTTTATGTCATGGAAGGCAGGGCTTATTGTCTTAATCCCTAATCTTCTTCCGGTTACTATATTCTTCGGCCTGATGGGAATAGCCGGCATCCCTCTGAATGCCGGCACAGTTATGGTTGCCGCAGTTACAATCGGCATTGCTGTTGATGACACCACTGTATTTATGGTTCTCTACAACCAGAACCTGAAAAAATACGGCGATGAAAAACGCGCGCTTGAAGATACCCTTCTTGCAGAAATCAGGCCCATATTTATATCGAGCGTATCTTTAGCCGTAGGTTTCGGCACTCTGATTTTCTCAAACTTTGTCCCGATAGCCCAGTTTGGCGCCCTTAGCGCATTTGTCATGATTGTTGCTTTCGGCACAGAACTGTTCATAACCCCTCTTACACTCTCATCTGTGCGCCTTATCACTTTATGGGATGTTATAGGACTTGCGCTGAGAGACCGGCTCATCAAACAGTCATTACTGCTTCAGGGGCTGAGCAAGTTCCAGATAAGGCGTCTGATTCTGATGTCCCACATGCGTGATGCTAAGGCAGGAGAGCAGATAATACGTGAAGGTGATGCAGGAGACAAAATGTATCTTGTTGTAGACGGTGAAATGTCTGTATCGAAGGCTGTTAATGGTGAGCGCAAGGCAATCGCCAAATTAGAGTCCGGAGACGTTTTTGGCGAGATTGCGCTTGTGAGCAGTCAGCCGAGAACAGCCGATGTCTTTGCCGTAACAGATGCAAAGCTCTTATCGCTTGACTGGAAAACACTTGAGAGGCTGCGCCGCCTGAGCCCGTTCATCACTTCAAAACTCTTCCTCAATATCTCAAAGATTTTAGGAAACCGCCTTATAGAAACTACGGATAAAATGGTATGCCGTTTATAAGATTCTGCTTAACAGCCATCATATTTGTCCTGTCTTCAACAGTTGTTTTTGCGCAGGACAAAACCCCGAAGGTTGACGACCTTGACGCATTGCTGTCGTCGGACAAACCTGCAAAACAGGAAGAAAAGAACCCTTTCTACAATGCCTTCAAGCAGGCGAAATGGACATGGAACGCAGTAGGATATAATTTCACAAAACACAATGAACAGCAGGACCAGGGCAGGGGAGACGATACAAAATTCAGGCAGTTCTACACACAGTTATTAATGGATACGTGGATAGAGGTGATGAAATATGAAATCAAAGTTGACCTCCTTCTTCAGTACGGCTCTGAAAAAGATCAATATGGCCCAAGCCGGATCGCGTATTTTTCACAGTTGTACGTAAAGAAAAAATTTGAAACCTCAGACCTGATTTTCGGATATAAATACATAGAAGACGGAATAAGCACTCTTTACTCTCCTGCAAAGCGCATCGCAAAGTATGACGCTGACCATCCCACAGACCCCGACAAACTGGGAGTCTGGCAGGCATCATGGACATATTACTACACCGGCAATAACAGCACAGAGGTTCGGCTGCTTCCTTATTTCCAGAAATCAAGGTATCCTCCGGAGCCTGCAAGATGGAGCGCAGGCAAAGGCGACTATGACATTGTTGATTCGGATCTGACAGGTCAGCTTGGCACAGACTATCAGATTACAGAAAAGAAAATACGGCACCATCTGACTGATTCAGGTTTTATGGCCAAGCAGAAGATGACTGTTGAAGGCGTTGATTTTTTTGTAAGCGCTTATGAAGGCTATCTGCCCAATCCCGTGCTAAAGCGCGTGAGCGCTAATCAATATGAAAAACAGTATATCAAGGGCGGCATTCTCGCAGCAGGATTTTCCACGGTGCAGGGCAAATGGGAGTGGCACGGCGAAGGCGTATGCCAGATTCCTGAGAACAGGAAAGAGGATGCCTATATTAACTATGTGTTTGGAAGCGAATACGACTTAAATACATTCATGAAGATTGACGCCATAGATTCTGCCAAGCTCATTGTTGAATATTCAAATGAATGGGTGCTTGAAGACCAGAATCATCCGGACTATCCTGCAAACCAGCGGTCTTCGCGTTTTGGGCGCAATGCCATATACATACTTCAGAAAGTTGATATCAACGACAAAAACAAGGTGTCTTATGGCGCCGTATATAACATTTCCAAAAAGGATAATACTCACCGCCTGACTTACGAGCGTAAATTTAAAGAGGGGAAATCCATAGAAACATTCTATGAGTGGTTTAATGGAGGAGAAAAAACACATTTCGGCCGGTGGAAAGAGAATGACCGGATAGTGGTCAAATTCACAAAGAAATTCTGACCCTCTGCATCGCAGGTTTTTAAAATGATTTACAGGATTCTGGCAGACATTGTTGTATTTGTGCATTTCCTCTGGATATTATTTCTTATCTTCGGAGCATTCTTTGGCAGAAAAAGCAGGTTCATAAAAATCTTCCACATTTCAGGGCTTGCATTTGCATTTGTCATCCAGTTGTTTGGCTGGTACTGCCCCCTTACCCATCTTGAGTTCTGGCTGAGAGAAAAACACAGCCCTTCCTTAACATACAGCGGTTCGTTCATTATCCATTATCTTGAAAAACTAATTTATATAGAAATCCCATCATATTTAATACTCATACTTACGATTCTTTTATGCGGATTCAATATATGGATTTACATAAGAAAAAAGAAATGAACCCAAAATGCAAGTTCAATCATTTTTATGGCAGGCATGTATATGGAGGCTGTGTCTGGATTGAGGCAAGATTCACGGGTCAGTCAGAATAGGGGCTGAAGTCTCCACGAAGTGGAGCGGATAGCCCCGCATGAGAACTTGTAAGAGACTATGTATATTGTACTAACATCTATACTTTAGGAGCGGTAGTTTAATATTGCCGAAAGACAGTCACAGCCGCCTGAAATGGAACCTCATCCTGACAAATATATTTTTTAAATACGTAAAAGCGCCTTTAAGCCTCTTACCGCCCTTTCAGGTGAAGGATAGACAGGGATTTTTGCTTTCTCAAGAAGAGCGGTCAGTTTCTTTGATATGCCGCTCTGTGCAATGTGGAAAACAACCGGTTTATTTATATTCGCCCTGCAAGCCTTTATCATTTCAGGAAGCCTCTCTGTAATCCCATAAACATTTGACAGGGCAATAACTAAGAATCCATCGTAGTCGTCCTTTAATTCATTTAACGCCGTAACATAATCCTCATCCCTGACTTGTGCAGTAAGGTCAATGGGGTTGTTGATTCCGTAAAAGTGAGGGAATATCTGTTTGAGTTTTTCCGTTTTATCTACGTGCAGCTTTGCCACATCAAGCCCCTGCCTCATGCATTCATCAGCAGCCAAAACTCCGGAGCCTCCGCCATTTGTAATGATAAGAACACGGTTGACACCCCCCTTAATTCCCCCCTTAGCAAGGGGGGATACAGAGGGGTAATAAGCAAGCGCCTTTGTCGCATCAATAAGCACATCAAAGTCTTCCACTTCCCTTATCCTGAACTGTCTGAGTATTGAATGGAAGACCTCGTATTTCCCTGCAAGCCTTCCTGTATGCGAAAATGCTGCAGCCTGCCCGCTTACACCCTTGCCTGCCTTGAGGATGAGCAATGGTTTTTTCTCCGATAAAACTTTTGCCTTTTCAATAAACTTCCTTCCATCACCAAGTGATTCAATGTATGAAATTACGACGCCGGTATTTCTGTCTTTGGCAAGGTATTCGTATATATCTGCCTCATTGATATCTATTGCATTGCCGTATCCTATTGCCTTTGATACGCCTGTGTTTGAGGTCTCAAGCGCTCCGAGCAGACAGCTCAAAATAGCGCCGCTCTGCGATACAACAGCCACATTCCCTTTTTTAGGCCTTTTCAGCCTCTCGTCCGGAAGGAAAAATGTATCCAGCCTGTGATACGGATTGTATATGCCCATGCAGTTTGGGCCGAGGATTCTCACCCCGATCTCTTTGCCTGTCTTTATAACTTCATTCTGAATCTCATTCTCTCCAATCTCCGCAAAACCGGAACTGGCTATGATTACACTTTTTGTCTTGCCTGCAAGCTCTCTGAGTACTTCAGGGACTTCAGCCGCAGGCCTCATGATTATTGCCAGATCAACAGGTTCGGGAATATCACGGGCAGAAGGATACGCTTTTAAACCCATAAGCTCGCTGTATTTCGGGTTAACCGGATAAACACTGCCTTTGAATTTGAGGAGATTTTTGAGAATCACGCCGCCGAGCTTTTCTTCTGTATGCGCCGCGCCGATGAGGGCAACGGATTTGGGCTTAAATAGAGAATCAAGGTTCATATTGTTATCCATAGGTTTTACTATATTATAATTGCGCATTAAAGACAAATCAGCCCACGAATCTTGCGCCTCATACGTCGGTTTGACAAATTTAAAAATATGGTTATACAATGTATATACGATAGGAGGCGAATATGATAAAAAAATTAGTATCTCACGGCAACAGCGCTGCGATTATAATAGATAAGCCAATTCTTGAACTTTTAGGCATTAACATGGAGACTCCGCTTGAGATTGTCACGGACGGCAGGAATCTAATAATTGTGCCTGTAGATACAGTCAAAAGGAAAAAGAAGTTTAAAGCCTCCCTTGTTAAAATTAACAGGCTTCACGGAAAAACTCTGAAGAAACTTGCCGGATGAAGTGAAAGCAAAAGAAATTTGCACAAGTTTTAGGAAATTTGAAACGGGAAGCGAAATGACAGGCAGGTGCACCTTTTTGTTGACAGTAAGGGAAGGCTTTGGATATAGTCAAGGCATGAAATCGGAATGGGTTCTGAAAAAAGGATATAATCATATTCATGTGTGCAGAGCCAATTAAAGAATTCTCTCATTTTATAGGAGTCGAGGAAGAAAATGTATTGAAAAGCATTGTCAATTTAGGTGAAGATTTTTTTCTTATCCATAATTTGGATATATTATTCAAAAATTCTTTGGAACTGGAACCCCTTGATGATCTCAACCTGAAAGTACCTGCTTTTCTTTATCTTATTATACATAGTGAATTTTATCAGGGAATGGCTTATTTTTTACGGATGCACTATTCCAAATCTTTTGTTAGCCTACGGATAGCCCTTGACTGTGCTTTTACAGCTTATTACTTAAAAAAATATCCAGACAAAACGGACGTTTACCTGAGCAAATTAAGCGAAAAAGAAAATCCAGAATGGAACAGAATATTTCGCAATATTAAAAAAACTATTAAAGATAATATCGTTAATTTCCCCTTAGCCGAAGGGCTTCCTGAAATTCACGAGTTTTGCAGTATTTATTCCCACTCAGACGCAATAGGACTTCTGCATAGATACAGAATTGCCGATGCAAGATTGGAAGCAACATATTTTGACTATGAACCCAAGATAGGTGACTACAATAAATGGCTTGCACAACTATTAGGAGCATTTTTTAGGATTTACTTGGTGTTCTGGCAAGAAATATTTATGCAAAAAGCTGGGAATAAAAAAGGACAGATTGAAAATTCACTAAAGGAGTATTCTTTACGCTTAAGTGATTTTATTAAAAAATATCCTCTCGGTGATGTCGAAACAAAAGATCAAGGACAAATGAAATAAACAAATGGTTCTATTCAACCCGTCTGCAACAGGCGGCACGGCGCAAATCCGACCATTAGCACTTTACTTAAAAAAAGGACAAGAACAGAACAAAATTGGCCAATGATGTAAAATAAAGCAA
>ERZ1292633.4820-Hain-H41-02um-R1-4820-length-12376-cov-14_pt1 | contig 12376 bp, 4 predicted proteins | sample MGYA00564406_ERZ1292633 | MGnify/ENA primary metagenome ERZ1292633 (study PRJEB36523, sample SAMEA6512639) | groundwater metagenome | collected 2019-01-08 | study: AquaDiva: Metagenomics assemblies of 32 groundwater samples
TCTTCCAGTTTCTCTTTGTCGAATTTGGAATCCGTATTTTCGATTTGTTTGCGCAACTGCGAGATGCGCGATTCTATGTCGGCTTTCTTTCCTTTGCCGCCGACGATAATTGTGGAATCTTTGGTGGCGACAACGCGATTTGCGCGTCCTAGCATGGCAATCTCCGCACTCTCAAGCTTGATGCCCAGATCTTCGGAGACCACCGTCCCGCCCACCGTGATCGCGATATCCGCAAGCATTTCCTTTTTGCGGTCGCCGTAACCCGGAGCTTTGACAGCAAGCACGCTGAATACGCCGCGAAGCTTATTGACGACAAACGTCGCAAGCGCTTCGCCGTCCACGTCGTCCGCAATGATGACAAGATCTTTCTTTCCTGTCTGCGCGATCTTCTCGAGAAGCGGCAAAATATCTTTGATAGTGGAGATTTTTTTGTCGGTGATTAGGATGGGCGCATCTTTTGCTTCCGCTTCCATGCGCTCGGCGTTGGTGATCATGTAGGGCGATACATAGCCCTTGTCGAATTCCATGCCTTCGACGAAATCGGATTCGATGCCAAACGACTGCGATTCTTCTACGGTAACGACGCCGTCCTTCCCCACTTTCTCTACAATGTCCGCGATCGTCTTGCCCAGCTCTTCCGATTCCGCGGAGATTGTCGCGACTTGGCGGATGTCATTTTTGCCTTTTACTTCGCGTGCCATCTTTTTCAACTCGGCGACTGCGTCCTTTGCTCCCGCCTCGATTCCGCGGCGCACCATCATCGCGTTCACGCCCATTGCAGTTCGTTTCAAGCCCTCGTGAATGATCGCCTGCGCAAGAACAACCGCAGTCGTCGTACCGTCGCCCGCCTTGTCGTTCGTTTTCGTCGCAACTTCTTTCACGATAGAAGCGCCCATGTTTTCGAATTTGTCCGCGAGCGTAATCTCTTTGGCAATCGAGACGCCGTCGTTGGTAATCGTAGGACTGCCCCACGATTTGTCGAGTGCGACATTGCGTCCCTTAGGGCCGAGAGTAACTCGCACCGCGCCTGCAACGACGTCGACGCCGCGCTTGAGCGCACTTCGCACTTCTGCATCGAAGATAACTTGTTTTGCCATAAGATTATTTGATTACTGCTAGAATATCGCTTTCGTGGACTAGAAAATACTCGGTATCATCGCCGTCCGACTTCACTTCGTTATCCCATCCGGCATTGAAATACACTTTGGCGCCGACTTTTACAGTCATAGGAATCAGATCGCCCTCGTCGCCGTATTTGCCGGGACCCACAGCAATCACGACGCCCACTTTGGATTTCTCTTTTTGCGCGGTATCCGGAATTATGATTCCCGACGGAGACTTTGTGTCGGCATCTTCGCGCCTGATCAAAACCCGATCACTCAAGGGATGGATATTATTTTTCGCCTCTACTGCACTCGAAGTTTTCTTCATAGATAAAATTTCTAACACTGATAATAATTGCGTCACAGAGACCAAACCGAGCGCACCGTGCGGGCAATATAAACGAAAAGTACGCCTATGACAACTTGACTACCGCACTCTATCGTGACTCTGTGCCAAAACTGAACAAGGTTTTTAAGCATGTAGGGCTGATATAATAATCGCATTGATTCTTGATATGAAAAAATATTTCATATATGGCTTCGTCGTTGTTTTTATTATCGGTAGTTTGGTCGGCAATTCGATCATAGTCGCCGCCAAGACATCAGGCGGTGCCGGGAAAGATGCCGCGATAGGCTCCAATAAGGGGTGCCGGATAAACAAGGGAAACAAGATAGAGGACGTATACGACTGCAAAAAGAGTTCCGGAAAAATCCAAGTAACAGTAAACGGCGCAATCGTTACCAAGAACAATCTCTGCAACAAACCATGTGATGCGATGGTGGATGGCAAAACAATTAAATCGAGATGCGAGTTTATAAACAACACCGGCCGCTGTAGAGGCGACACATTTGAGGATGAAAAAGGCAAGGAAACGAAAGCTGCGAATGATGCTGGTAAAAAACAAGGTGCGGGTAACGTAGGAAAGACGCCTGATCCAAAAAAGATACCAGACATCCTCAAGTCGGGTGCTGGAGCAACATCTAAATCTAGTAAAAAACCCGGATTCTCTATTTTCGATAAAGATTCCGTAGCGAATAAAGAATCGATAAAAACTTCGGTTGATCAAAATAAAGCTTTTAAGGAGATAGGAGGTATAGCGGATGGAAAGAAAGCCAGTGATAACACCAATCTGCGCGCCGCCGATCCGCAAGGCACGCCGAAGAGCGTCAAGACGGAAAAATTAAATGACTCTTCGCAAGTACGTCTTGCGCCTCCGACAGGCGTGCGGGCGGCCACGCGGAAGCAAGAATTCGAAAGCCAACAAACACCAATCCTGCCATCGAATACATTCCAGCGACAGCCCACCATCCAAGATGCCGGCATACGTCCCCTTGATGGTCCGCCCAAAAAGGGAATCTTTCCGCTAGGCAACAAAACTGACAACCCTATTTTCTCTAGGTCAAATCCGTTAAATCGATCGGACTACTCTTTTTTATCTAGGCCAAATCCGTTAGATCAATCATCGTTGCCTACTCCCCTGTCGCCGCCCCCAGGTTCGCGGATTGGCAAGAAAGGACCAGGGCAGAGCGTCTCGCAAGCGGAGAAGATTGAAGCCGAGAAAAAGAAAAAACTTGAAAAAGTTAAAAGTACGTATGATAAGGCCCTGGCAAAAATACAACATTGCAACAGGCCCGGAATATGTACGAAGCGAGAGATAGACGATCTCGTTAAGGCCGGAAAGGCCGCAAAAAAAGCATACGAAGACGCATTCGGAGCTCATGAAGCCGCCCGCAAAGAGGTCGAGGGCGCAAAGCAGAGAGAAATCCCGCCTCCGGATCCTGATCTCGCCCTATCAAAATCAGGACAAGTTGAGAAAGCGCGTGACGATGTCAAAAAGGCAAATGAGGCTACCGAGATATCAAAAAACAACCTTGATGCAGCAAACAAAAGTGCCGGAAGAATCCCGCTAATCGCCCGAGACGATCCCAGGCTCGCCGGAGTCGAGAAAAGAAGATTAGCCGCGTCAGATGAATATGATAAATCGGCGCAAAAAGCCGATGCCGCATTACATAAACTTGTAGTAGTCGAGAAGAGACATCCGGATACAGTCGCGCTTATCGATAAAATTAAAGAGACAAAGGTCAGTCGAGATGCGGCCTTAAACAGTATTATTCCTAACCCAACGAGCCTCGCCGGCAGGATGTTGAATACGACAAATAAAGCATGGGCAGAGTATCAAGACTCTCGCATAGCGGCAATGCAAGAGAACCTGAAAAAAATAGACAACGGCACTTTTCCAACGAAATTTACTACACAACAACCACCCATTGTTGCACTCGTGAGAGCCTTACCTTCATATGCACTTGGAAAGATTGCAGATTATTATGAAAAACGTCAATCATCCAATTTCAAAGAAGCGGGAAAGCTTCTGGGACAAGATAATCCATCCCCACTCAACTTTGCAAAAGGCCTGACACGCACCGTGACAGCGGCTGGTGACTTCTTGATCGGCGGTGCGGCGAAAATTGCAAAAAACTTAGGCGAGTATACGGGGCTTTATTATAATCCGAAGGCTGCGAAAGAGCGCGCGTTGGATCCCGTAGGCGCTAAGGCGGAATTTGCTTTCAATTCTGTGCTGGTTTTGGCGCCATTTGCCAAACCCGTTATACGAGGCGTTATACAAGGCCCGTTGCGATCTGGATTTAATGCTGGATTTAATGCCCTGAAACCTGTTGCAAATAAAGCATTTAACATTGCCGGCGGAGTGTCAGGATCAGGCAGAGCAAGTATCTACACAAAACCGTCACTAATTCCGGAGACATTTAAGAGCCCAATATCGCGTGCCGAATCGCAACGACTCGGGATGAATAAGATAGATAATAGGCTCAATTACTTTTATGGTAGCCCATATGGTAAGCCTATAACGAGTCCCCTGCCAAGACCATCCGTTTCTCGCACGGGAACCAGCTTCCAGCAATCATTCCCCAAGACGAGGAGTGCACAACCGACGGCGATTGTACCGGAATCCACCCGCGTGGTCGGGCGATTCAACGAGACACCGACGGCTCGATTTGCGACACAGCCATCACTCGGACCCATAGCTCTTGAGAGACCCGCAATAACTGCACGTGATCTATCGTCTCCTCCCCCACGAAGCACAGTGCATGAAGCCAGTGTAGTCGCAAGAAATACGGTGCGGAACGAGCCTGTGTCCGATACTGCAAAGAACATCAAATTTACTCAAGAAGAGAAAGCTCGTTTTACTGCCGCCCAGGAAAAAGCCGGAGCTGAAATTATCGCACGACAAGAAGCCGGAGCACTCGCACCAAAGCCCTCGATATTTTCGCCTGAACAATTGCCGCAAACTAAAACCATTGCCTGGAATAAATTACAAGAAATAGGCGCGGGTTTCAAACCAAAACTTTCCAAGCAAAATATAGCCAAAATAGCCGGCGCAGTCTTGCAGTTACAGCCTGGCGCTGGTTTCGCCGCCGATGTCGGGGCGCAGGCCGGTCGTCTCGCGCCGTCTGCAATTACGCGCGTGGTTAAATCGGAAGCTCCTCTTATTAATAGTGTTATGAGAAGGGTAACAGAAAACACAATTGCGAATTCGAATGCCGGAAGAATAGCAAGGAATGCAATTGAATTTGACGCATCGAGGGGCGCAAAAAGTCTTTTTCCTGGTCCTAGCTCTATCGCGCCACCTACAATTGCGCGCGGAGTTGGATCGAAGATACTACCGATTTTTGCGAGAACTGATCGGATTGTGCCATCTGCTTTTGTCTCGGCCAAGGTGCCCATTGCCACTACGCTTGTCCCGACACGATCAGGAGTAACGGTTTCTCCAATATCCACACCATCTATCCCATCGCCATTGGATCCGACAGGCGTTTCTGTTTCGCCCGCAAAACCGACAAGCATCAAACCGCAGGCACTAGGGTCTCGTGCACCGGTAGTTGTCGCCCGGGATGTCCCGCTACCGCCCCGTCGCCCCGTCACGCTTGCGCCTGCAGTGAATCCCGCGACTACACCGGACGCGGTATCATCCGCTCAAGATATACGCGCAGTGCCGGGCAGATTCGGCGGCACAATCGCGCTCCCGCGGTCACCGATTGGGCAGATCTATTACAGTGACGGTTCCCCTTCGCCCGAGCAATACGCCGACATTGGCGCCAAGGTATTCGAAAGGAGTGGACTTGATGCAAGTAGCAATCCCTTATTGGTTCCTGCCGACTTCGATGCATATACAATAGCGGCATGGAATGATCTCAACGAAAGAGGAATGTTGGACAGGCGGATATTCCCCACCCCTGCGGAACTACAAGCATTGATACTTGCGAAGGCTACCAATGAAACAGGAGGATCGAGCATCGTCGCCAGTCCTTCTGATCCTGTTTCGTCGCGGAATGCGCGAGGATGGTTGCAAATTCAAGCTGGGACCGGACGCGATCTCGGCGCGCCAAATGCGACAACCAATCCGATAGAACATCTTCAGGCGGCAGTACTTGGGGCAGTTACGAACGTCAATATTGCTGCAGCCAAATTCCCCAACGCATCGCCTAATTTCATAAAAGCGTACGCGGCGACCCTCTACAATGTTGGACAAAATGCCAATCCCCAGGGCCCAAATGCATACGGTTATAGAGTGGCAAATACCGCTGATTCATTTGCCAATGTGACACACGGCGAAACAGGCCCTGCGGATACCGCATGGGTAATGGCGCATTATCCCAAGCACATCAGCCCCCAAAGCGGTGCCCACATTGCAGGGATGATCAACGCAGCCCGCGCTGATGCGACACCCGGGGACCAAATCATTGCCGCCCTAGACGCCTTCGGAGAGGCAATCCTCGGAGCATTCCGAGATATCGCAAAAGGTCCCTTGAGCGACTTACTGCCGCAATTAGAACTACCAACTCCGCGCCCGTTGAATCTCGCAGAAAACGCCGATGCGCCGACACCCGCACAACAACGAGAGGCGAGGGTCGCAGAAACGTATAAAAACATCACCCGCATTGCTCCTGCCTTTTCTGAAGCGTGGGGTATCGCGCCAACCGATTGGCCGGCAGTGACGGAGGGAATCGGAGGCGTGTGTCAGCAGGAATCTGGATGCAATCCGGATGTCAAGAATCCGCCGGGAAGCCAATATGGCGGAGTGAACCAGACAGACCTGAAGAAAGGCGTACCCGAGAATTACAATACATTTAGGGCTGTTGCCAACAATCCTTTTATACGAATGAGCGACGAACATCGCCAGATATTCAGAGACTTGGCGGATGCGACTGATCGGATATTAAAAGCCGGAGGTGATCCGCGCAAAGAGTCATTTGTCGGAGCGGGTATGCTCGTCGCCCAAGCGTTCAATTTGCCGCGCGAGGGGGCGCCTTTCGGACTCCCCGATCAAGCAAGCGGGTTCTCTCCTGCGGTCGCCGCGGTTAATTCGCCGCATGCGCGCAATCCTGATGGCAGTCTTGATTCCCAAGAAATAGCGAAGATGATTCAGGCGGCGCAGATTAGCCCCGGGGCCATCGCAGCCCTTGAGGCGGATCCGAACGCCAAGCTTTTGCCAGCCGAAGCAAAACACTATTCAGGTAACCATATACGAGTGAAGGCTGGCGATCCTGTGACAAAAGTGTTTGATACCATGGGTGCCGACCAAAAAAACTACGCCTCGAATTTTGCAAAAGGTATCAGGGGAATTCAAACGGCGCTACTATCGCCCGACACCGCGGCATCTAAGAATCCACTGGCGTATGCAGAACCTGATGCGAATAAACCTGTTTTTCCCAATTCCCCTAAAACCCGAGGCTTGCCTTCAAAAAATATTCCTCTGCCACCACCTCGTCCAACAGATCTTGGAACAGGAATAGTAACGCCGGTTACGCCATTTGCGCTTCCCGGTTCCGGTGTGTTGTCTCCTAATTTGAGGGGTTCCCTACCCACCCAGTCCGCCCCGCCATTCACTCTCCCCGGAAAACAGAGTCCGATTCTGCGTCCACAACAACCAAGTGGAATCTCCGACACGTCGCCGAGAGTGAGAACGGCATTGGACTCCGCGGACTTGAAAGCCGCCGAAGATGCAAAGATCGCGGCGAAAGCCAAGAGTGATGCGGCTATTGCCGATTGGAACAAGCGCGTCGCAGAAGCGCAAAAAGATGCGGAGATTGCGCGCGCGCGCGCGTTTGCAGGTTCGCTTTACAATCAAAAGCAAAGTGCGCCGTCCCCTGCCGGTATCGATAGCAAACTTGCAGCCCAATTATTCAAAGGAAATCTGAAGCTCACCGCTCCATCCGTACCGCTATCACCATGGAGACCCGCTTCTCTCGCGAATAAATCTACGCCAGATCCGAGTCCATTCTTCCCGACGCTTGAGCCGATAGCAAAACCCGCCGTACCGCCTGTTCAATCCGCCCCGCCATTTACTCTCCCCGGAAAACAGAGCCCAATTCTGCGTCCACAACAACCAAGTGGAATCCCCGACACGTCGCCGAGAGTGAGACCGGCATTGGACTCTGCAGACTTGAAAGCCGCCGAAGATGCAAAGACAACCGCAATAGCTAAAAACAAAGTGGCTAGTGACACGTACGACGCGCTTGCCGCAAAATATAGAGCAGATGCGGAAAAACTCGCGGCAGCAAAAAACCAAAATGCAAAGCTTGCTGAAAATCAAGAGCAGGCGGCGATAGACGCTCGCAAGATAATTGCCGCCGAAGAAGATCTTGCGGCCACTGCACGCAAGCACGATGCCGCCAAAGCTGCTCAAGTAGATGCAAAAGCCAAGAGTGATGCGGCTATTGCCGATTGGAACAAGCGCGTCGCAGAAGCGCAAAAAGATGCGGAGATTGCGCGCGCGCGCGCGTTTGCAGGTTCGCTTTACAATCAAGCGGGCAAACAACCTGCACCGGACGTACTTGCAAGCATCAATGCAGGATCAGCATTGCAGTTTGGCTCGGGACTCGATCTGCGGAAGCAGGCGTCTGATGTGTCCGCCCCCGTTACGAAGGATATTGGCAAATCACAAACAGGCGTAGACAGGGCGAATCCGCCTGTCGCGCTCTCTGAGGCGAAGAAAGAAGCCGCGCGCGTCGCGGCACGCAATGCTGCAACACCCATACCACCATCTCGCCCTCTCAGTTTTAGAATGCCCACTTTTGCCGAATTGGCCAAGATCGGGAATCTTAACTCTGGCCCAAGAGACACCGTCGGATCTCGGGGTAAAGAAGTTGTATCACTTCAACTTTTCTTGGGAGTAACGCCGGATGGTTTATTCGGTCCAGTAACCAAGGCGGAACTCATTAAATTCCAAAAAGACAATAATATACCGGGCATTAAAGAGAGTGCTTATGGGCATTTCGGACCAATAATGCGCGAATTCTTTAGGGCGCAATCCGTCGCACCATCCATCCCTCGTGAGGAATCACTTCCACCGACTACTCCCGCACCTGCTCGGCAACCAAATATTCGAGATTCACTGATGGGTCTTTCTTTTGTCGGCGCGGAAATGACGCGCGGGGTAGATTATGCACGGAGCTCATTCGCTCGGGGGAATGTTGAAAAAGCGGTCGATGCCATAGATAACGCTCTTGATGCGGTACGTGGAATTGCAGAAGAGGCGAACGACATCGCTGTGGTGACCGGAGATCAATTACTCAAAGATGCAGCACGCGCTTTGAATGATGATACGGTGGAGATCGCGAATAAGATCAACGAAGCGATACTTGCGGAAGGCTCTCTCAAAAAGAACCTTGCTCCGTTTGCAGATCCAGAAAAGATTTTCTCCAAAACATTTATATCTGAGATCGCATGGGTCGTGAAGCGGGCGCGACAGTCCGCTACCGATTTTCTCACTCCCGCCGCCCCCACCCCCGCTCCTGCCCCTGCCACTAATGTCGCCCCCGCACCGAAACCAGTACGTAGTTGGTTGGAAAGGACTTTGTACAAGTTGCTCGGTCTAGATAAGATTTTGGATGCGATTGAGTCGTTGGGTGCACCATTGCCAGTAGAGCAGATCGCACCCGCTCCGTCCGCTCCTACCGCGAATCCCGCGTTACCAAAGAATTAGATTGCGTTTCCGAGACTATTATGCTACTTTCCAGTGAATGAGTTTCATACAAACGGCTCTGCCCTACGCACAGATAGTTCTTTCGGCGCTATTGATCATCGCAATCGTACTGCAACGTACCGGCGCATCGCTGGGCGGAGCATTCGGCGCCGACAATTTCTCATCCGGTTTCCACACCCGCCGCGGTTTGGAAAAGACGCTCTTCCATGCTACTATCGTCCTCGGTATCCTCTTCGCCCTATCAGCGCTAATTAATTTAGTAATAAGCTAATTGTCTCTCTCGCTCTCTCGCGTAAAGCCCGGACGCGGCAAACGCGCGGAGCGCACAGTCGCTTCATGGATTTCGATTCTTTTTCTGAAAAAACTAGAGATATAAAGACGACGCTCACAAGACATCGTGTCGTTGTGCATTTTTCTATGTTGGAGAGAGCGCTCAAATCGTTCTCGCCCAGCGAACGTCTTATTTTGCACATTCTAACGATAATTCTCTCACTATCCGCATTTTCTCTTTTGGCTAAGGCCAATGCCCTGACTTCAGTGATTATCCCATCGCGCGGCGGATCGTTGACGGAAGGAGTCGAGGGACCGGTGCGTTTTCTCAATCCGCTTCTTGCGCTTTCCGAAGGAGACAAGAACATAGCGGCATTGGTGTATTCGGGGTTAATGCGCGCAATGCCCGATGGGAGCCTGATCCCCGATTTAGCCGAGCGGGTCGAGATATCGGAGGACGGCATGACGTACACATTTGTTCTCCGCCCCGATTTAACATTTCATGATGGTGAACCCCTCACTTCGGCGGATATCCTTTTTACAATCCAGCGAGCGCAAAGCCCGGACATCAAGAGCCACCGGCGCGCCGATTGGGAGGGTGTATCGGTCGCGGCGCCGGACGCACGCACTATTATTTTCAAACTTCCTCACGCATATGCGCCGTCTCTTGAAAACGCGACACTAGGGATCCTGCCCAAACATCTCTGGGAAACCGTGTCCGCGGAAGAGTTTCCTTTCGCAATGCAAAATACGCAGCCGGTTGGAAGCGGACCATACAAAATCGACGGATTCGATACCGATTCCACAGGATCGGCAACATACTATGAACTCGTTCCGTTCAAAGATTTTGCTCTTGGACAAGCCTATATAAACAAGATACGGTTTAATTTTTATCCGAACGAACAATATCTGATAGATGCGTTTAACATGAATCGCATCGATATCATCGCCGGAATATCTCCTTCGCAGATCGATAAACTCTCGCGTAGAAACCTAAACATGGTTCAAGTGACTCTTCCCAGGGTCTTCGGAGTCTTTTTCAATCAGAATAAAAACGCCGCTTTTGCGGACGCGGCGGTCCGCTCGGCGCTGGATGCGGCTCTTAACAAGCAGGGTATCGTGGATGAAATCTTCAATGGATATGGAACCGTACTCAAGGGCCCTATTCCTCCAGGATTCTTGGGAACGGTGCTTCCTGCGGCCCCAAAGGGAATGGAAGATGCTCGCGCGAGCGAGCCTGAAGCGGACAACAGCGAAGCCGCGAGAGAAATACTCTCGCGAAACGGTTGGAAATTTGACCTGCCTGCCGGAGCATTGGCGCAGGCGGGTGAACAAAAACAAGTCTGGGCAAAAAAAGGCGTCGTCCTAGAATTCACGCTCGCGACCGTCGACGAGCCCGAGCTTGCCGCGACGGCAGAAAAAATCGCGCAGGCCTGGCGTAGGGCCGGAGTCAAGGTCGAAGTGCACGTCTATCCTATCGCAGAACTAAATTCCGTTCTTATCCGGCCAAGAAACTACGAGGCTTTGCTTTTCGGAGAAGTTGTCGGCCGGACGCTTGATTTGTTTGCCTTTTGGCACTCATCGCAAAGAAATGATCCAGGCCTTAACATCGCCCTTTATACGAATATTAAAGTTGACAGCCTGCTTGAGAAGGCTCGAGCCACCGCAAACAAACGCGCAAGAGAAAAGTTTTACGAGAAATTCACAGGATACGTTTCCGAAGATAAGCCAGCCATCTTTTTGTATGCGCCGAATTTCATATACATAGTTCCAAAAAATCTCTATGGAGTTGAACTAGGAACGCTCACCGCTCCCTCAGACCGATTCTTGAATGTTTACCAATGGTATACCGACACAGAAAGAGTATGGAGTATTTTCACCGACAACGTAGAGTTATAGAAAAACAAAGAATAATTATGGAACCCAATCAACCAAATCTACAATCAAATCAGGGGCGAGCAGGACAATCGCCCCACCCGCGCGAGCGGGGGCAAGGCGCGCCGCCGCAGAAAAATCCTATTCGAAGAGACGCGGGTCGCGGCCGATCGCGCGGATGGCGCAGCGGAATGCGTCTTCCGCATGGAAGACGCTCATCCAAAGTACGCGTTGAGCACCCTACCCTAAACGGACGCGCCCCGCATAGCCCGATACCGGAGATTGCCCCAGGCATTGTCCGCATCATTCCGCTTGGCGGCGTTGAGGAGATAGGCCGCAACATGACTGTGGTCGAGGTGGGCAACGATATATTCATCCTGGAATGCGGCTTCGCTTTCAGCGAAGAAAGCACTCCGGGCATCGACTTTATTTTGCCCAATACCGGATATCTTGAAATGAACCGCGATAAAATTCGCGGACTCCTGATATCGCACGGCCATCTAGACCACATCGGTGCAATCCCCTACATAATGGACCGAATCGGAAATCCGCCGATTTACACTCGCCGCCTGACAGCGACGATAATAAAGAAGCGCCAAGAAGAATTCGCCGGCACCGCCCCGCTCGTGATTCGCGAGGTCGAGACGGATGAAGCTATAAAACTAGGCTCGACGACTATTCGATTCTTTGCCGTTAATCATACCATTCCCGATTCTATGGGCATCATTATCGAGACTCCTTGGGGCGACGTCGTATTCACGGGCGACATCAAGATGGATCACGACGACGGCGTGCCGACCGAGAGCGAGGTGAAAGAATTCTCAATCTTCAAAGAACGCAAGGCGCTTATATTGATGATGGACTCAACCAATGTCGAGCGTCCCGGATTTTCAATATCCGAACGCAATGTGTTCCGCACACTGGAAGATTTAATATCCAAAAATACGCGCGGTCGTATAATAATCGGCACATTCGCCTCGCAACTCGAACGCATCATGCGCATAGTTCGCATCGCCGAGGAATACGGCAAAAAGATCATCGTAGACGGCCGATCGATGAAGACCAACATAGACATCGCTCGCGAGCTCGCAATCCTGAAGCACAAGGATGACACAATGGTGCAAA
>ERZ1292633.4821-Hain-H41-02um-R1-4821-length-12376-cov-5_pt1 | contig 12376 bp, 10 predicted proteins | sample MGYA00564406_ERZ1292633 | MGnify/ENA primary metagenome ERZ1292633 (study PRJEB36523, sample SAMEA6512639) | groundwater metagenome | collected 2019-01-08 | study: AquaDiva: Metagenomics assemblies of 32 groundwater samples
AAACAAAGTGGGGTCTTGCGGAATCACCGCTAAATTTTTTCTAAGGCGCTTAAGTGGTATCTGGTGAATAGATTTTTCATCAAGAAAAATTTCACCATTAATAATATCTACAAACCTGTAAACACTTTGAAAAATCGTCGATTTACCTGAACCCGTACGACCTACTAAGCCCACCCGCGAGCCGGACTTAATTTTAAAGCTTAAATTTTTTAAGACCAAGGGGAGATGCTCCGCATACTTAAGACTTACATTTCTGAACTCTAAACTACCTGATTGTGGCCATGAGTCTGCGATCTCAATGGGTTCTCCTCCATAGTTTTTTTCTGCCTCCAGATCACAATAAAACTGTAGCCGTTCAACCGAAGTCATTCTTGACTCCAGATCTGAAAAAATCCTAACACCCCAGTTTAAATGTCGCCAAAGATCCAGCGCGTACACTGTAACCAATCCTGCTGTGCCAGCAGCAATATAACCATGATAGCTTGAAAAAACCACCATGAGACCGGTGGCTGTTGAAATTCCCGCGCCAATTAATGGCAGCCGAGTTGAAAACCAACGATTGACCATATAGTGCGTGTGAAACATTTCAGTTGAGTATTTTAACTTGTCGTAAAACTGACTCATCACCCATTCAGATTTATCAAAAGCCCTTATAACCGATAATCCCTGCAAGGTTTCTTTAAAATGTGCATAGCGTGGGGATCTGGCTACAGAATCTAGGCGTTTAATTTCACGAGCAACACGACGATAGCTGTTTTGTAATCGATAATAAATATACAAAATTGGAACAACTATAATCAACACCAAAGGTAGAATAATAATAATCAATAGCAGTGACATCGTAATATGAAAAAAAGCATGAATTGTGTGATCAAAACTCCATTGCAGATGAATATCAACAGACTCCACATCCCGTGAAAACCTCTGTAATATTCTACCAACAGGGGTGCTGTCGAAAAATCGAATCGGTGCCGAAAGAATGGCCCTTAACATTTGATCATGAAAAGCTTTCCCGGCTTCTATCCCTCGACGTGACCAAAATGAGTTACTGAAATAAACAATCAACATGGTTAGTAGGCCCAAGGCCCCATAAATCAAAATAATTTTCAGAGCCGAAAAATCAGCTAATTTTTCTGATTGAGATAACCATATTTTTTGAATTAAGGGCGCAGCCACCACACTGATGGCTCCTAAAAATAGAAGGCTTAAAATTATTTTTTGCTTTTGACTATAAACAGATGATTTTCCGCCCAGTGCTTTTAGATAATTCAAATAAACTGATTTTTCAACTGCGCCGACAGCACGATCCTCGTCTTGGGTAATTCGTTCTGATATTTGGTTTTTAGGTATAGTTAAGCCAGAATTAGTAATTTCGGAGCCTTTTAAATGCAAAGCGGACTGCTGCTCAGAAACCAAATTAGCTTCATGGGTTTTTAAAAATCGCTGAAATGACACGCTGGACTTCATCAGTTCTGAATAGGAACCAATAAAGTGGCAACCATTTTCAATAAATAAAATCTTATCAAATTTTTCAATGGATCCGAGTCGATGAGTTACTACCACGCGGGTTTTATTTTTCCACTCACCAAATAACAGGTACTCACATAAATACTTTTCGGTATCAGGGTCTACGGCCGACAATGGATCATCCAGCAAAATTAATTTCGAATTGGATAATATCGCTCGTGCAAGCGAAACTCGCTGCTTTTGACCGCCAGATAGGTTTACACCTTTTTCACCAATTTCAGTTTCAAGACCAGAGGGCCAGGCCATGAGGTCATAATCTAAGGCCGATAATTTTAATGCTCGATGAATATCCTCTTCACTGATATTTTTTTTGCCAAAAATTATATTTTCGCGCAAAGTTGAGTTAACAATATACGCTTCCTGAGGAACATAAGCTTTCGACATTGATAATTCCGAAAACAATAGCTTTCCTGATGTTGGCTGTATTTCATTCAAAAGTAGATTAAGCAATGTCGACTTTCCACTGCCGACGGGTCCAACAATGGCAATTGATTCTCCCTTGAATAATTCCAAGTTCAAATCATTTAGCAATTTTTTATTTTCTTCGTAGTAAAAATTTAATTCTTTTAATTCAATATCAGCGCGAGCAACCAGATTTTCTTGCTGATTATTTTGCTGGTTTTCTTTATTTAATTGAATCGTATCTGAACTGACAAAGGCGGTTATACGACCGGCGCTCACAACAATATTAATAAAGCGACTGATAAATCTTGAAAGCCCCCCGAACTGATCCTCCATAATTCCGAAAATTGATATGCAGGTAAAAATTAACGCCATATCAACTTTGTATCCGCGTAAAACATGAGTCAGTAAGGCCGCAAATAACACGATTGAAGTAATAGAGGTATAAATCAAGCCCCAGGATATTTCGGCCTGTGCCAGCCTGAATCTGGCATTCACTTCTTTGGCTCGAATTTCGCTTACTTCATTTAATACGCTTTTTTCCCATACAAAGTATTTAACTACCCTTATGGCATTTAGTAATTGAGTCATCAGAGTCATCCGCTTATCCCGGAACGACATCATCTCTTCCTCAAGACGCATAAAACTTTTTGAAAGCCGATTGGTAATCGGAATCAGCATGGCCATCACGGCTACCGCAACAAGAGCCGAATAACCGATAAAATAAAAAAGAGTTAAAATACAGCCAATAGAGAGTATCACGGCATTAACCAAGTCGATGCTGGTGATGCATCCATCTGCAATGGCATCAGAATCGCTTCCCATGTAATTGACTATATCGCCTACCTGATATTTGTTTTTGCTGGCGGCAGATATTTTTAAGGCATGTGAAAAAACTTTTTTATTAACAAGATTAATGGCGATTTGATTAAATTTTAACGTCTGAAAAAAATAGTGCTGGATAGCAATACCATTACCGGCGCCACAAAGTCCAAAACCCAAAGCAATCAGACACAACTGAATAAGTTCAGTTTGATTAAAAACTCCAAGCTGTAATTTAGTGATAAAGGCATGTACTAAAAATGGAATTGCAAAAGAAAACGCACTACCTAAAACTTGAAATCCAGCAGCAATAGTAAAGTTACGATGTGAAACTTTTAAAAATGAAATTAAAAAAGATTTTTTATTTTCCCAACTAACTTTAGATTCGTCCCACGGAATTGAGCGCGGTTCTAGATCTGGCATTAATTGCAAACGATCATCAGACTGAACGACTCGATCTTTACCAATATGTATTAGATTTGCGGCCTGTAAAAACAGTACGGATCTGAGGACCTTAAATAGCATCGAAGAAGAATGAGCTAATTACACGTCTTGGTCAATTGAACCCTTAGCAAGGTCAGACACTTTGACAGTCATTTCAAACTGGCGTCCCTGACTTTTGATAGGAGTTAATGGGAACTGTACAACACGACTCTGTAGCTTGGTGAAAATAGGCTCTCTGATCGCCAAGTGGTTGTCTTGTAATACACACTGACGCGCTATTTTTTGCTCTAAATTAATAACTATTGGAGCCTTAATATTAGCTGTCATTTGTGTTGGGTCGTCTGGAATAGTTATAATGCTTAAAAAAGCAGGACTTTGTCCGACCTTCATACTTAAAGATTCTGAGTCGGTTCTGTTTAAATCAAAATTATATTTATGTCCAAAAAGCTCTGGTTCAAGCACAGGAAATGCAATAGAAGGTAGCTCACAGCTTTGTAACCACGCGAAAATATCATCATTCGGGTCGTCTAGCAGTACAAACTGGCGAAGATCTTGGAAACCTAAAAGACCTTCTTTAAATATTAAAACGTCCTCTGAGTTCAGCTCTACTAAGCCAAATCGAGTTGTTTTTATAACCACGCTTACCTCCTGCTAAACAATCAGACAATATATCCAACTATTCCGGTTAATTAAATTCTGGACTTAAATCGAGGTCATATCAATTCTATTTTATTTGACGCGGCATATTATTTAATGCCTGCTATTGGGAATATTATTCTGACTTTAAAAGCTTAGAAATATCTTTAATTCTATCAGAGCTGACTTGTACAGATTGCTGATTCTGATCTTGAATTGCTGCGTAGACTTCTTCTCTATGAATTTTTGTATCCTTAGGAGCTTCGATACCGAGACGAACTTGTTTACCTTTTATCTGAACAACGCGAATTTTGATGTGATCATCTATTGCGATGCTTTCCCCTAACTTCCTTGTAAGTACGAGCATGACGATCTCCTTGTCAGCATCTTGGTCAGCATTTTAAAATCTGAGCTTAAACCTTTATCGGTTGTATTGAACCGAAAGTTTAATATTTCTTATGGGGATGAAAGTCAAGAAACGTTCGAGCTTATTTTTTATCTTAAGAAATCAAGTAAGCTGCGACTTAAAAGTCGGTTAGAGGTTTCAAGAGTGCCTTTAAGAGTCGTATCTGACTTGGATAGATCTGACATTGTCTTAAAAAGGTCTGCATCCTCTAATTGCGATGTTAAAGTCTTGTTGTCGACTACAGACTTCTGAATTCCGTCTGCCGCAGCATTGAGCTGATTAACACGCCCACCCACTTCGGCGCGTACCACATTAATCTGACTGAGCGCCTGATCAAGAGGCTCTAGTGCATCTTGTATGGCAACCTTATCATTGGTTTTTAATGCTACATTCAAACTTCGAAGCAGACTAAAAATATTGACACCATCACCACCCGATACAGGGTCAGACTTACCTAATCCCTGTGCCCTTCCCACTGAAGCCGGTCCACGGGTTTCGATTTGATTCTCTAAATTCTGGTTATTTTGAAACTCACGCTCATCCTCAGCAACTTTATATTGCTGCAACTGATCCGCATCCTGTGGAATATTTTCGGGCTGCCGAATATAATCGCCTTGCCCTATGCCACGTCCCAAAAAGACCCGGTCCCCAGTTAAATTCATCGCAACAAAATTACCCTGTTGGTTCTGAATTTTCATTTCACCGTCATTCCCCAGATATTCGCCATCAAGGCCAAATGGCGCGACATCTGTTCGGGAGCCACCAAATAAAAATCTATCCCCTATTCGGCGGTTCGACATCTCTAAAACAGCATTATAAATCTGTCCGACTTCAGAGCCTATCATCTCTCTTTGTGATTCTCCCACTGTGTCGCTGGCCGCCTGTATCACCAGTTCTTTAGTTCTGATAAGTGACTCGCCCATTTGAGATAATGTCGACTCAGTGGTATCTAAAAACATCTTTGCCGAAAAAATATTTTTTTCTATTTGCTCCATGGTTTTAAGATCGGTGCGATTGGTTAAAATTTTTGAGGCCGACTGCGGATCATCTGATGGTGTGGCAACTTTTTTTCCGGTAGCCGCTTGATTCTGTAACTGCGCAAGCTCAGACCTATTCTTTTGAATATTATTTAAAACCTGATTTTGTGACATCTTGTCAGTTATGCGCATTATACACCATTACAATCTCTTTAAATTCAATACTGTATCAAACATTTCATCTGCCATGCGTATGACTCTTGCCGAAGCCTCGTAGGACTTTTGAAACTCAATCATTTTCTGAGCTTCTTCATCAAGACTTACGCCACTGACGCCTTCGCGCACATTCTTAATTTGGTCCAAAATACTTTTTTGTGAATCGTAATTAGCCTGCGTTTTCTGGCTCATTATACCGACTTCACCCACTTTAGAATTATAAAAGTTATCAAATGTAAAAGTGCGCTCTGGCCCCATCGTAGCCTTGAACTGCAAAGAGTGAATTACGTTCGCAGTGGTGTTGTCGCCTGGCGCATTGGGTTTAGCCGCCGCCGCGATACGACCAACATCAGTTGAAATAACGTCATTCAATTTTAAATTTTCAATTAAAAAACTTCCATCTTGTGGAATATCAAAAAAATTCTCGCCTTGCTTACTGTAACGATCAAAACCTTCAACATGGGCCCTATTAACTTCGCTCGCTATGTTATAAGATAAATCAGCTAGATCATCTCTTAAGCTCGCGACCATACCATCTCTCAGCTCAATAGCCCCGCCCAGAGCGCCACGCTTAAACTGCTCTGTTATATCCACCTGAGTTCCACCGGCCGACATTTCATACATAATCTGAGTTTGATTAAATTGATTAGTTGAGGTTTTTAATTCTGAAAATGAAGTTCCTCCTACAAGAACACCTGTTTTACCAGCTGTTATGTTGATCATTCCCGACTTTGTGTCTTCAGCATAACTGATATCTATTTTTTCTGATAATTTTTTAACTAAAAGATCCCGGCGATCCCGTTCATCATTGGCCGTGGCACCTGTCATCTCAACTGAATTGATTTTATCGTTTAATGTCGCAATTTCTTTAGCATGAGCATTTACTTCTCTAACACCGGTTTCAACCGTATTGTTCAATTCATTTGCTACAGATACAATCTGTCGATCCATCTCTTGAAAGTTTTTTACCATCGCGCCGGCATTATCACGAACCACGGTACGCGAGGCCAAACTTTCTGGGTTGTTGGCCAATTCCCTAAAACTGTTAAAAAATTCGGCCATAGAATTGCTGAGGCCTTTTACTGATTGCTCATTGAAAGTTGATTCAAGTCTTGATAAGGCCCCCGAGCGGCCTTCTAAGAAAGCTAGATTAGACCCCTCACGTTCGATTTGTTTTTCAAGCCACGGGTTATTGGTGCGACTAACACCACTTAGTGAGGCGCCAGTTCCGACTCTGGTTTTACTATCGCCAATAGCAGGATTGGTCATAACATCTACGCGCTGACGTGAAAAACCATCTACTGATTTGTTAGCAATATTATGGGACGTCGTTGCCAGTGCAGACTGACTTACTGCCATTCCGCGACGACCCAAATCTAACAATCCATGTATCTTGGCCATCCATGCCCTTCCCTATTTTAGTTAAGCTTCCTTGCTAACTAAGTGCCCCGACTTATCATAACCCGGCTGATAATTTCCTTTTTTCTGATACGTCTTTTGTCCCATAAGTGATTCTTTGATATTATTCATTGCCGAATTCACCGTACCCAGAGCCGATTCAGCATAAATGGCGTTGTCTTTATTTATGTCCACAACACGCTTGGTTAGCAACTCTAATGTCGAATGAATTGTTCGCAATCTATCGCCCTCAGCGCCTCCAATTTTTTGTGCTATCTCAAGTAGACGGGGCTCTGAAAAATTAGCACCCACTAACTGAGCAAGCTCTATCGCACAAATAATTCTCGTTGGTTCCAAGCTTTTTATTTCGGTAAGAATTTGTTCTTTTAGCGCATTGCTTTCATTTAATTTTTCAATATTGCTTTTAATTAATAATTCTTTTTCTTTACGAACACAATCGAGCAGCAGACGGTATTGCTTGATCATCGCGTCAAGATTAGTAACTAATTTTTCAAAACTTCTTTGTTTCATTTCCGGCCTCATCCTTGAAGCGTTTTATAACATTAATAATTTTTAAGTTTCAGATTTAGCAGTCATCATTGCTTCGTCGACCATTTTTTCAGCTACTGCCTTTGCATCAACTTTATATTTGCCCTCAGCAATCATCTGTTTAAATTTTGCTACTTTATCGGCATTTACATCCGGAGCATTTTTTGCAGCCTCTTTAATTTTTTTAATATCCTGAACACGCGGAGACAATTCAACTTTGGTCGCCTGTGATCCTGATCTTGCTACGTCAGCCGCAGCTGATTCGGAAGTTTTTGAATTCTTTTTTGTAGCATCAGCTTTTGCAGCAGACGATGCTTTTTCAGATTTTGCATCCTTGGTATTAACATTTTGTCCGACCTTATTGTGGGTAATCTTCATTTAAACCTCCAACTTATAAATAGTGTATCACATTGAGACAATAGTACCAACTCATTCTGAGACATTCGGCTTAACAGTCCAAAACAAAGGGCTTGCAGAACTGACCCATCCGATTTGCTCTCCCGCCTCAATTTTGTCACCCAAAGACAATTTATGCTCTGATCCCAGACCCGTTCCACGTGTAAGAATGTAACTTTCCAGCCCATTGTCGTGTTTAATGTGATATTGCATTTGATCCATCTCTAAGTATTTTTTATCTAGCAATTTTCCGGCCCACGGGTTTTTTAATTCAGACTTTTCGCCCTCTGACGTTTGAAATTTAAATGTTGCGGCTGATGTTTCTGGTGATGATGATGAAGTTGTTGGTGATGTAATTCCTGCAAAAACTGATTTCTGGTCTAGACTAATTGGACCCTGTGGTTTTTCGATAACTTGTTTCAGGCCAACAGCTGGACCATATTTTTCTATTAGCTGATTATAAATAAGATCTGAAAGCCCTATTCCGCCCGCTTTTCCCCATTGATCCGAATATTGGTCATCTAACTGATCTCGAAAGATTTTTTCAGCATTATTCTGTTTAATAAAGCCACCCTCATGTACCGTCGAGCGCATCTGCTTTACCATTTCGCGAATAAAATGATTTTCGTAAAGATCTGAAACTTGTCGTAATTTTTCTTCTGTAACTTGTGATTTCTTATCGCTGAAGGCAGTAGGCTTTATAGAATTAATTGCATTAGGTTTTCCAATATCACTCATTTTGTTTATTGTTCCTGTAAATTTGTCTATTAAAATTTTTTGTACAAAAAAATGGGGAGCGTCCTTGAATTTCTTATCGCATCCATGCGATTTTTTCTAAGTGCAAGTGACGACTTAAACGATCATCCTTGATTGTTTTTGTCATCTGATGTGAAACTTCCTGCGAGGTTCGTTAACACTGTCAGCACCCAGACCATCCTGGTTAATGAAATTTGAGGACCCTCCCCCATCACAGATTCTCATCATAAGAATCCATGAAAAAAATATTACCTACATCGTTTCTAACTCTCCATGCAAGGCGCCCGCCGCCTTTACAGATTGTAGAATCGAAATTAAATCCTTGGGCGAAACACCCAATTTATTTAAAGCCTGTACCAAATCACCGACATTGGCTCCAGTATCTAAAACTGTTACTTTGTCGTCGGCAGATTCTTTTGATTTTTTATTTTTATCATCAAGTACTTTTAATGTCAGACTTCCGTGACTTAGGCCCACTTTAGAAATTTTAACTTTTTCTCCAATAACTATTGTGCCGGTTCTTTCGTTAATTACGACGCGCGCTTTTTGATCTGGATTAATTTCAATAGCTTCTATTGTGGCCATTAACTCTACACCTTTATTCTCGTAAGAAAAAGGAGTGATGATGTCCACTGTTCCGCCATCTTTTGCGGTCGCGTACTGACCACCCAGTTCTTTATTGATCGTCAACACAGTGCGCGCCGCAGTAGTAAAATCTGCGTTATGCAAAGTCATACGATACATTTTTCGAGTCGCAAAATCAGTTTGTATATCACGTTCAATCATGGCGCCATTTGGAATACGTCCTGCTGTCGTATGCATATCTTTGCCATCGCCCAGTACGGAAAGGCTTCCTTGTGCAACAGCGTAAACCTCATCATTGGCAGCCCTTAGCGGAGTTTGCAGCAATGTGCCGCCAACAAGAGAACCCGAATCGCCGATACTGTTTACCGTTACATCTAATGGGTTGCCGGCTTTTGCAAAGGCCGGCAGTGAAGCTGTAACGATAACTGCTGCAACATTTTTACTTTGCAGGTCTTTACCATCAAGCTGAACACCCAGCTTTTCAACTAATCTTGAAAAAGATTTTCCGGTTAACGCTGAGCCAGAATCTCCAGTTCCTTTTAAACCTATGACTAGACCATAACCAATCAATTGATTTTCGCGTACGCCTCTGATGCTGGCGATATCTTTTAACCTTGCGGCGAAACCAACACTGCTCGTCAAAATCAGAACCGCGATACTTAGGGTCATAGTTAATTTATTCACTCAGCCGTCCTCTTTACATGAATCAAGTCATATTGAGCATCCAAAAGCTTACTAGAGCTCACGCTGTTATCGTTAAAATCTTCAGCTCTAATTAAAGCCGTAGCTATAACTTTATACGACTTCTTTTTTATAGTTAGAAACTGTTGACCGCGAATCCGGTAAATATCATCTGACATTTTCTCAACAATTTTAGATGGTATATTTTCGATTTCTTTTAAATCAACTTTTTCTTCTCTAACACTTCTATTATCAGAAATTCCGGCTGGTTTACGCTTACCATCATTGTTCTTTTCTGATTGGTTCTTTTCTAACTGCTCCAACTCTTCCATTGGATCAACGACAATATCGCCTCTGGCAATTCTTTCAGCCCGTAATTTTTTTTCTTCTTCAACCTGAGCTAATCGCAATTTTTCAGCCTGTAGTTTCTTTTCTTCTTCATCGGCCCTCAATTTCTGATCTTCAAGCTGTCTTAACAAATCAGAAATCACAGCCACCTTATTTTCAATCAACTTTAATGCAGCGCCTTCCATTTTAATGCTGGTCGGATCCCCTTGGCGTCGATGTTTATTTTGCGCAAACAGGTAACTTGTCTGGCCTTCCATTTTCCATAAAGAGCCGGCAGAACTGTTCAACGCGGAATCCTCTTCCATTTTCTGGCGTGTCATCCGCTTGTATTGACGGTCAGATGGAGGCGCCATGTTATTAAGTTCTGAATACCTAGTCATAGGCTCTTCATCAGGATTTTGAACAGCCACATCATCGGATTTTTTTTCTTCGATCAATGGTGCTGGCGCGGGTGCGGGCGCTGCTGGTTCAACAGCCTTAAGCTCTCTTTCGATTTGAGCAACTTCATCGGCTCTCTTAAGACCTGCACAACTTTGAATTAAAAGACTTAATAAAAGCAGCTTGAATAATTTCGTCATCATTCAATCCTCACTGTTCCGCGGTCCATTATCTTTGCACCAAAGACTTTCTGAGAATCTAGATTTTTAATTTTAACAACATCTCCGACAGAGCCCGATTCCTGTGCTTCCGCAGAAATGGCAACTTCAAAATCAATTCCACCAACCATAGCTTTAACCATTTGACCTTTTTTCAGCACCTGTTCTTTTTTAACATCAGCAAACAGAATGACCTGCCCTGCGTTTAAAAATCTCGCTGCCTGCAGTCCGGAAATTAATTCAATTTTTTTGATAACGTCATTTGAATTTATCAATTGGCGTTTTTCAATAGCGAACATTTCTTCTGTTAAAATTTCACCGATTTTAACAGATTTGCTCAGCACTGGAACATTTTGATATCTTTTGATCTCGGCAACAATCCACCCTTTTACATCCGTGTTTTTAGTTGCAAAAACCGGCACCATAACTGTGTTTTTTGATAAATCTATATTCAAATCCAGAGTCCAGTCGCTCTCCATTTTATTAGGCACCGAAGAAATCTGCACTTGCACTTCGCAACCAGCACATAAAGAATAAATTTTATTTTTAATTTTTCTTTCGACTTCCATTCTTGAAATAGAACTCTGGCTGCGAAGAATCTTCATTTCCGCTGGTAAAACAAATCTAGCCTTAACAGTTCTGAGCATTTTGGCCAGCTCTGATTTATGCAGTGTATTTGATTTATTTTCTTTTACAGTAATTTCTTTTAATTCAGAAATCATCTCTTCATTAAGATTTTTGGCTTCCACAATATCGTACATCGAAATTTCAGTACGTGGAGAAACCTCAACAGCCGAAGGAAAAACCAGTTGAATTTCGCCTGATGCTAAACAAGAAATCGAAAAAAATAACAAACAAAAAGACTTCATCATTTTATATTTACCGCCGTCTGCATCATTTGATCGGAAGTCTGTACAACTTTTGAATTGGTTTCATAAGCTCTTTGTGCGCTGATCATATTGACCATTTCATCTACAATATTAACATTACTGGCCTCAAGTTCACCTTGCGACAAATATCCCATGCCCGCAGTGCCCGGGCGCGCAGCAGATGCCTGCCCGCTGGCGGCTGTCGGCGAAAATAGATTTTTACCGACGCTTCTTAAACCCGCTGGGTTAATAAAATTCACAATTTCAATTTGTCCTAAACCCAGTGGTTGCTCATTTTGACCAGTTAGTGAAAAAACTTCTCCAATAGGCGAAATTTCAATAGCTTTAGTATTTTGTGGAACAATAATTTCAGGTATCAGTACATTTCCATTTTTATCCACAATGCGGCCACTAGCGTCCTTTTTAAATGAACCATCACGTGTGTATGAAACCTCTCCATCAGGTGTTCGAAGCTGAAAGAATCCGGCACCTTCAATTTGAATATCCAGCGGATTATTTGTAATCGTCGAACTGCCCATCGTAAAATCTTTTTGAGTTGCTGCTGTTCTTACACCCAGGCCCGTTTGTACGCCCGTTGGCGTAACTGAGTTTAAACCCGAGGCCTGTCCCGGATCCTTTAAATTGTGATAAACAAGGTCTTCAAATTCCGCGCGGCTTTTTTTAAAGCCGGTTGTATTCACGTTAGCGATATTGTTGGCAATAACATCCATATTACTTTGTTGAGCTAACATTCCCGTTGCAGCCGTA
>ERZ1292633.906-Hain-H41-02um-R1-906-length-33066-cov-5_pt1 | contig 12374 bp, 5 predicted proteins | sample MGYA00564406_ERZ1292633 | MGnify/ENA primary metagenome ERZ1292633 (study PRJEB36523, sample SAMEA6512639) | groundwater metagenome | collected 2019-01-08 | study: AquaDiva: Metagenomics assemblies of 32 groundwater samples
ACCAAGTCGAGGTGGATGCCTTGCACAGCGACATCGTGTTCCTTAGGAAGGAGGTGCAACGGTTGTCCACGTCCGCCCTCCGAACGTTACTCACCAACAAAGAAAAGACGTTGATGGAGGCTCTGGAGCGCGCCTCGTCCTGTGCGGTGAGTTGCAACTCCACGGCCAGTTGTTTTTACTGTCTGGACATTTGCACCAACCCGGTCGTGCTCGTGCCATGTGGGCACGTTCTGTGTGAGGAATGCTTCCGGGAGTGCAACAAAATTCGGGGGGTCGCAGTGGACTTGGCGATTCCGCTGCTCATGGCGAACCACAACAACAACGTCGCGCAATCTCACCCAAGCCACCACTATGTTCCAGGACGGGGCCAACCGAACCTTTCGGGTCCGGTTGTCGGCCTGGATCAGTCACCGGCATCGGCGACACGACCGATATTCACTGCTTTTCTCGACCCACCACCTTCCGCGGACACGGCTTACTTGAATCGCAAGTTGCAAGATCCCGCAAGCCGCGCTCATCTCACGGTCGACTCCTTCGCAGTCGTCGCACTGACGTCGAATCACAGCCCGAAGCAGATCCGTACCGTGAATTGCTATTGCGAAGAGTGCCAGTTCTTCACGGCAACCGCCGCGGTGCGCGTCACGAGGTTCGTGGAGATCGTCGACAAGGTCCGTTTCGTCGTGGATACGCTTCAGGACGTCCGACACGTCGTGGGAAGCACTCCCCCGCAGCTCGTAGCGTCGGTTCAGCCCACAGGGTCGATGATACTCAGCGCCGCGCAGCGGAGCCGTAGCGGAGCGGAGGATGGGTCGCAGCGGTCGTTGAAGATATCCGCCGGCGGTTCCACCCGCGGGGCCTTTGGCGCCGATCTTGATGTGGACAAGTCGGCCTTCGTGTTCGACGACGAGTGATGCTGAAAAGTCACAAGGGTATCTTGTATGTACAAATGTCGAGAGAGTACCCACGCGTTCGACAGTTACCACCCCCCCGTCAAACGGTCGAAGATTTCAACGCGGAATCGGATGCACCATCCGATTTGCGTGTGAGCAACACGATATGCTTTCTGCGCCTTGTTTGAGGTAAGCGTTGAAGAAAATACTGCCACGGCTTGTGTTCCGTTTCCGTTGACGTGTGATGTCGGCGTCCCGGAGCCCGGCGTCGCCGATGGCGGACGGAGCACCGTCGGCGTTCGACGACCCAACGCTTGCGGGCACGGCCGAGGCTGCCGGTGCCCAGGGCAATCGTATGCTCGAGACCCTCGCGCTACAGGGCTTCTCCGAGGAGGAAATCGCGGAACTCAGGCAAGAAGCACTCTCGCAAATCAAAATGGAGTTCAAGACGCCGGAAGAGCTCGCGACACGGCTGCCGAAATTCGTCGACGGTTGCGAGCGTGAGTATAAAGACTTGCAGCGACGAATCGCGTCCCTGACGGCCGCACAAATCGCAGGCGCACGGATGTGTTTAGCTCAGCTGAAGCTCGGCCACGATAAACTGGAGGAACTGAAGTCCTCCTTCCGCGACATTGACCGTAGCATTTCCAAACTGCAAAGCGTGGCCAGTTGCCAGCAGCTGCGTCAGTTGCATCACATGCGGGCGAATGTGGGCAAGATTATCACGTGGTCGGAAGTCCTGGCGGCGGTGAACGATGACGATATGGACGGGCTGATCACAAACCGCGATGTGACGGGGTTTTACGAAAAGCTCCGGCAGTTTCAAGCGATTCGCGCGGATATGGCGCGGTCCTCGGAGGCCGGCTACGTGCGTCGGTTCGAGAGGACGTTTAGGAAAGTCGACGAGTTTATCGCCAAGTTCGAGTCTCTCGCTTGCGACATTCTGCGGGACGCCGCTCTAAAAATGCTGCAAATATCAGCGGAAGTCGATCAACTTCAGGAAGAGCATGCGGAGCAGGGCTTGCCGCCCTGGGAAGAGGGCCATCGGGACGGCTTGTTGCTGCAGAACGCGGAGGTTACGCTTTTTCAACAAGTGCTCGAGATTGTCGACCGGGAAGCGAAGCATCCCTTTCTTTTCAAATCCGGCATTGTAGAAGACGCCGATGTCGGCTCGGAGCCAATGAGTGTGTTGCACGCGATGGCGGTCAGCGAGGCCCTTCAAAAGGGAGTCGAGGATTGCTTCTTCAACGACATTTTACGCGAAGTCGTCGAGCCCGTTCGCGAGGTTGGCAAAGCGTGCGACGCCATGCTGCAGCTACCGGTCTTCATGAACGCCATCGAGGAGGTCACCGTGCTGCTACACTGCTCGACGGTCAACGTTGTCGACGTGATTATGATCAAATTTCACAACTTGGTCGTCGAGTTACTGACACGGTTTGCGAAGCCCGAATCCAAAGTGCCAGGCAAGCCTTTAGTGGATTGCCTCATGTTCATTCAGCAATATTCGAGAACGTGCATCGACAACGGACCCTTGAGTCCGTACTTCACATCCGATTGCATGCGGCCGACCGCCGCCGCGATCACGCGAGCAGCGATTGACGGCGTCTCTGAGATCATCAACGATACGACCGTCAAGTCGATTGCCGCCTTGGCGAACATTCCGGAGGTGGACGAGCACAAGGACTCTGGGGCTTGTAAGATCGAAGTCGTTCGGAACTACTTCTTCTATGTGTTCCAAGCCGTGCAGGCGGCGGCGCCCAGTGCGTCGATCGAAATCCTCAAATCCTTAGAGGCCTCCTTCGCCACGAACATCGTCGCGTTTTGCGAAGGGCTCGCGCAATCCGTGGAGTTCCAACGGTTTCAGCGCAACTTGGTGATCAAGCGCAAGCGGGCAGTGGCATCTGCGCGACCGCCAGCAGCGACGACGGCTGCTGCTGCCGGCAAGCCGACCCCCTCCCCAGTGGCCCCCGATACCCTAGCAGGAGGAGGCATCACGGCGCAGGACGAATGGTTTCGCATGGTCTGTTGCGTGATCAACAGCTTCAGTGACGTCGAGCAAGGGGTGCAGCAGATGTACAACAAATGCTTCGAGCGGATCGGCGCGGAAAGTAGCATGTATGGTACGGAGTATACGTCGCCCTTGGAAGATTTCCGCGAAAATGTGCTTCCCGACCTACCGTCGGTGCTGATCGACCGCCTCGTGGAGTTTGTCGATATTTGTGCGGCGGGTCCACAGCTTGAAGAGCTGTTCGATGGTACGGTCTACACGAAATCGAAACCGCTCAGTGACGTGGGCGAAGCCCATCCCACGCACGCGTACTGCCACGTGTTGCGCGACTACCTGGAGGGAGCGCGCCGCATGATCAGCACCGATGAGAAAGATACGTTTACGTTGCGATTGATATCCGCATCTGCGACGTCGTTTCTGAACAAACTCGTCCGAGCGCTGTGGAATGGTAAAGTTCAGCTGAAGGATTTCCGCCCAAAGGTGTTGCAGGACGTGAGAGTGTTCTTGCAGCTGTGGGAACCATTCGTCGGGGATGCTCGCGTCGTTCGTGCCGAGCTTGATTCGGCGAAGAAGAGTTTAGAACGAGGGTTGTGCGATATGCTGTTGACGGATTTTCAATTGAGCGCGGGGGAAGAAGGAGCGACCACGTCGCTTCAACGGTTTTTGAGCGAGTTTCCCGATGCCCCTGAATTTGCGCTGGAGTTCTTCATCGACATACGTGAGGATTTTTCATCTCAGCAAAAATCGGCCGCGCTCGCCGCGTTGAAGCGCGTGGCGGCGCCTCCAGCCGGTCAGCCCCCGGTAGACCCGTCCGCTCCACCAAGGCAAGTCGTGTCTCTCTTTGGGAGAATCGACCGGGGCCTGGCTAAAAAGCGAGGGTGGTTTGCGGGCGGACCAGCAACCACGAAGGTGCAGGAAAAGTCGAGCGCCGTCACCCGGTACAAGTTACCCGACCCGAACTTGGTCGTCGTCGAACCGGCGGCGTCGCCCGTTTTGCCCATGACCACGATACGCCCACCCGCGGGGGATGCGCCTGTCACGACCGTGTCGCTCGCCGACTTGATGAAGCAGCACGGGAAGTGACGGAAAGATCCGGATCACGACGAAACGTAAACCTGTCCAGGGTGATGAACAAACTCAGTTTTCTTTTTGCAGCGGTTCTCAGCTCTAACAGACTCCCCTTTTCATTTGCATTACTGCATGCGCTCCCGTCAGCCGGAAGTATCGTGGATGCAAGCCGGCAGCGCCATCGCGGCCGCGGTCGGATCTTCGGTGTACTCTGTGATCATTCGGCTTGGGCTTCGCATCAAGCAGGAAGGTTGGTCGTTACGCTCGCCGTCCGGTCGCATCCGCAACGTGCAGAAGTTCTACGCCGCGTACTATCACTTCTGGCTGCATGGTGGCGTGTGGGGCGCCTGCGTTCATCAATTCGGCGTCGTTGGTAAGTATCTCATCCTTGTGGGAGCCGTCGTTTTCTTGCTCTTCTCGGTGAACTGGGACGCCGTTATGAAGTGCAAAACGGCCGACGACTGCGATCACGCGACCCTTGTGAACGCCCCAACGTTGGCTCATTTATCCCTGCTGCAATCGCTGCTCGGGGTCGCCTTCACGTCTGTTTTTCTGATGACGGCGTGCTATGAGGTCGCGCAGCTGTGCAAGCAGATCATCCAACTCAACGAGGTGCATGACTCGCTGGATCCGTTCTTCCTGCTCCCCGAAAAATCACCCGTGCACAAACATCAACCACGTGACGTCCTGCGGCTGGTGCGGAGCACGGCGGCGGAATCGGCTCGCCGATTTCTCGGTCTGGACGACCCGACGGAATCACGCGCGGCAGAAAGAGCGAGGGAGGGCGACGACGACGGAAGCGAAGATGACAACGATCCGGCCGCGGCGGACAGCCAAGACGATGACGACGATGACGGCTATGTCAATATGATGCGACAGCACGGCAAGGCCGCAGCAGCATCCACCACGGCGGCGGCGACGCGCGACCAAGCCGCATCGAGAAGAGAACCGAGAACCGGTGCGCGATCGCCACCCTCTTCTCCGCCGCCTTTGGCGCTGCGGCTCGAAGGGGTGTCGCGGTTGCGCTTCGATGGTATGTCGTGGCAGTGCTTTCTCACGGTCGTGTGCCACAAAGTGTTCTCCTCCCAAGACGATGACGAAACGACGGGAGGATCCCATCACAACCCCCCTGCCACAACATTCAAGAAGCCACACCGCCGTCCATTTCGCAGCAACAACCACAACAACAGTGACGACAACGACGATGAAGAAATGCAAGCTGCCACGACAACGATGGACGACTTCGCGTCGCCAGCCGCTGACGCGTCGCCTCCGATCGCCACGATCTCCCCCGCCACGGTCACCAGCTTGCTGCTGCGGTCCGAGAACTATCTCATCGCCTTGCACGCCGCGGGGTACTTCTCTTCCGCGGAAAAGCAACGACGGTCGGCATTTCCCGCGTCCGAAGAGCAGCCGCAGGGTCGTCGGCAACGCCCAACAGGCAGTCACAGTGGTGACGATGAAGATGCGGATCGAAACAGCCTCGACGGTGATGTCGAAGGCAACTTCCTCTCGCATCTGCAGCAGCAAGGCGGTCTTGCGAATCCACAGGGGGGGTCGCAGACGACCTATCTCGCCATGGCAGATGAGACCCTTCTCCAAACCATTCTGGCTTCCAACTTCCATCCCCACACAGGATGCGTCGTCACAACCCGGGAAGCGTTCGACGCTCTGTCCAAGAATCTGTGGTTCGCCAAAACGCTCTATCGCATGGTGTTGGTGTACCCTTTCTTCGCTTCCTTCGTGGTCATCAAGTGGCTGATCCGGACATTGGCTACGGCGCGCGTGTCACCCGCGGCCTTGGCCTCGTATCAATTGAAGCCTTCCGCGAAGTGGGCCTTGCGGCTCTTCAACGAGCCTCAGCACGTCTGGGAGCACCGTATGACGCTGGTGACGAAGGAGCTCGCTGACTTGATGGAGCTCTCCACCCGGCCACCGCTCTACGCCTCACTCGTGGCTCGCCTGGCCCAGGTCATTGTCCTGCTAGGTGCCGTGCTGCTCCTCTTCAACCCATTGCTGATGACGGCAGGGTCCTTCATGGGTGCCTCGATCGTTTTGTGGCTGTGGCTAGCGGCGCTGCTGTTTCAAATATTTGATCCTGCGAAGGCCACCGCCGATCGAGAATCCACTCATCGCTCGCCGAAGATGTTGCTACGCTGCCTCCATACGATGTGCGCGTCGCTCTCGGCTTTCTACGAGCCGAGCGTGGAGGCGTTTCAGGCTCGGCTATGCGAGGAAGCCGTCCACATGCGCGTGACCGCGATCTTGGGGCAGTTTGTGACTGCCATTTCCGCGCCGTATGTAGCTTACGCCTTACTCAACACGGACAAAGGACGTAGGGAAATCAAACAACTCAACAAAGCCATTTTGGAAATGTCCGTTCCTCGGTACGACTCGGCAATGTCATCAGATCTCAGCGGTCGATCCGGGTCACGATCCGCGCGGCGGCGAGGTAAGGGGGCTGTGCTGTCGTCGTCTAGCGCAAGTCGCGGCAGAGCCCAACTTCGCGGTGGCGGCGCGTTTCAGGTTTGTATGTATGCAGACTTTGCGACGCAGCTGTACGAATCCATGTGGCAAACAACCGCATCACCCTTCGTGCCGGTGACCGCCGGCCCCCCCGAGGGTCAGCCGCCCCCGCCGTCTTTGTTTGCCCCCGAAGGGTCGGAGTACAGCATTGGGGGAGGGGTGGGCGCTGCGGCCAGCCGCCACGTGTCCGACGTGATGATGGACGGCAACATGACGGGGGGCGAGGACGACCATCATGCCGCCGCGGCCGCCGCCTCCCAGAGCAGCGGCCCTTCCGACAGTGTACCCTTTGTGGCGCCCCTGCGCTTGCCGAAAAATGCACCCATCGCGGCCGCTCCACCGCGACTGGCCACGCCTCGACTGGGCGCGACGATGCATCAACGCAACGCCATCTTAAGCCACCTTGGCGCCGCCCCCAAAGCCGCAGCGGCTGGAGGCGACAAGCCAGCAGCCAACGAAAGCATCCCAGGGGTCAAGGTTGTGACCTCGAGCGCCGTCGCGGCAAGCGAAGCCCCCCCGTCCGATGGAGGTGTCGACCCGGCGCTGCCGCTGCCACGGGGTAAAATCCAACTTCTGCCACATGTTGCACCATTACCAGCCGCCTCATCCACGACGGCGGGTGCGCGGCATGATTCAAGCGATACGCCACCGGCGGCGGCGGCCCAGAAAGGCCCCCCTGCACATATGCCGCCGCCGGAGGCCGAATCCGCGCCGCGGCCTGCGTCGCCGACCGCCGCGATGGACCACGCCATGCGCCTGTGCGCGGCGGTATTTGAGGCGACGGACCACCCCACGACGGGCATCGCAGACTGGGTGCTGGCGATGCCCGTGCTCGTATCACAACATGCGCCGCTCGTGCCGCGGGGGGGCGCGGACGAAGACGGTGCCCATGACCATGGTGGAGAGGCGCGAGCAGGCAACCCTGTGAACGACGACATGCCGTTCATTCGTGCTCGGCAAATCAAAGACTATTTGGAGCACCGCGCGCAGTTGTCTCTGGCCGCTTTTTTGGTGTTACATAAGGACTGGCGGCTCCGAATGGTGCGTTCCGCTGCAGCCTTGGCCGCTTCATGCGTTCCCCTCGCGCCGGTGGACCCGGCAGCGCCGATTCCACCTCGTGCGCGATCGTTTTCTCCGACCGGAAAAGACGACGAGGACGGCGCTACGGCTGCGCACGCCGGAGAACCGCAAAATGAGTCAGGCACCCCTGCACCCTCAGCGATATGGCACCCCGAGGCGTCGGCGCGTGAGCTGTTACGTATGGGGACAACGTCGACGGAGCCCCCACTTCCACCTACGGGACCGGAACCCTCAGACGAAACAAACCACCGCCCCCGGCGAGGCGCGCCCGCGACGTTCATCATCAACATGATGGGCTCCACAAACGCACCCCGCCGGAATCTTCCTTCCGGAGGGGAAACGAATGCCGCATCGTCTATCTACTTGCGCCGGCCCGAGGAAATTGAAATCGCGCAGGCGATCCAGCGCCATCGACAATGGCCGTCGCTTTTGGCGCTGTTGCTGCACCGCCGTTGCGAATTCGTCACGCAACTTTGCACCGGACACCAAGAAGACGTCGTCGAACTCTCGGAGACGATTGAGGGCTGGTCGCCTGCGTTCATGTCCGATCACCTTCTACATGAAGGTTACGACGAGATGGAGGGAACTCGACCGAACAACCACCGAGCGGCGTTGCCCAGGCACCGCCTCGCGAACCGGATGTCCTTCGCGGCGCCATTGACTGCGCGCGTGCTGATTGACGAACGCGAGGCGCTTGAAAATGACGAAACCGAAGCGCCCGCGTCCTGGGGAAGGCCCAACGGTGACGGCGGTACGCAGCCCGCCCACCCATGCGGAGCCGCCAGGGACGGCGACGCATTCGTGGCCTTGCAACAGAAAACGATGCAATTTAGAGTGACCCCAGTGGAACAGCTCCGCGTGTTTATCCGCAACGTGCTGCTCGCACCTTGTCCAGAGGCCGCGGATGGCCCGAGTAGCGTCATGCTGGTTGATGCGGTCCACGAGGTGCTTAGCCTTTCTCGGTCAAGCAGGGAAGATGCGGGTGCCCACGCATCCGCTCGCTCCTGCACCGACGACCACATTACTCCGACGGCATCGTCGATGCCCCACTCTCACCGGCCAGGCGCAGTTCCCGCGGGTCCAGCGGCTGCCGCGGGCCTTGCGCCAGCTCCCGTGGTGCCGGAATCCGCAGATCCAACGTCACGACGAGGAGACGACTCGACGCCGCCCGTCCTCGCCGGCCACAACGCTGTTTGCCCACCGGCCTATGCGGTTCCTGCACCACCTGCGCGCCCGGTGCTTCGTAGTGCGGTTGTGCCTCGCTTGCCATTTCGGCTCATCCCCGGGCGGCCGGTGACGCCAGTCGTAACCCAGCCGCAAGGTGGCGCTGGCGCCGGCAGCACCATGGATTCGACGACCATGCGCACGGCCCAGTGCCGTAGCCGACTCTCGGCGTGGGGCTTTCCTCTTTCAGGGGGCACCGGACCGCTGCGACCATCCCAAGCGGTCGCCGCGCCATGGGGCGGAGCGTTCAACGCCGCCGCCTCCACACCGCCAGCTGCCGTTGCTTCCACGATGAGCCGGACGATGACGAGCGAATCCTTGGCCGGGGGAAACAGCTTCCTCTCGGCCCGGAGCCACTATGCATCTAGTAGCGGCGCCCTAGACGAAGCGGGTCGGTCGTCCCCGTAGCTTCGTCTCCCCTTCGTCTCCTCTCATGCCCATGGTAAGGGGATTCACATCAAAGTATCGTATTCTTTCCCGTCGTGTATCAGTTGCCACGTCAAGCTTTTGTCGTTCCCAGAAAAACTCCTCCTCCCCGCGGACTGTTCGCTATTGCATACACGGCCGCCTTGGGTGCCACATTGCACACACGCGTCGCTTGCGGTTGCTGGTGCGATCCCGCCCGGCGTGAGAGAGAGGCGAAGCAACTGGTGGGACCGAGCCTTCCGATGTGTTGCCTTTTTTGCGTGTGAAGCGAAGGTAGATATTTTCCTTCACTAGCAAGGTCATCGCCTCTTTTCTCGAACTCCCCCTCTCTTCTTCTGATTTGCACTGTTTGGTCATTTAGTGGGGCCGCGGTTCGATCCTATTTGTTCACTTTTTTCAGCCAACAAAAACAAAACGTATCATCCTGCAAGGGCGTCCGTCATATCGGCAGAAACGACAAGCAAGATAGAAACCCGTCAAGCACCAGGTCTCAATTGTGCGGTCTCTCTCTTTTGCTCTTCGTGTTTCTTCTTCCGCTTGACGACGATGTTCTACTCGTCATCGTCCTCGGTGGTGCTACCGAGTGGGGTCCTCCTCTCAATGAGCGTCCTTCTTCTCGTCGTCGTCCATGCCATCGCCGGCGGCGTCGACCGTCGCGGGACTGCGGCGGGCGTGGCTGCTCCTTCTCACCATCATGTTCCTTCCTCGTCCGCGTCTTCTACCTCCTCCCCAGGTTTGGCCGGCGACGACGCGGACGAAATAATATCGACCAAAGCAGGTGCGGGTCGGCAATGGCCATACCGTCACGCTGGGCATGACATGCACCTCCGCTTGGGTGACCTCACGGGTCCCAAAGTCACCACAACAGCGCCATGGAACGAGCGGTTCTCCCTCTCCGTATCACGTCCAACTTGGGTTGCGGACGCCCAATCACCCTCTGGGTGGAGCCATCGCCTTGAGCCCCGTGCTCCTACCGCCACCATCGGCATCACACCGAGGGTGTTGTACTTTCAAGATGCCGAGGTGGCCCACTACATTCGGACCACCTTCACCGTCGACTACACCGCGCCGCCGCCACCGCCGCCGGCCAATGGGAGTGCCACGTCGTGTCCGATGCTCGACCCCTTGCCGGAAGCCGCCGCAACCTCGGACATTCGCATCGTCACCGACGACGTTGCCGTGCTTGGCTGCTCTTTGCACCGCATGGAGACCGTCGTCGCGGATGGCGTGTCGCGACATGTGGCCTCGTTCATCATCGCCTACATGCCGCAGCGCGTGACGCCCCGTGACGAGGCCCATTTCACCGTGGTCATTCCTCACCTGGCGGTGGCGTTGCGCGTCCTCGTCCTTGGCAGCACGAAGCCCAACGCGCATGGACTGGGCCCCTTGACGCCTAAGCCGATCATCTTGCAGCCATTGGAGACGTTCACGGCAGTCGTCTCCATCTACAACCCCAGTCGCACCGATCCGCTCAACGTCGCCCAGTTTGACCCGGGCCACCCTGGCGTTCGCGTGATCCTACCTGATCCCTACGCGACCGGGGATCGCGCGTCCGTCTGGCACATTCCACCATTGCAACGGTCCAGTCGGCTCGCGACGCTCGTGTTCGGATCCACGGTCGGGACCCACGTCATGGGTCACTTTGGCGTCCGGTTGGACAATAATCGTAAATATCTCTTGTGGTACAATGTGACGGTCCAGCGGCCGATGCCAGAAGCCTTCCACCTCGGCACCATCTTTCACCGTTCCGACGTGTTACCCGCGACGACGCTCATTTTCATGAATCCGGCGACGTCGCCCGAGGTGCGCTTGCAAGTCAAGGACAGCTTCATCTCAGAATCCGAAGGACTCATTGCGGATCGCGGGGAGGCGGATATCGTGGTCACACGGAATCCTCGGAGTCTGCATCAACCAATGGACGACAGCATCAACGCCGACGAGGAGGAACGACTGTTGCAAGAGCTGTCGGCCATTACGGATCCCACGGTGACACCGGCGATGGCACCGCCCGCCGCCATGTACCGACAGCGGCGTTGCATCGAAGTGCGCCCGTTTCTCCATGCCGTGTTTGGCCCTGGAGACAGAGGGCCCGCGGCGATCGTGACGGTCGATGCGGCGGCGTGCGCCGATCAAGTGAAGCACAATATGACCACCGTGTATGCCGTGGTGCACGTGCGCATGACCAATTACATTCGTCCTGTCGAGTACGTCGTGTCACTCAACGTCTTCTTGGTCAACGTGAACGTCGTTGACGCCGCGGGTCGTTCCACCACGGCGCTGATGTTGCCGGCAGTCCCAGGAGACGCGGCCCGCCTCATCGTGTCCGTCTCCCCTTCCGAGGCGGCGGACGCGCTTAACAATGCATTAACAAAAGTCCACACCGGCGACAGTCAATTAGTCGTGCGCGACATCGCAAAGACCTTGTCGCAACAACAACGGCCGCAGTCGCAGAAAGGAGGCCCTTCCTCCTACGATTCCATCGTTCTGCCGCGTGGGGGCCACCACCGGCGTATCAACTTTCCACCTTCCCGCTCGGCCGATGACTCGGTGCTAGCCGTCGGGTTTGACCTCGGCAACGTGACGTTTGCGGCCTTCCCGACGACCGTGGCTTCTCGCGCGACGTTCAGCGTACTCCATGATTCCAACATGCACCTTCGCCGCGCCGGTCTGCAACGGCTTCCCTTGGCCACCACGACGGTCGAGTTACACGTGGTGTTCGACGCGCATGTGATCGTTCAGAAGCGGCAACTACGTCCGCCCGACACACGGTTGTCATCCTTGTTCCATGATGCCAAGAAGTTCTACCATGAGTTGAGTGCCATGCGCCACCACCACCCTTCCAATCCAAGGGGGGGTCCGAAGGGCCCGGCCGGCGCCGGCGCCGGCGTCGAGGAGCTTAGCCTCAACGTGAGCATCACTTCAACACCGGCAGAGACGACGGGCCGTATAGCAATGTTCAACGGCCGAGCCGGCGGCATTGACGAGGCACCGCCACTCGTTCTCAAGCAAACCCTGGTGGCGCCGTTAGAGCCGGTGCTGCTCCTGTCGGCACAAGTGGCGGACGCAGCTGGACGAGTGACCACGCCAGACGGCACCATTCGCCCAGGCGACGCTACCTCGCCTCACTTGGCGACGCGATTTACGAAGGACGG
>ERZ1292633.1243-Hain-H41-02um-R1-1243-length-27858-cov-21_pt3 | contig 12372 bp, 12 predicted proteins | sample MGYA00564406_ERZ1292633 | MGnify/ENA primary metagenome ERZ1292633 (study PRJEB36523, sample SAMEA6512639) | groundwater metagenome | collected 2019-01-08 | study: AquaDiva: Metagenomics assemblies of 32 groundwater samples
TCGTAGCCGAAGTGGCTACTTCGGCGGAGTAGGCTGCTGCGGGGAGCTTCATTTTGAAGCAGGACAGAGAAAGGAGCGATGATGAAACATAATCCTGGTTTTCTCAAGATAGTCGATGCGGCGCGAACTAGGGTCAAGGAATGTACGGTCGCGCAGGCTAAGTCCATGCTCGATCGGGGTGAGGTCGCACATTTTCTCGATGTCCGTGAGGACCGCGAGTTTGCGAAGGACCATGCGAAAGGCGCCCGTCATCTGGGAAAAGGGATTATCGAGCGTGATGTGGAAACGCTCATTCCCAATAAGGGAGAGGCCATTCTGTTGTATTGCGGAGGCGGCTACCGGTCGGTCTTAGCGGCGGATGCGCTTCAGCACATGGGCTATACGAATGTGCAGTCGATGGATGGGGGAATCACAGGCTGGCGGGAAGCCGGCTATCCGATGGAGCGTTGATGGGACCTCAGAGAGGCTGAGGTCCCATTCACATTGGATGCTAGATGGGGCTCGGGAAGGTTACTTGCTGTTGACTCGATCGAATTCCTTGATCACCTGTTCGGTGAGATCGATGGTGTCCTTGCTGTAGATCACAATCTTGACCGTTTGTTCGCTGCCCTTATCGACAACAAGGGCAAACCCGCCTTTTTCCGCCACGACTTTCGTGGCCGATGAAATTTTCTTCATATATTCATCGACCAATTCCTTCTGTTTACCCTGCAGTTCCTGATTAAACTCCTGCGCTCGTTTCTGAAACTCCTGCACCTTGGTACGGAACTGCGTCTCTTTTTCTTTTTTCTCGGTGTCGCTTAACTTCGCGGCTTGCTCCTTGAGGGTCTTTTCCGTGTTACGCAAGTCCTCCTCGTCACCGGACAACAACTTCTGTCTGGTGGAGACATATTCCTTGAGCCCGTCTAAGGCTTTTTTGCCCGCTTTCGATTTCTCTAAGACGGCTTGAGGATCGACGACACCCATCTTGAAGGCCTCGGTAGCCTGTGCGGCAGGAAGAATTGCGAGTAACAATATGCCTGCTGCGACCAAGGGAAGGGTGACCCGCCCCACGAGGGTTCTCGTTCTATGCATAACACGCGCTCCTTGTTAGTAATGAATGCGACCACTGCAACCGTTGCGAGAATAACTGGGGGGCTTGGCTCTGTCAAGGGATCGGCCGATGAGGGCTAACCGGCGGCGGAAAACCTATGGTGGCACGCAAGAACTTTGTTAGTTAGCATGTGTGACACAACAGGAGAGCATTCGCGCAGGATGCTCAAAAAGTTCGTCCAGCAAGGCCGCACCTAATGTAGGCTGAGGCCGAGGTTAAGGTTGAGCAAAGCTCAGACTCTCTTTATCTCAACCTTAGCCTGAACCTCAGCCTTCTTCGCTCTGGCGGGCTTTTTCAGCATCCTGCTACACGAAGTACCGGCTGGTGTCGAATTTATACTCAGTATTGTCGATCAAGCGGATAATGTTGTGGCGGAAATCCCCGCTCTCATCTTTCTCGGTTAGGTCTATCTCACGCCCTTGATCGACTGGGTTTCCCTGGGGATCGGTGATGACTCTCACGAGCGGTCGTTCGGCGTTTGTCTTGTCTGTAGCCGGCTTGAGCACGACTGCCAGTTCACTGGTTTCCAGCATCACCAAGCTTCCAATGGGGATAATGCCGACACAGTTTACGAACAGCTTAAGCAGCACCGGGTCAAATGCCTTCCCGGACTTTGAGAACATCATATTCAACACTTTCGACGGAGACATGGGTTCCCGGCGATACACGCGGGAGGAAGTCATGGCATCGTAACAGTCTGCGATCGTGAGGATGCGACCGGTCAGTGAGACTGTCCAGGGGACGGTCAGCTTTGGATAGCCCGAGAAGTCCAGGTTCATGTGGTGCTCGAAGGAAGCTGCCGCCATCCTGCCGGGAAGATTCGTGATCCCCCTCAGTTTCGAAAGACTCAGGACACCCTCTGTCGGGTGATTGCGCATGGCGACCCAGTCGTCATCGGTAAACTCGCCGGGCTTATTGAGGACCTCCATGGGTATCGTAGATTTGCCCATGTCATGGAACAAGGCCGCCAGGCCTAGATCAGCCAGTTCTACTTTGGGATAGCCGGCACGATTACCCAATGCCATGGACAATAACGAGACATTCACGGAATGGTTATGGGTGTACTCATCATGGCAGCGAAGCGTCGTGAGACCGAGGACCGTGGATTCGTCGTTCATCATGAGGTCGACGATATTTTGCATGGCCCGTTTTGCATGTTTGAAGGTGACTCTCCCTCCTTCACGGGTCGATTGTGTCAGCGCTCCGACTGATCCTGCCATATGGGCATAGCCGTTTTTGGCTTTCATTTTCTGTTGCAGTTTGAGATTGGCGCCGTTCGGTCCCGTGCTCCCCTCGGCTCCGGTTGGCGTGATGGTCAAGTGCCGTTGATTTTCCAGTTCGATGCCGGTGATTCCCCGGGTTATAATTTCATCCCGAAGGTCTCCGATCGATTTGGTATGAGGATCGAGGCTGACAAAGAGCGCGACGAATTCACGCAGATCCGTTGACCCAACAGCCAACGAGAATGTCACTCCGCCGATCTTCCAGGCGTTCAAGGTATTGATGATGCTGGTGGCCACGGCCATTTGTTGCGCGGTCACTTTTAAGTGATTATCCCCGAGAAACAAGAAATCGTTCTGCACCCGGAGCGTGACCGGATGGTCATGCGCCAGGGTCTTGATCAAGGTCAGCATGGTGTCAACGGGCTTGTCCAGCGCCGAGTTGGTGCGATCATAGATGTAGGACGTCTTAATCAAGACGTTCAACTGTGTGACCAGCTGGATGCCCAGCATGGCCATCTGCTGATCGAGGATGTCCCCGGCCTCTGATCCGCTGGCGATTTTCCGGGACAAGGACTTTTCATGGGTCAGGATCGGCCGAGCCTGTTCCTCCTCGACCAGGGCCTCTTTGCTCTTGAAATCACTCACAACAAAAGCTCCTTACTATGATGCAGCCTGCTTGAGTTGCTGCTGTCGTTGGGCGAGAGCGATGGCCGAAGCGCAGGCTTGCCGTATGGCGGCATTACCCTTTTTCTGGCCCAGTTCAAGAGCGGTAAGGGCGGCTGGGCCTGGCAGTTTGCCCAATGCCTCGGCTGCAAGGATGGCGAGATCTTCTCTCTTCTTCCGGTTGGTCCAGGACCATTCTGTAAACAGATTTTCAAAGAAGGGAAGGACCTCATCGCCGCTGGTAGCGCGCATGGCTTGGAACAGCGCGCGTTTTTCACTGTGGGGTCGGGCGAGGAATGAGTCGTCCGATACAAGGGCTGACCAGGAGGAGTAGGGAACCTGATATTGACCGGTCATGAGTAACTTGAGAGCCGCCAGCCTTGTCGGTGTCTCTGAATCGTTCAAGAAGGAGAGCAGTTTTGTCCCGTTCCCATTGGGCCGAAAAATTCCTATCGCTCGCACGACCTCCTTCCGTATCTGGGCGTCCGGGTAACGCGCCAGTTTTTCAACGGCATCCGCAATTCGTGGATCGTTCCATTTGAGAAGAATGGCAAGCAGGTTCTTCACATAACGAGGGCGGCGGTCGGATAAACCACGAAGTAACGGGTCCAGTTGATCCCTTGCAAGGGTCTCGAGCGCCGCAATCACGACCTTCTGATGAGCCGGCGCCTCAAGATTTGCCAAGAGGGTGCATAAGACAGGGACAGCTGCCGGTGTCATGGACAACAGTACTGCCAGCAATCCCTCTGTGGTGGAATCGGGGAGTTTGTTCAGATAGGTCTCGATCAGTTTTAGACGGTCCGGCCGAGCTAAGTCGTCCAGTAGGGCCGCCAGTTGTTTCTTGTGGTCATCGCTGAAATCCGGTCTGATTTCAGGCGCGGTGCACAAGAGCTCAAGGATGTTGTTTAGCACGCTCCATTCGCCTTGGGCTGTCAATGACTCGACGATCGATCCCCAGAGGCTGAGCAGCTTGCTCAGGACTGTCGGGGACTTTTCCGATGCCAGGATCGCCGTGAGCATGTCCAACACGTAGGTCGTGTTATCTCTGCTGCTCTCGGCCTGGATCTCCTTGGCGAGAGCGGCGAGGTCCTCTTCTAAAACCTCATAACCCACAAGACCGGACTTGAATCGGCTAGCCGCGCTGCCTGCTGCTGGATTGCTCCCATCGGCTCCCAGGGCTTTTCCCTTCTTGGCTTTCGCTTGCTCCTGATCAAGAAGCTCTCGCAGGCTCGACTCCGGCGCCGCCATTGCCTCTGCAGTAGGTGCCGCAAAGGGGTCCTTCCCTGGGAATTTGACGATTTCCTCTGCAGTGACAATCATGATGGTGGAAAGGTTCTTGGACCATAAACGGGTGACAATGTCGTCGTCATCTTCATCGGGGTCGAGGCTGCCCCAGAACGAGTCGAGTAAGTAGGAAAGATCCTCAGCAGGAAGGCCTTCGAGGAATGTGAGCTCTCGAATGCCGTCGGAGTAGAGCTTGAACGCGACGCTCTCATTGCTCGAATCCTGATCGGATTGGTAGACCGCTTCCCCGTTGAAGTACAGTTCGGAGCGTTGAACGAGAAAGGCTAATTTGGAGTAGGTGGCGAGGTGCGCCGTGAGTCCTTCGAACAACTGTTGGAAGAACTTTTGCGCCACGGGGTTTGCTGACCCGTACGTCCGGCTGGATTTTGCTGTCTTGTCCAAGAGCGCGAGGAGTCGTTTGACGGAGGCCAGCTCCGGATTGGCCGGCTCTTTAGCGGGCGCAATCGGCAGTGCGTCGTCGTCTGTCTTCGGCTCGTCCATGAGGATTAGTCGTATCCTGGAGGTGCAAAATCGTCAAGAAAATAACCGCTCTTAACCGATATTTGCCAGGGCATTACTTGGGAAATCCTCCTTTCTTTCTCCATGGACAAGAGGCCATTGAGAACCCTCTGGTGAGGCCGGTAGAATCCCTCTCATCGTGACGATTTCCCCGAGCCATATTGTGTGTTTTGGAGACAGCCTTACAGCAGGGTTTCAATCGCCCACTGCCGACAATCCTCAAGGTATCGAGACACCGTATGGGCGGTTCCTGGAAGAATTGACCGGGTCTGCCGTGCGTGTGTCTGTGAGCGGCATCTGCGGTGAATTGACCGGTGAAATGGCGATGCGGTTTCGGGCAGCTGTGCTGAATCACCAACCGACACATGTGGTGATTCTCGGCGGAACGAACGATCTGGGGTGGAATGCCGCGCCGGCAGACATTATGCGCAACCTCCTCAAGATGTATGAACTGGCTGCAGCGGCAGGGATTAAGCCGGTGCCGGTGACCGTTCCTTCGATCAGAGCGGGTGAGGGTCTTTACAGTGAGGAGGGGCGTCGATGGTTTGCAGAACATCTTGATCGGCGACATCAGCTTAACGGGTTGATTCTCCGCTATGCAGACTCGAAGCGGCTGGCAGCCTTCGATCTCTTCGCCGCCACGGCGGAGCCAGAGACGCGACAACTTGCGGCCCGATACTCTAACGACGGGCTGCATTTGACCACAGCCGGGTATCGGCTGTTTGCCGAGCGGTTGTACCGGGTAGTGTTTGCTGCGGCGCCGGCGGGTGGGTTATGACGAGCGAAAGTCATGATGCGTGACGTGACCGATCGGGACTTTGACGACGTTGTGGCGCAGGCAAGGATGCCGGTGTTAGTGGAGTTCTGGAAACCAGGATGCGGAAGTTGTCGAGCGCTGATGCGTGAACTCGAGAAACTGGAGTCCGATGTATTAGGCAGGGTGTTGATCCTGAAAATGAACGTTGAGGAGAATTTCCAGATTCCAGCAGAGCTGGACGTTCGTTCATTGCCGGTGCTGGCCCTCTATCGTGAGGGAGAGTTCGATCGGTTTATCGGCGGTCTGGGAACCAGAGAGGAGATTCTCAAGCAGCTTTCGCTAGAGTAAGAGCCGTCTACAAGGTTCGCCAGGTCCGCCCATCCTTCTCAATAAGGCGATCTGCTTCGACCGGCCCACAGGATCCTGCCTGGTATTCAGGCAACCACCGCAACCCTTGCCGCTGCCATCCTTCCAGAATCTTGGTGATCCAGGCCCAGGAGGCTTCAACGGCGTCGCGCCGCATGAACCGGGAGGCATCGCCGGCCATCACGTCCAGGAGCAACCGCTCATAGGCTTCCGGCGATGGACGGCCGAAGACGTCGCTGTATTGAAAATCCATTTCCACCGGGTGTGTCTGCGCGCGGGTGCCCGGTACGCGCGAGACGATGCGGAGAGAGAGGCCTTCCTCAGGCTGGATGCGCAGCGCCAACACATTCGGCGGTTGTGGCTGCTGTGCGTTGGCATTGAATAGAATATGCGGAATGTCCTTGAATTGTACCGCGATCTCGCTGGCGCGATGCGGGAGCGCTTTTCCGGTGCGCAGATAGAAGGGCACGCCGTCCCAGCGCCAGTTTTCCACGAAGCATTTGAGCGCGACATAGGTTTCCGTCTTGGAGTCAGGGTGAATCCCGTTCTCACGACGATAGCCAGGGATGGGCTTGCCATGGGCCTTGCCCTCACTGTATTGGGCACGGACGGTGACGTGCTCGACATCCTGATCGGTGATGGGCCTAAGGCAGCGGAGGACTTCCATCTTGGCGTTGCGCACCACATCAGGATCGAGGGAGTAGGGGGGCTCCATCGCCACCAAGCAGAGCAGTTGCAGCATGTGGTTCTGTACCATGTCGCGCAGCGCACCGGCTTCTTCGTAGTAGCTGGCCCTGCTCCCGACGCCTTCCGCTTCGCTCACCGTGATCTGCACATGATCGATGTACTTGTGGTTCCAAATCGGCTCGAAGATGCTGTTGGCGAATCGGACGACCATCAGATTTTGAACCGTTTCTTTCCCCAGATAGTGATCGATACGGAATATCTGTGATTCGTCGAATACGCGACCTGTTACGCCGTTGATTGCCTGGGCGGAGGCCAAATCGCGGCCGACTGGTTTCTCAACGATGATGCGGGCATAGGGCGTATGAGCCCCCAATTTCGTCGCCAATCCTGCTTGCTCAAGCCCCTCGCATACAGACGCAAATGAACTGGGAGGGATGCTTAGATAGAAAATCCGGTTGCCGGGCAATTGGAGATTCCGCTCAATTTCTTCTGTTCGAGACTTCAGTCTGGCATAGGTGTTCGGATCGTCGTTTCCTCCCGACACATAATAAAGACGTTGTGCGAAGTCCTTCCACTTGTCTTCGGCCAAGGCTTGCCTGGAATGTGTCATGACGCCGTCACGAAGCGTGGTGCGGAACTCCTCGTCCGTCATCGACGTACGGCCCAACCCCACCACTGCATAGTTCGGGGGAAGGAGTCCATCAAGGAGTAAATTGTAGAGGGCAGGAATCAGGCGCCGACGCGCCAGATCGCCTGAACCTCCAAAGATGACGAGGGTACAGGGTTCGACCGGCGGAATCGTTTCCTGTGACGGGCTGATATCGATACGTGGGCTATTGGGTGGCATAAGACTCCGGTGTTACCTACGGACCGCGTGGCCGCCGAAGGCATTTCTCAACGCCGCCAGCATCTTTTCCGCAAAGGACTCGCTTTGCCGCGACCGGAATCGAGTGAACAATGCCGTGGTGAGCGTCGGGACCGGCACATCCTTTTCAATGGCATCGGCGATCATCCAGCGCCCCTCGCCGGAATCCTGCACATAGCCCTTCAACTGTTCCAGTCGTGGATCATCTTTCAAGGCGCCGGCCGCCAATTCTAAGAGCCAGGACCGGACAACGCTGCCGTGCATCCAGAGGTCTGCGATATTAGCGAGGTTGAGGTTGTAGTCGCTCTTCGCCATCAGCTCGAAACCTTCCGCATACCCCTGCATCATGCTGTACTCGATTCCATTATGCACCATTTTCACGTAATGTCCGGCGCCGACTCCACCGACGTGAGACCAGCCCTGTTCCGGCGCAAGCGTGGTGAAGATCGGTGCAAGGTGGTTCACCGGCGCCTCGTCGCCTCCGACCATCAGGCAGTAACCGATCTTCAATCCCCAGATGCCGCCGCTGGTGCCGGCATCGACATAGTGAATCTGTTTCTTCTTGAGATCCCCGGCCCGTCGGACGTCGTCATGAAATCTGGTATTGCCTCCATCGATTACCGTGTCGCCTGGTTGGAGCAATGCCGCTACTGTTTGAACGGTCTCCTCAGTCGGCGCCCCGGATGGGACCATGACCCAGACCGCGCGCGGGGCTTTCAGCTGGCCGACAAGGTCAGCGAGCGAGGAGGCCGCGATGCAACCAATGCCTTCGGCCTGCTTGATCAGTTCGGGTGATCGATCATAGACCACCACTCGGTGCCGGTCACGTTGCAAGCGGGTGACCATATTCATTCCCATTTTTCCGAGACCGATGAAGCCGATTTCCATAGTGACTCCTTCCAGCTGGGTGCTCAAAAAAACTACCGATACAGAACAGGTCAAGGATCAGGCTAAGGACAAGCCCATGCGACAGCAGTCTGATGATCGCGCAGGAACTCTGTCAGTCAATTCTGGCAGGGTTCGGCACGTCCTTGAAAAGAGTATCGGCTAGGTCGCGGCCAAAGTTGAGCCGCTCCGGCAAAGTGGCCGCAGTTAAGAATCTAGCTGCCAGGTCGGCGAGTCCCGCATCGCGGGAGGCGATGAACTTGAGTATGTCAGTCGGCGCAGTGATCCAGAATCCCCGTAGCCGAAAGAACGCGCTGACGGCATCGTCGAAAAATATCGCCAGCAGATACTGTGCGGTTGCCGGTTTGTCGGCCAGATCCCGCGCTTTTCCCAGCCAATGGAAACACTCTGCCTTCATTCGAATCTGCTCATTGATACTGACAGGGGGCGGCCCCTGCCGGAACCGTTGGTGGGCGCGTTCGATGATCTTGGCGCCGATGTTCTCGTGATCGAAGAGGATGCGGGCTTTCCGTAAGAGGGATGGAAGGCGCGGCGAGTGGGGGAGGTCTTCCTCCAGTTCTTGATGTCCACGATAGCGGATGTCGGCCAGGCGATCGGCGACACGGACGATCTCGTGGCCGTCGGCCTGTCCTTTCACGAGCGCAATGAGATCGATGTCGCTGTGAGTGGTGATGGCGCGCCGAACACTGGACCCCACGAGGATCACGCTGACGAGATCGCCCCCGCGGCGGCCACGGACGTGGCGCAAGGCCGTGGTAACAAGCTCTTCGAAGCCCGGTTCCTCGATCGGGTCCGGTTGTTCCGGCGGTTCCGGCATTGCCAGGAGTTCTGCCTTCAATTCTTCTGACGTGGGTATAGGGTGTGTGGTGGGGCTATCCATCTTTAGGCTCCCTGTACGAGCTGAATATGTTTCGGGAGCGATCCCAGCCAATCCTCGAACGGTTGCTCCGCATCGACAATGATTTCCAACTTACCATTGGGCAATCGCCGGACGACACCAGGGTTTTCCGGAGACAACGGGATTTCGACCCATTCACGGTTTAGCCCGAGCGAGTCGGTGATCTCAAGGATTCGGCTGATCTGTTTGAATGACACAACTTCTAACGGCATTGGCGCTCCCTCTCAAGGCATTCTAGATTTCAGTGGGAGAGGTGTCAATGAGGAGATGGCTGACTCACGCGAGACGAGCGAGACTGGCGCGATTCGAAGTTCGAAGTTCTGGGTTCGAAGTTCCAAAAACTTCGAACTTCGGACCTCGAACTGTCAGAAATCATGCGGGTTAATCCGCCAATACGCGCGCAAAGATCTCGCAGGCTTCATCGGTCATGGCGCTGGAGATATCCATGTGGGTAACGGCACGAAAGCTGACGCCGCCGATGGCATTGATCAAGAGCCCCGCCTGCTTCAAGGCGGCGACGATCGTCGGTGGATTGTGGCGATGGCCGATCACATCGAAGATGACGATGTTGGTATCGACGTCTTGAGCATTGATCCTGACCGTCGGGATCTGTTGCAGCCGGCGCGCCAGGCGTTTGGCGTGGTCATGGTCATCTTTCAATCGTTCGATATGGTGTTCAAGCGCATAAATGCCGGCGGCGGCGAGAATGCCGGACTGTCGCATCGCACCGCCATACATACGGCGCACCCGCTTAGCCTTATCGAGGAGGGCCAGATCGTTCATCATGAGGAGGGATCCGGCCGGCGCCCCCAGTCCTTTCGAGAGACATACTGACAAGGTGTCAAAGTGTTGCGCATAGGAGGCCGGTGGCAGGGTGGTGGCAACGACGGCATTGAACAGCCTTGCTCCATCCAAATGCATGGGGATGCCATGGGTGGCAGCCACCGAGCGTATCCGTTCAATCGTCGCCAGCGGATAAATCGTTCCGCCGCCGCTATTATGGGTGTTCTCCAGGCAGATCAGCCCCGTTTGAACCGTATTCGCTTCTTTGGGACGGATTGCCGCTTCAACCTGCTCAGGTGAAATGAGGCCTCGATTCCCCGCGATCCAATGGAGTTGGACACCTGCCAGCGCCCCGGCGGCGCCCTGTTCATAGCGGACGATATGCGCCGTGCTTTCGACGATCACTTCCTGGCCCGGTTGCGTATGGAGGCGAATGGCGAGTTGGTTACCCATCGTGCCGGATGGTACGAAAAGCGCGGCCTTTTTTCCAAACATCGCTGCCACCATGTCTTGCAGGCGGTTCACGGTGGGATCTTCTCCGTAGACATCGTCTCCCACTTCCGCGCGTGCCATCGCCTTCCGCATGGCGTCAGAAGGTTTCGTGACTGTGTCGCTGCGCAGGTCGATCATCAAGCGTCCTTGAGATTGTCACAAGATCGTGAGCCGGCGCATTCTAGCAAATTTTCTCCTTGCGTGGGAGAGCCGGGCACGGCAGGATGCCGTTCGTATGACGTGGCTTCGAAATGTGCTCCCGTCGGTGACCGATGCAGAACCGGATGAAGCCGTTCCGGTGGGCTGGGCATTCCTCTATTTTTTCTGTCTCCTCTGCGGCTACTACATTTTGCGTCCCGTTCGCGATGAGATGGCCATCGAGGGTGGGGTGCAGCACCTGCCCTGGATGATGACCGCCACGTTCGTGACGCTCCTGCTCGTGACGCCGCTCTTCGGGTGGCTCTCCGCGCGAGTGCCGCGTTATCGATTGCTGCTGATCGTGTACACGTTTTTTGGCCTCAACTTGCTCCTGTTCTTCATGGCGATGATGGGCCACCTGTCTCCGCAGTGGACTGCCCGCGCGTTCTTTGTCTGGTTGTCGGTGTTCAATCTGTTTGTCGTGTCGGTGTTTTGGAGTGTCATGGCCGATCTTTTCACACCGGCGCAGGGCGCTCGCCTCTTCGGTGTAATCGCCGCCGGTGGCAGTATCGGAGCGATGGTTGGTCCGCTTCTCACTACCGGCTTGACCTACCTCGTTCCGATCCCTGTGCTGCTGCTCATCTCGGTAGGATTTCTCGTCGCTTGCGGGTTCTGTCTGTATCGGCTGGATCGCTGGGCCCTGGCGCAACCGGCTCGACAGGGCGGCGGGCAGGGTGAATCAATCGGTGGCAGTATCTGGGCGGGGATCAGGCTGGCGTTTTCGTCGCCCTATCTCCTTGGGATCTGCCTCTATCTGTTCTTGCTCACAACGACCGCGACATTCTTGTATTTGGAACAAATGAGGCTGGTAAGCGAGCAAATCCCCTCTCCGGAAGGGCGCACTCGTCTGTTCTCCCTCATCGATCTCGTTGTCAACGTGCTGACGTTTCTGACGCAGGTGACGATGACTAGCCGGGTGATCAGCCGGTTCGGGTTGGCATCGGCGCTTGTTGTGCTGCCCGTTGCGAGCGCCATCGGGTTTGGCGTCATCGGCATTATGCCGACCCTGGTCGTCTTCGTGCTCTTTACCATTGTGCGGAGAGTCGGCGAATATGCACTCGCTAAACCGGCGCGTGAGGTTCTTTTCACGGTGGTGAGTCGGGAAGAGAAGTATAAGGCCAAGAATTTTATCGACACCGCAGTTTCGCGTGGGGGCGATGCGGCGACCGGCTGGATTGTCAGCGGGGTGAAAGTGTTGGGTGTGACGGCAGGGCAGGTGGCATGGATTCTGATCCCGCTCTCGTTGCTCTGGGGATGGGTGGGGTGGCGTTTAGCTCAAAAAGAAAAGGCGCTAAGACTCCGGGGGATATCGGACGGCTCAGTGTAAGGCTGTTTACCCTCAGGAAAATCGCATGCTATAGTCCCCTGCGTCTTGCTCCACATCGATTGTGTGGAATCATGTTTCACGTTTGACGGCTCACGTTTTACGAGGTTCAAAATGCCTGAAGTTCCAGTTAAGCTCTACATTGATAAACTATTGAAAGAATGCCGTGCTGTCGCGCGCAGCCTTGCGCTACTGTCAGGCCCTGTTAAAGAGAAAGCCTTGCGGGCAATGGCGGATCGATTGGCGGCAGATGAAGAGGAAATTCTGGCGGCGAACGAGAAGGATGTGGATGCGGTTGGAAAGTCCTTCGAGGC
>ERZ1292633.2833-Hain-H41-02um-R1-2833-length-17381-cov-5_pt2 | contig 12370 bp, 13 predicted proteins | sample MGYA00564406_ERZ1292633 | MGnify/ENA primary metagenome ERZ1292633 (study PRJEB36523, sample SAMEA6512639) | groundwater metagenome | collected 2019-01-08 | study: AquaDiva: Metagenomics assemblies of 32 groundwater samples
TCTTACATCGTCTACGGTGTTATATTGTCGGCTATTTTTATAGCGCCCGGCATTTTTCGACTGCTGACCGACTGTTACTGGTTTCAAGAAATTGGCTTCAGTAATATTTTCACCACTATTCTGGGCGCTAAAATTCTTTTGGGGTTGGCGGTGGGCATCTTGAGTTTTTTCATTATCTACGGCAACTTTTGGCTGGCAAGAAAACTTGTTGCGTCCCGGCCGATGGTTGTTCGGTTGCGGGAAAATATTGGAGTGGAAACTGACGAAGCAGGAAAATTAGACACAAGGAGACGGATTAACGCCTTCGCCTTGCCTGTCTCGCTTATACTTGGATTTTTTACTGGCCTGGTCGGAGCAAGCGGTTGGGAAACAGCGCTTAAATATTTTAACGCAACGCCGTTTGGCAGTCAGGATCCAATATTCGGCCGCGATATTTCTTTTTACTTTTTTGATTTGCCATTCGTTCAATTTTTAGTCGGGTTGGGTTTTTGGCTTATTATCGCGTCGCTTGTTGCCGCAACCGCGAATTATATTTTACGGGGCGCTACTGTCTTAAATCTGAAATCTTTATTTATGGAAAAGGCGGCGAAGACACATCTGTCAATTCTTGTCGCTCTTTTCTTTGTTTTAACGGCCTTCAAAATTTATGCTGTTAGAATTCCGTCTTTGCTCTACAGCGCTACAGGACAATTTACCGGCGCGAGTTTCACCGACATTCACGCTGTTTTGCCGTTTTTGAAAATACTTATTTTTGTCGCGGTGATCGCGGCTATCTTGGTGATAATAAACATCTTCAGGTCCAATAACCGCCTTATAGTCTTAGCCCTCGGTTCTTATATTCTCGTCTCTATTTTGGGCGGCTGGATCTATCCAACTATCCTGCAAAAATTTATAGTGTCGCCGAACGAACTCGTAAAAGAAACTCCTTATATTAAACATAATATTGAAGCCACGCAAAAAGCTTTTGCTTTAGATAAAATAGTAGAGCGCGATCTTACAGGTGAAACATTGCTTACTATGACAGACATCAACAACAACCGTTCCACTATTAAAAATGTGCGGCTTTGGGACCGCGAGCCATTACTTGATACCTTTGGCCAACTGCAAGAAATCCGCACTTACTATGACTTTGTCTCTATTGATAACGACCGTTATCATTTAAACAACGACTACCGTCAAATTTTGCTCTCGCCTCGAGAGCTAAATTCTGCCAGTCTGCCTCAACGCACTTTTATCAACGAACGGCTAACCTTTACGCATGGCTTTGGCCTGACCTTAAGTCCGGTCAATGAAGTAACGCCAGAGGGTTTGCCCGTGCTTTTTGTAAAAGACCTGCCGCCATCGTCAAGCGTAAAATCGCTTTCCGTAAACCGGCCGGAAATATACTATGGAGAGCTTGCCAACAACTGGGTAGCGGTAAACACCAAAGCAAAAGAGTTTAATTATCCTTCGGGCGAGGAAAATGTCTTTACCGCCTATGAAGGAAGCGGGGGCGTGCGAGTTGAATCAATATTTCGCAAGGCGCTCTTTGCTTTGCGATTTGGATCATTGAAAATTCTTTTGTCCAATGATATCACGACTGAATCGCGAATAATGTATTACCGCAATATTAAGGAAAGAGTCAAACGAGCCTTGCCTTTTCTTCGCCTGGACAACGACCCGTATATAGTGATTACCAAAAAAGGAGAGTTAAAATGGATTCAGGACGCTTATACCACTTCTGACCGCTATCCGTACGCTGAACTAGTCCAAGACGCGTTTAATCCTTTGCCTGGACAGCAAACAAGTTTGCCTGGCAATCGCCTCAATTATATAAGAAATTCGGTCAAGGTAGTGATTGACGCCTATGACGGCAAAATGACATTTTATATCGCCGATAAAGAAGATCCGATTATTCAGACCTATGCCAAAATTTTCTCCGCCAAGGGTCCGCTTCGCCGGAATCTGCCAGCTGGCGGAGAGGCGAGCGGAAAGGACACATTCATTCCGCTTGACGAGATGGACGAGGACTTGAGAGCGCATATACGATATCCTGAAGATTTATTTGCTTACCAAACAAAGCTTTATATGGTGTATCACATGGATGAGCCGCAAATTTTCTACAATAAAGAAGACCAGTGGCAGATTCCAGTTATTATGAGCGGACAACAGACCGATCCAATGGTGAGGCATATGATCATGAAACTGCCGGGCGAAAAACAAGAAGAGTATATTTTAATGATTCCGTTCACTCCCCGCGGCAAAGATAATCTTTCGGCCTGGATGGTGGCGCGTAACGACAAAGAGTTTTACGGGCAGCTGGTGGCATATCGCTTTCCCAAGCAAAAGCTGGTTTTTGGACCCAAACAAATTACCAACCGCATCAACCAGGACGCGGACATCTCTCGTCAAATTTCTCTCTGGGATCAGAGAGGCTCTGAAGTTGTCAGAGGCAACCTTTTGGTAATACCGATTGAAGAATCGCTCATCTATGTCCAACCGATTTACCTGCGGGCCGAGGGCGGTAAAATCCCTGAATTGAAAAGGGTGATTGTGGCTTATGAGAACCGCATTGCTATGGAAGAGACTCTGGATTTGGCTTTAGCAACCGTGTTCGGCGGTCGAATCGTTCCGGACAAAAAAACGGACGGGATTATTCCCACGGACACAACAATTCACCCCGCCATTAACGGGGTCAATCAAAATTTAATCCAACAGGCAAGAGATTATCTTAATCGCGCCCTTGAAGCGCAGCGTCGCGGCGATTGGACTCTCTATGGCGAAGAAATAAGAAAACTGGAGGATTTATTGAAAAAAACAAAATAATATTTTCCAATTCGTAATTCTTAATTCATAATTCGTAATTCATATACGGGTATGCCCAAAATCGTTTCCTCTTGTATCTATTGCGCCGAGGGGTGCAAATTAGAATATGAGATAGAAAATGATAAAATCATTAAAGTTTCGCCGGTGAAAGACGATCCTGTTTCTTTGGGTCGGCCATGCGTCAAAGGATTAACCATCAACGAAGTTGTTGATCAGGACAGAATCGTTTATCCTATGATTCGTCGTCGCGGAAAACTAGAGCACGCCAGCTGGGACGAAGTTTTAAATCTATTAATAGAAAAAATAAAAGAATTTTTGCCAAACGAAATCTTTTTCTCCCCTTCCGGATATATCACCAACGAAGATAATTTTGCCATGCAAAAATTTGTCCGCTTGGCGCTTAATTCCAACAATGTGGACGGCTGTTGCGCGCGTCTTTGCCATATCGCCACGGTTTTAGCCTTTCAAGACACTTTAGGTATTGGTTCTGCCCCGGATTATTATGACGATATTTTAAATTTAGACTGCCTATTTGTTATTGGCTCTAACCCTGCTTCAAATCACCCGATTGAATTTAATCGCATTTTACAGATGAAAACCAAGGGCGGAAAATTAATCGTGGTTAGCCCAATTTTTTCCGAGTCAGCCGAAAAAGCCGATTTACATCTGCCAATCAATCCCGGCACGGAAAGCGTATTTTTTAACGCTTTAATAAATATAATTATCCAAAATAACTGGCACGACAAAGAAACAGAAAAACTGCCTAATTTCAATAAACTTCGCGAAATTAGCGCGAAATATACGCTGGAAATAACAGAAAAAATTTGCGGAATTAAAAAAGAATTAATTAGCAGGGCGGCACGGCTTATTGGCGAATCGAAAAATTTCGGCGTAATGCATGGAATGGGATTAACTCAGCATGTTAACGGTGTGGAAAATGTCCATTTATTAGTTGATCTGGCCTTGATCAAAAACGCTAAAATCGTTAGCAGCCGAGGCGAAATCAATGTTCAAGGCTGCGGCGATATGTTAACCGGACCAAATCTTTTAGCTTTTTCGGATCAAGCCAATCAAGAAAATCTTAAAAAATTATGGGGCGAGAATTTGCCTTGCAGCCGAGGACTAAACTTGATGGAAGCGATTGGTTTAAATCAAGCAAAAATGATTTGGATTTCTAATTTTAACCCGGCTCAATCAATGCCTGATCTGAATCGCATTCATAAAAACCTAAAAAACGCTTTTCTAGTACAAATGGATAGTTATTTTAATTTGACCTCTGAATTCGCCGATGTCATTCTGCCGGTGCCGATTTTAATTGAACGCGAGGGCACAATCACCAACGGCGAAAGAAGAATTAGAAAAATAACGCCTGTTCGCCAAGCGCTTGGCGAGACTAAAACAGAAAAAGAAATTTTTGCTCTCTTGGCGGAAAAATTAGGCTTTAAAAATATTATATCCAAAGACCCGAAAACCAATCTCCAAGAAATCAAACAAATAATTAAAGATTATGAAAAAATAGATATTGAAGCTCTTTGGAACGGTAAAGACCAATTTGCCAACAAAGAAATTAAATTTAAAAAATTTGTTCCTGAAGACTTTGAAGGCGTGGAAGAAATAAAAAACGAAAAATATCCATTTATACTTTTTACCTATCGCTCGCCTTTCGCGTTTTTAACGCACGGCCATAGCGAAAAATCACCTACATTAAAAAAGGCTTTCGGCGAGGCTGTTTTCTTCATTAACCAACAAGACGCGCTTAGCCTGAATGTCAAGGACGAAGACAAAATCAAAATAACCAGCAAAACCGCCAGTTTAACCGCGCCACTTAAAATTTCTCCGCGCGTGCTTCCCGGCTATGTAGGCGCGACCTTTCATTCCAAAGATTTATTAATAAATAAATTATTCCCCTTGCAATTTGACGAAGAAACCTTTACCCCGAATTTTAAAGTCGTGGCTGTGAATATTAAAAAGATTTTATAATTATATGATTATTGATTGCCATCTGCATTTACCAGCCATAGGAATAGTCAAAAATTATAAAGAAGCGAAAATTAAACTTCTTCATGATTTAAAACAAAATAACATAAAATATGCTATTCTTATTCCTGATAATGTAAAAAATTCTAGTATTGGCGACATGGATGATTGTCTGGACTTATTCAAAAAAGAAAAGAAAATATTTTTAATGGGAACAATAAATATCTTTCGCGATCCGTTCTCCCATTTAAAGAAATTGGATCAATTGCTCAAAAACAGAAAAATCGTGGCAATAAAAATCTTCCCCGGCCACGACAAACATTTCCCTACCGACAAAAGATTAATACCTATTTATAAATTGTGTCTAAAACATGATGCGCCCATTGTTATTCATACCGGATGGAATACTGGCCACCCGGAGGTAGCAAAATACAATGACCCGAAATATATCGTCAAAATTGCCAAAAAATTTCCTAAATTAAAAATAGTTATCGCCCATTATTTTTGGCCAAAAATAGAATATTGCTACAAAATAACGAGGCCTTATAAAAATATTTGCTTTGACGCTTCGGGCTTGGCCGATAAAGAAGTTGTGGACGCAACAGGCAGAAAAAAAATAAAACAAATTTTAGAAAAAACTATCAATGATAGTCAGGAAAGTGTCCTTTTCGGCACTGATTATAATATGTGTATTACAAAAAATCATATTGATCTAATAAAATCATTAGAAATGAACAACGAAATAAAAAGAAAAATCTTTTCCCAAAATGCCATCAAGTTATTTAAATTAAAATTGAAATAAATAATAAAAAGATCTACATAAAATCTCGACCAAATTCAAAAGCCCCCTCTATTTTGAGGGGGCTTCTTGTTTATTCACGGTTATACACCTTGTCGAACTTCTTGAGCCGCCTGGCGATTTTCTGCTCCATCGTGACGCCGAAGAGTTTCTCCAGCGCACTCGGTGGTTCAACCACGGAGTCAACGGCTGGAAAATCAACGCCAAAACCGCTCTTCATGTATATGGGAGGAACTTCGATGACGGTCCCCGGTAAATCAGGACTGGTGGTTTCGCGGAAGGGGTAAATTTCGACACTGCCATTATCTAGGCGTTTCACCTCGAATTGGTACTTATTATAAAGCCTGTCGAATTCCTGAAGCCTCTTGGCAATTTTCTGCTCCATGGTAATGCCACGGAATTTTTCCTTCGCAGTTGGCGGCTTAACCACCGGATCAACCGCCTGTCCAATCGGTCCGAATATAGACATTTTCACAATCTCGAAGGCAGGTACAATGATTTTGTGCTCTTCTCCTGATACACACGCGGGAATTACGTTCTCGGAAAAGGCAAAAATTTCAGCATCGCCATTTTCCAGACGTTTCACCTTGAACTGGTACATGGTTTCGGACATTGACAACCTCCTTTAATTTAAAATGTTTAATGAACAATCAATACAAATTATCAAAAAATGACTTTTTGTCAAGAGCTAATTTATCACTCCCCCGCCTAAACAAACATTCTTGTTATAAAATACGCAAAACTGGCCAGGCGTTATGGCGCGTTGAGATTTTTTAAAAACAATTTTTAATTTTCCCAGCTTAACAGGATATAAAATCGCGCTTTCTAATGATTGGCGATAACGAATCTTAGCTTGCACATTAATCGCCTTATTAGGCAATGCAGCGGAAATAAAATTAAACGACGACAAAAAGACTTTTTTTTGCAAAAGCTCTTTTGGTTTATTCGTCGCGATTAAAATATTCTTTTTTATATCAAATCCTTTAACGAAATAAGGGCCGTTCGGCAAATTAATACCCTTGCGCTGGCCGATGGTATAAAAATGCAATCCTTGATGTTTACCCAAAACTTGATGGTTCTCGTCCATAATTAAACCCTGCTTTTGTCCAATTTCTTTTTTCAAAAATTCTGGCATTGACTTATTGTCTATAAAACAAAAATCCTGACTTTGTTTAGTTTTAAGAAAAAATTCAAAGCCTTCTTTTTTAGCTAATTTATAAACTTCTTCTTTGATGTAATCGCCCAACGGAAAAATAATATGGCTCAACCATTTTTGCGGCAAAAAACATAAACTATAGCTTTGATCTTTATTTTTATCTTTACCTTTTAATAGTTCATACTTGCAAGCTTTGGAATTTCGCCTAATTTTCGCGTAATGACCGGTGGCGACATAATCAATTCTATGTCTTTTCGCCCAATCTAAAAGTTTTTTAAACTTAAGATAACGATTGCAAATAACGCAAGGATTAGGTGTTTGCTTTCGCTTAAGCGAAAAAATAAAATAATTTATCACTTCTCGTTTGAAATCTTTTTGAACGTCCGCGATATAATATGGTACGCCTAATTTGTGGCAAATCTTCTTAGCAATTCTAAAGGATTCAACCGTACAACAAACATTCTCTCGTAAATGATTTTTTTTATTTTTCCAGGCCGGCAATTTCAGAGAAACGCCGATCGGCCGCCAACCCTGTTTTTTGAGCAACAACAAAGCCATAGAAGAGTCTACCCCCCCCGACATACCAACTACAATTTTTCTTCCCTCGCCAGGCGAGGGATATTGATATATTTTTCTTCTAAATTTATTCATGGCCATGCATCTTTTCTTCTGTCTCTACCCATTCTTTGTGCCTGCCGACTAAGGTTTCTTTTTCTTTCTGTAAAATTTGATGTTTCTTTTCCATATCTAAAGAAATTTCTCTTTTATTTTTTTTAAGATAATCATAAAGGGCTTCGGCTAAAGCATCGGCGGCCAAAACTGAACAATGAATTTTAATCGGCGGCAAACCGCCAAGATTATTAACAATTTTCTCTTTAGTAATTTCTAAGGCTTCTGCAACAGTCTTGCCTTTAGCCAAATCAGTAATAGCGCTGCTTGTGGCAATCGCCGCCACGCAACCGAAGGTTTCAAATTTTATATCTTTAATTATTTCTTGTTTCTTAATATTTTTCCCTACTCTAATATAAAGCCACATAACATCACCGCAAACCAAATTCCCAACCTTGCCAACGCCGTCCGGATCTTTCATCCGGCCATAATTGTGCGGGTTTTGAAAATGTTTCAAAACTTTTTTAGTATACATAATAGATGGTATTTAGAATTTAGAATTTAGAATTTGAAAACTAGAGAATAGAACAAACAAAGTTAAATTTTAAAAGGAGATATTTTTCTAAGATTTTCAACAATTTTCGGCAATATATTTAAAAGACGATTAATATCGCTTTCTTTGGTAAAACGGCCGAGGGTTATGCGCAAAGAGCCGTGCGCTTCTTCGGGCTTAACATTGCAAGCCAAAAGCACATGACTGGCTTCTAATCTGTGAGAAGAGCATGCTGAGCCGGTGGAAACCGCAAAACCATATTGATCAAGGCGTATTAATAAGGCTTCGCCCTCAATAAAAGAAAATTGAAAATTGGCGTTATTGGGCAGGCGTTTGGTCGGATGGCCATTGAGACGAGCTCCTGGAATTATCTTTAGGACGGTTTTAATTAATTTATCGCGCAGCCTGGATTGTCTGTCGCCTTCTTGTTTCATTTCTTTCAAACAAAGTTCTGTTGCCTTGGCAAAACCAACAATGGCCGGCACATTAACCGTTGAAGGCCGCTTACCGTTCTCATGATCGCCTCCGCACATTAAGGGCGTAATTTTAATGCCTTCACGCAGATATAAACAAGCTGCGCCCTTGGGGCCGTACATTTTATGAGAAGAAGCAGTCAGTAAATCTATATTCATTTTATTGACATCAATTGGAATTTTTCCAAAAGTTTGCGCGGCGTCCGTATGAAAATAAACATTTTTTTCGCGGCAAATTTTCCCAATCTCAATGATGGGCTCAATCGTGCCAATTTCATTATTGGCATGCATTACGGAAACCAAAATTGTATTCGGTTGAATCGCTTTTCTAATATTTTCCGGATCAACCAAACCAAATTTATCAACTCTTAACTCGGTTAATTCGAATCCCCTAGCCTTAAGCCAGCGCGCACTATTTAATACACAATCATGTTCAATTGAAGAAACAATAATATGATTGCCCTTGTTCTTGTTGGCCAAAGCTGTGCCGCGTATAGCCAAATTATTGCTTTCAGTAGCCGAACTTGTAAAAATAATTTCTTTTGATTGAGCGCCCAGGGCTCTGCTAATTATCTGCCTACTGTCTTCCAGCGCTTCCTCTGCTTCTTGTCCGAATGAATGCAAAGAGGCCGTATTGCCAAATTTTTCAGAAAAATATGGCAGTATAAATTTTAAAACGCGCGGATCAACCGGAGTTGTGGCCGCATAATCAAGATATATTTTTTTCATTTTTTTGGCCATGAATTTACTCTAAACAGCAATCAATAACCTTTTTTACCAGTTCGCCCAATTTACCCATAAATCCCGTTTTTTTATCATCATGCCGATTGAGCGCCGAATCGTCAATTTTTTTAATATCCTTAGTGTCAATAATCTTCATATTAATTCCCCAAAACAAAGAATACAAATTATATGATTTTTCAAAAAGCTCTTGCGCTTCGTCTTTCTTGCCCATACTTAATTGTTTCGTGCCAACCTCAAGTAAGCGCATCGAAGCCGCCAATAAGTGCTTAGAAATGCACCAAACCTCTCCTTCGTAATCTTTGATAATCTTCTTCAAAAGTTGTTTTCGCATTTCCCGCACTTCGTTGAGCAGATCGAAATATTCGCTTTTGCCGGTTTTAGCGCCGGTGAAAAAGAAGTGCTCTTCAATGCTGACCAAATTCATTATCGCGATACTCAAATCTTCATCGGAAGAAAGGTCCATTTTTTCCTGTTTTTTCATTTTATCCGCTTTTTCAATAAGCTGATTTACATTTTTAATCAAATTATTTTCCATAATGATAAAATTTATTTACTTAGAAAATAAAAAATTGCGCTTAAAATTAAGAGAGCACCCACAGGCATAACCACCTTTTGAAACGGGAAATAAGCTCGATTATTATTCTTCTTTTTCAAATAAACATACCAACCGGCCGCAACAGCGAAAACAATACTGCCGCTCAAAATGCCGAATAATAATTTATCCATACCGCAAAAAGTATTTAACGGATGGCCCATAATCTTTCCCCAATATAAAGGAACTAAAATAATTAAATAATAACTCAAAAAAATTAAAATTTTTCTGCCCTTAAAACGGATGTTCTTTTTGTTTAGCCAATCGACAGTCCAGACGATTAAAGAGATGGTCAGTCCGCCGATCCAAACGCCGGAAATCGTGTCGTCAACTCCAAGCCAGCGCGATAATCCCAAACCAGCGCAAACCACCAAAGTACAAACCTGACAAATAATAGCTTTAGCGTAATCGCCAAAAAGCAAGCCGACAACAAACAGACCTAAAAAAATATAAAGATTTCTTTTCATCATATTAATAACTAGTTGATTAAACCATGCTACACAAAAAGAATAAATACATCTTATCAAATTAAAAGCACTTTGCAACCGCCCGACTTAACGAAACCATAGCTTAATTATGATAAGCATTATTATAAGCAATCGCGACTATAAACCAAAACGCTTGCCTAAAAAGCTTTTTAGGTCTTTCAGATTATCGTCTGTCAATTTTATTGACCCACCAAAATCATCCTTTATTTCCAACCCTTGCGCGCCGCCCACTTCTGCCTCGACGGCGACAGGACAGGACGAACAATTAGCGCAAAATTCATAAATTTTTCCTAGCTTTCTAATATTTTCCATAATTTTATATTAAATTAATTATTGACCTTTATAAAATTTTAGCTTTAAAAGACTTAAAGATATCCAATGAAAGTATATTTTTTTCGGATATCTTGCTGTGATCATAATAAACATCGAATAAATTAGGCGCTTCAAATCCTACGTCTTGCACTCCGCTTAATCCTTTCAACTCGCTGCTGATTAAAAAAGCATGTCCGGAACAAGGAATGTCAACTTCTATCGTCATCTTGGAGCGACTGATATTCTCGGTTTTTGCCAATGCATTTTTTGAGAAATAATTAAATTTTAAATTTGCTACGTAAGGAAAAGCCGCGTATATCAAGAATAAATTAATCAAAATACTGGTGCCATATAAAGTCGCCAAATATTTCCAACTATTCCTTAAGCCGCTTAAAGATAAAATATGTTTTCTCTTAAGATATATTAAAGCCGCTAAAGTAGTTAAAACCAAGGACACAATAATTAACGAATAAAAAAATAAATAATTGGTCAATAAGCTTTTTAAAATTGCCGAGAATGCCGTTATTCCAAGGGTGGTGAAAATAATAAAAAGCAAACAGCCGCTATGCGGCAAGAGGGCATAAAATAAACCCGCCCCCATCCCCGTCCGAAAAGTCTTAGCCTTACAACACGATGAAGTATCTATATTTATTTTATTGTTATCCATTGAAAATTATTTTTATTTAAATTAAGCAAAAAATTTCTTTAATAATCCTAAATATTTATTTATCTCTTTCTGGTTAATTTTATAAAAAACGTAAGTTCCCTTTTTCCTCGCCGCCAACAAATTATGGGCTTTTAGTATTCTTAAGTGATGAGAAACTAGATTCTGCGGCAGGTCTAAATTTTGCCAAATTTCGCAGACGCAACGACGATTAGAATGAAGCGTACAAAGAATACGCAAACGACTTTCATCAGAAATAATCTTCAAAAAATCAGTTAATTGTTTAAAATCATTATGCGCTAATTTATTTTTGCAACACTGGCAATTATATTTCATATTTATGATTAATGATTTATAAATATATCAACCACGATTGATATATTAACATTAATAATCTCTGGTGTCAATTTTGTATGGGGATAACTTCGACTTACCGGCTCTCCTGATATATAAGATTGCGATATTTTGATACTTTCAAATCCGTGCTATAATATAAACTAAACTAAACCCAATAACCTTTTATGAAAATAATACTCGGCTCATCTTCGGAAATCCGAAAAAAGATTCTTGCGTCTCTCGGTTATAAATTTGAAATAATCAAGCCGGAGATTAATGAAAAAGAAATCAGATTTAAAAATCCGGAAAAATTAGTCTTAGAGATTGCCAAAGCCAAAGCAGAGGCAATTAAAAATAAAATTTCTGGACCAGCGATTATTATTACTTCTGACCAGGTTGTCTTATTCAACAGTCAAATCAGAGAAAAACCTCAATCAATTGCAGAAGCCAGAGAAATGATTAAAACCGCTCATCTCTATCCAAACATAACAATTACCTCGGTAGTTGTCACCGACACACAAAATAATATTCAAATTAGCGGAGTTGACATAGCATCTGCCAAATGCGAACGCATACCCGAAGAAATTATCGAGGCTTATTTAGCAACTGGCGAACCGCTTTATATGGCCGGTAGTTTTGATATTGAGCATCCCTTACTAACGCCGTATATCAAAATTATATTTGGCGAACAGGAAAGCATTCTTGGTTTGCCCAAAACTTTAACGCAAAAACTATTGAAAGAAATTTCGGAAAAGGGATAAACCCCCACACCAAATTTGACTAAACTCGACAGTTCTTTGAAATAGTTTTACAAGTTTAAAAAACTAAAATCTCTAACCATATTTTGACAAATTATGGTGTG
>ERZ1292633.4823-Hain-H41-02um-R1-4823-length-12369-cov-14_pt1 | contig 12369 bp, 12 predicted proteins | sample MGYA00564406_ERZ1292633 | MGnify/ENA primary metagenome ERZ1292633 (study PRJEB36523, sample SAMEA6512639) | groundwater metagenome | collected 2019-01-08 | study: AquaDiva: Metagenomics assemblies of 32 groundwater samples
ATTCTGGCCACCATTTTATTTAACAGGCTGCCATCTAATATACACTCAAAAACACTATATTGCACTCTATCGCCAAAATCCTCAAGTGTCTTGGCCAGCTTAGTCCTTCTTTTTGTGTCGGGTATGTCATAAGAAACAACGTAAAGCATGTATCATATCTCCATCTCAAAGGGAATATACTGGATGCCATTTTGAATATGTGCGGCCAGTCTTTCTGCCTGTATGCGAAAACATTTTCTAAATGTGGTATTTTCCTTCGTTTGCGGATGGGTGAATTCATGATTGAGCGTGTCTTCGTATTCCACAAAATAGCGTTTTAATGATTCACGTTTGAGATAAACCCCTTCATTAGGATTTGAATAAAAATCCTCTTTCCTAAAAATCCTGTTATTTATAAGATGGAGCGTGAGCCGGTCAGCTATTGGAGCCCTGAACTCCTCCATAAGGTCGGAAGCGAGGGATGCCCTGCCGTAATCAACAGTATGATAATAACCAAGGTAGGGGTCGAATCCCAGCCCATCGAGGAGCGATGAGATTTCATTAAAAATCATGGTATAGCTTAAGGAAAGGAGGGCATTCACCGGATCAGTGGATGGATGTTTCTTTCTTCCCTGAAAATCAAACTCGCGCAGGAGCATCTTGCCGAAGGCCTCAAAATAAGCCTTAGCCGCACTCCCTTCCAGACCAAACAACTGGTCGATCTGAGTTGCCGGCCCAACATCGTTAAGCCTTGTTTTCAGTGTGGTAATTTCCGTTTCAAAGTCCAGATCGGGGTGATTGTAAGAAAATAGCTGTATTACACGAAGGCCGTTCTTAATCTTTCCGGCCACAATCGCTTTAGATAGTATGAGTTTAAAATCATTGTCCCAATATTTTTTGAACTGCTGGAGACGGAGGGTAATATTTTTAGTTGACGGAGATGTTATCTGCCCGATAAGTTTACCAGTCCTGGTTAGAATAGCCATTTCTATGCCATGCTGGAAAAGCTCATGCACGGCCTGAGTGGTAAACTGGACGTTGCCAAAGATAAGCACGGCATCAATTTTATGGCACTGCACATCTAGGAGAATTTCTTCGCCCTTCTGTACAATCAACCGGTCACCAGTCTTACGGAGGATGGAGTTTTGTTCGGTTAGATAAAGGTTAGCCATGATTGCCCGTCCTTCTTTTTTTTATCAGATAGTCATCTATGTTTAAGGAATCAGGATAAAACAGTATCTTGCGTTCCTTCTTTGGGCGGTCAAAAGGTACCATAATCATGCTTCTGACAAAGACGACACCGAGGAACTTGAACCCCTGTTCGAAGCTGGTAATTTGTTCTTCATCCAACTGCAAATGAAGTTTTTCGAGTGTCTGTTTTGATAACTGGCGCGCATTCATTGCCTCATCAGGTTTTTTGCAGAGGATAATAAAGTCATCGGCATAACGAACGATCTTATATCCTTTCTTTAAGAATGCTTCATCCAACTCATCCAGAAACAAGTTGGCCAGGATGGGCGAAATGGGAGACCCCTGTGGAATACCTTTTTGAGGCGCAATCAAAGATTTTCCATCCCAGATTTCCGCCTTCAACCAGAGTTCGATAAGTTTTTGGATGTAAGGATCAGAAACATATTTTTTTAATTTTGCCAGAAGTAGTGTATGGTCTACACTATCAAAAAAGGCATCGATATCTGCATCTACTACCCATTGATAGCCCTGTTCGTAATATTCTTTAATCTTATAAACAGCCAGTTTGACTGAACGCCCTTTACGATAACCAAAGCTGCATTCTTCAAATTCTTTCTCAAGTACGGGCTCAATGAGTTGCAAAACCGCCGTCTGGACAACCCTGTCCCTGACCGTTGGGATGCATAATGCCCTAGCCTCACCGTTCCCCTTATCGACCAAAATTTTCAGTAAAGGAAGATGAAAGTATGTTTGTTCAGTTATTTCATTGTGCATTATCCTGAGGTTTATATCCAAATTCCCCTCAAATTGCTCAATAGTCACCCCATCCGCCCCCGCACAGCCATGATTTTCTTTAACGTTTTTGAAGGCTGAATAAAGGGAGTCTAGGTTAATATTAAATTCCTTCATAATCAAAAAGGATCGTGATCGAATATTACCACATCACCGGTAACTGGTGAGTGATAAACCAGCTTCTTTGCCTTGCCATGAAGGGCATGCGCAATAGCCAAATAGAGCCAGACGGGGGCACGTCCTGTAAGAACAACATCATTCCCTTCACCAGATTGTTCAAGGGCTTTGCGAATATAATCTGATAAATTTGAAAGTTTTGCAGTATTTGTAAATAATGTAGAAAGGTCGATGGTGTTCATATTCCAAGTCTTTCAGTATCTGAAGAAGCAAGAATTACATCGTAACTAAGAACTTTCCATGGGTCATTTGTTTGTACATACTGTGCTTTTATTTTTCGATTGAATGTCATAGCCACAGCAACAACGCTTGTGACCTTCTGTCCACCAGTAAAGTCAATCATAATCTCGTGTTCCAGATATGTCTTGCGATTAAACTCTCGAAGCAGAATCAGCATGGCATGAGATAGTTCATCAAAACTTTCAAAATTAAAACCCATAGATTCTTCAGCAATCGTTGATGGTGCGAAATCGGCAAGTTTAATCTTACCTTCCCTTTGTATCAATATATGAAAGGCAATATCCTTGAGCTGTATAAATTGTTTACAAATATTTAAAAACATGCGTGTCTGTAAAACAGACTCTCTCGAACAAACAAGAGTTACCGTTTTCAAAGTTTTATCTTTAATATGACACCGTATACCTCTAATAGTCATCTCCCATGACCATCGCGGGAATGACGGATTAGTTCTTTTAAGAGTATCGATTCTACTTATGAACTTATTAATATCATTTGAAAAAAGCACACGTATTTCCTCCGGTATCCCATTAGACTTTTCTAGCTCCTTTGAAATGTTTGAAAGAAATAGGGTGAGATGTTTTCTTGGTTCTGGTTCTTCAATATTTGTGAGATATCTTGTGCGAGGTCTGAAAAAAACGTTTCTCTGACGGTAGAGTAAATAAACCATAATAGTGAAAAAGACGCAATGAGCAATTAGTGTTAAATGCACCCCTAATTTAATCTTTATTCGTTCATTAAATGTTTCATACAACATCTCAGATGCCCAATTTGCGCTGAAAACGGTTGCCATTGCTATAATCCACGGCATGAATTCACGGAATTTCAGCCAATATCTATTTATCTTTTGTTTCAATAAATTTTCTCCTTTTAAGAAAAATAAACTATTTATTCCTCTTTTATTCTTTCATTCCTACTTCTCTTTTTCATCAGCGTAGAGTTCGCCTTCCCTTGTATCGGTATGAACAAAGGCTATGTGGGTTGATTTATCGACGCCAATTTTAAAAAGGCTTTTCGTTTCAGCAGAAATTACCTCAACGTCTTTCTTATCAACGTTCTTTCTTATTTCTTCACGAACACTCTTTTCATTGAAATTTGGAGAAAAAATATCTCGCCTGACATTTGTTCCAATTGAAGTGCCTGTGGTGGAAATGATGAATTTTGGTTTTGACATGGTTTAATGCACAATATTAACTTTCTACTGTTAATTTTACCCAGCCAATAGTGTCCAGTTCATTGTTTGATACATATACAAGCCGTCTTGTCTTTGGAAAATTTCCTGTATAACTCGTATTTTTAGTGGCATGGCAAAGAACATTGTTATAGAGCATCGGATCCCTATCCTTAACCAGCAATCCCATCGTAAGACTCAAATAACCCTCGTTTTTGCCTATGCGAATAACAGGGCTATCTGGAGTATTTTGTTTTTGGATATTCTGTAGCTTAGCAACTATTTCTGGTTTGTTAATTCTTTTAAAAAAATCTATTTCTTCTTGCAAAAGCCTGTTGGTAAAATCGCAGCAACATTGTAGTATGTTTTTTATGTCTGATATAACCCACATTTGTTCAGGAGAAAAACCGAGTTTATTAATAATTGTGGTATTGTTCTCCAGTCTAAAGCCTTGACAGGTAAAAGATGTGTTTTCTTTACATAGTTCCTGAAAGAGTTGAAAAGTCCTGCTTATTCCTTCCACTGTAAGATTTGATATAAATAAACTGGTATTTGGGTCTTTTAATTCCGTATCGCCAATAGAAAGCAACTTAAGAAGATCAAATTTAGCATCGTTATTGTTTTTAACCCTGAAAAGTCTTGTTTGCAGTTCTTCTTCTATTTTTCCCATTTGAGAAACCAACTGCCTTTTTATCTCATTAGTCTTTTTGCCTTTTTGTCCGGGTATTTGCTGTAAATCATTTTTATTTCGATTTCTGAATTTTTCTAGCTCTTTACTCAAAAAATCCCAATGTTCTTCAATCTTTAATAGATTAAAAGCTATTGCGGTTCTTATTGCTCCTTTAACTTCTGTACCGGGGATATAAGGTTTGTTGTTTTGCTTAATGTAACAGTCAATATCCACATTGTTGTAAACTTGTGATTTCGCCTCTACATAATATAGGAAGTTATTGCTGAATCTTGTTCTTGTAGTTATATCTTTGACCGAATTTTCAATAAACTCCCTTAAACTTAGTTTTTTCTGAGCATCTCTTATTAATTGATTTATGTTTCTTCGTTTTTGCTCGTTCCGTTCATTTCTTTTTTGTATTTCTAATTGTTCTATTTCATTAGTTGTTTGCTCAATCCATTGCATAAATCTTTCGCTAAATCTTGATGTAACATTTTCCATGACTTTCGCCGAATCGTAAATCAATACTTTTTCTTTATTTACCAAATACGATAGTCCATTATATTTCTCTCCATTTCCAACATGTACTGGCGTTAAAGTTTTTAGCGAAAGTTTCATACTGAACCTCCAAAATTCCCAAACACAGGCAAGGCAAACCCATATTGCCTTATTTTCTGCATACGTATTTCTTTAACAACCGGACATTGCCCGTAGAAATGTTTATGCTCTTTTACCTCAAAACAAGAACCTTCTTTCAGATACATAACCTTTAACTTCCATATATCATCGCCCTTGAATTCCGCCTCTGAATCTACTTTTGAACGATAGGGAAATATTTCATAGAACATTGAATTACTTTCAATGTTTAATTCCGAGATAACAGGAATATACCTGGAAAGGGTTATAAATTTGTAAGAATTGCTTTTTTCAAAGGAAATTTCATTTAAAACATCTATTTTGAATCTTCCTTTCCCTGTTGACCGATTACCTCCAATGCCTTTATCTTCAAGGTAGCGAAAGACTGGTTTAAAGAAATTAATATCGTCTGTCTTTATGAAAAAATGCAATTTAAATGCGCTGTTTGTGTAATACTCTTCCTGATAAAAGGTTTGTCCTTCTTCACCGGTGGACATGGTAAGCCGATCTATGGCATTTTTTTGCACCAACTCTTTTCGGAACAATGGTTTTGTTGTCTTAAACAATTCATATTCAGTCTTTGACATGATAAACTTTTTTTCACCATCCTTATCTTCCCCAGAAATTTCACGATATTCCTGAAATAATGCCTTTTCTGAAAGGCCGTTTAATAATCTGTTAAAAATTACTTGGGACACATATTCTGATTTCTTAAACTTTTTATATTGAGTAACAATTTCTACCTTTTCTTTTTTCTCATTTGTTTGCGCCATTTTTTCAACATCAGAAGCAGAGAGTCCTGGCATAATTGGTTTTGGTAAGAAGAAAATGCTATCGCCGTTTTGTGCAACACAGGGAAAGGCAGATGATACAATAAATTTGGGATTTTCCTGAAAACCTTCTAGCATCTCTGTCAATAAGGATTCGTTACAAATTCTTCTTATTCCCCAGCAAAGTGCGCCGAATAGGGTGTCTGACGAGGGGAATCCATGAAATGGAGATAAAGGGGTTAATTTGATTTGCCATATCTTCACAATCATACCTCCTTTGATTTGCAGCGGAACGATACCTCTTTTGCCTTTTCGTTGAACGCTACTTCATCAAAATACTCAAAAATTACAGAATGCACTCAATCTCCTCCTCTCGTGGTATGGGAGAAACAAGGGGTACCTCCTCTGTGAACTGTTTTCTTGCCTTTTTTATCAGCTTCGATATGCCTTCTTTATGAGCAAATCCAATTAACGTACCACCGGAGATAACCACCCATTTGCATGCATGGCCTTTGACAAATTCACTAATATGATTCTTAAAGTATGTGTCGTTAGGGTTGCTGTCCTTTATCTTCTTTATCCTTAAAAATCGTTTGAAAGTTCTTATAAATGTTCCTTACCGTTTTATGTTTCCCTAACTTATGTGTCTCATCCTCCTCTTCTTTTTCTTCAGTATAGTACTCGATACTTCTTTTCGTTATTTTTATGTCTTCAAAAACAACTTTACCCGAACCTCTGCTTCCGCTTCCGCCAAGTGCGCTATCTTCAAGGAGCATCATGCCTTCAAAAACCTTTTTCAGTTTCTGAGTATCGCCTTCCTTATAAAGGTCAAAGAGCATCTCAACTTCAAAAACAGAATCGGTAGGAACCCTTTCCATTGAACGTGGATTAGCTTCGGATGTAAGGCGGTCTATAGTATTCTCGGTTTTTATCTCTGTATAAATTCTTTTCCCAAGATTGGCTTCCCACATATCCACAGTTTCTTTTGTAGGGGAACAATCTCTTACTGTAAAACGCGTTGGTTCTTTTTGCCCTTTAGTATCAGCAGATGTTCCAAAAATGACACAAATATCACATTCACCACAATTGCAAGTTTGTGCACTCCATTTACCATCTTTCTGCTTTAACATATTTTCAACCCTTGTCCTTACGACCTTCGTTTCTTCATTATTTTCTTTGACCGTATCTCTGCTCATTGTTGTCCACTCCAAAAGACTCCTTAATTTTCCTTTTAAAGATGAACCTGGAATATAAGGATAGCCTGTAATTGGGTCTTTAATAACCGGATTATCAATTCCGCCGATCTCAAATCCCTCATCTGTACCACCAATATGTAAGCCTGTCAAACAACGTACATTAGCTTTTATGACATATTTACCTAGATATTTATAACTCTGGTTTGACATTAGTTATGGACTCCTTTCTTTTCTGCTTCTCTTTTCTTGTTATAGGCAATAACTGCGGTTAATAATTCTATAAATCTTTTAAAATCCGCAACTGTTTTTATTTTATTGCTACCAAGACATATTTTCATTACATCATAAAAATCTTTACTTATTACGCCTCTTCCAAAACCGTAAGCCAACTCAGGCATAAGCATATATACCTTTGCAAGATCGAAGTTATCATTATCTTTTTTGCCTTTTAGATCCGAGGTTTCAATTTTTTTAATATACCCAAAAAACTTTCTTATTTGAGTAAATTTCATATCACCTTTTTCGCCAGCTATCTTATCAGCAATCCCTCCTTCAAGGGCGTAATCTTCAGGCTTTAAAGCAGAAAGTACATTCAATCGTTCAAGATGCTTTTTCACTTCAGGTATAGAATTAAAATTTGACATTTTTATCCCTCCTTTCTTGATTTTAGCAAAGCATAGCTTGCCGGAATTTTTATATGTTTAAAATAACCATTCCTGTCTGTAACAAGTTTTTCCTTTATAGACTTTCTTAACTCATCGTCTTTAACATTTCTTGCTAACTGATAAATAATGGCAGGAATAAAGTTTGGATCTTGTCCGCTGTTATACTGCTTATATTTTCTTAACAAGCCATGTACAAACCCTCTGGATAGTTTTTTGTCCGAGTCGTTAATATTTTGGTATAAGTCTTCTCCAAAGCTAAGCAATTCTTCCAGACCAGGCTTGTTATTCGCACAATTACCACTCCATTCAACCGTATCATCAAATAAGGTTATACTCTTCCTCTCTTTATTCTTTGATATTTCCAACTGCTCCCCTGCGGCCTTTGCAGCAAGGCTTATGGGATATTTAGGCTTACAGAGGAATATCCCCGCCGAAATATTTATGTCTGGATTTTCGCACGTATAAGCCTTGAATTCATCGTGAATCGCTTTTGCAAGTTTTGGCATCTCACTCCAGGGACCAATGATCAAAAGGTCATCACCGCCGGAATAAACAATATAGAATATTTGATTTACTTTATCTTTATGTTCCCATTTGTTGTCTTTATTATTTTTCCAATCTTCGTAAATATTATCACATATCTTATTTAAATAACCACCAAAGAACATGTCCATTGAACGGCTTAGCGTAGCTATTCTCGATATGGATTTTCTTTTTTTATTCTGTTCTTCTTCAAGTCCAAGAGAAAAAATAAGCCCCAGATGATCCACATCCATTTTAAGGATGCCGATTCTCTTGTCACCAATACTTGCATCGGCAATTATCTCAAAACTTAGAACATCGCCTGCATCTACCTTTTTGTCGTCATCGTCTGTGTCTTTACCTATAGAAAAACTACTTCTTGCAACAGGGGCAGTATTTCCAATAAACCGAAACCCAGTTTGAAAATCATCAAGCGCATTTATCTTTTCAATTGCCAAAATATCTTCAGACTTGAGCCAATTTTCTTTAACTTCAACACCTTCCTTCACAAGATAAACCGTTCCAAATTCATCAAAAAAAACAGGCTCAACATCTTTAACATTAATCACCATATCTTTCTTGGCAAAAAGGATATGTGAAATTTTGGGAAGCCTACTGCCAATATTTTTATGCAATTCACAAGGTTTACATTGTTTATCGTCATCATTAACTATACTTACATTACAGCACTTACAAATCTTAATCGCACCGTCCTTTTTTGCATTCTCAACCCAGAACGAGCTGTCATCAAAGGAAAACAAATATTTCCTTTTTTTTGAATTTGACAATTTCGCGTCTAATTCTTGCAATAAATTACCGTAATCCTTTAGTTCCTCATAACCAGCATCTACACTTTCAAGCACCAATCCTAATTCACCGCCATGTTTCTCAAAAAGCCATGTATTGACATTCTTACTGACATCCTCAATTACTTGCATAGATTCCGGTGTATTTGGAAGGAGCAATTCAAATCTTCCCCCACCGCAATACAGGATGTTTGTAATAAACAGGCACATCTGATCAATAATATATCGCGCAATTACCTCCTGAAGTAAACTAAGATAAAACGAACGTCCTCTCAACATCTTGGAAATACCTTTAACCCCTTGTGCCCTTGTAATCCTGTAAATGAAGTTCTGGATACCTGAAATATCACCAGCAACAAGCAGAAATTTCTTTTCAGATGACTTGTCCAATCTCTTGCAATGATAAAGGCAACCTGCAATTGCTGCTGTTGTTTTAGCATGGTCAAAGAGTGAAATATCAGGTTCGTCTTTGTATGTAGCGCTGGGAATACACCAGGTATATTTTTGTAAGAGGAAATAAAGGGTATTTAGATAAGAAGAAATGCTATATGTTTGAATACTTTTAACTTCTTTTTCAAAACCTTCCCATAAATTCTTATATTCGTCTTTCAAACTCTGTTTGGGAAGTTTATCATTTGGAAATAACTTGCTTTTTTCGAGAGACAGCGTTTCTAGACGGTAGGCAAAATCATTTGTATTTTTAGTATTATTACCCAAAGATATTTGTTCAAAAACAGATAAAAGCCGTTCTTTGTCAGGATCGCCAGTCTCTTCATCATCAAGCCTTATCCTATCCATGCCCGCAGATAGTGCATCTGCAAGGGTAATTATATCAGCATGATCATGGTGTGTATTTATTGCGGAAGCAATTTCTTCTTTTTCTTTCTCTCCCAATAAAATCCGTATTTTTTCTGCAAATAGATTTTGAAAACATTCCAAACCTAAAGAAGCGTGATTCCTTGATTTTCGTTCTTTTTCATCCAGTCCTCTTTGATAAAATTTCCCAATATCATGCAGCAGTGCAGCTAAAGTAACAGTCTGATAATCTTTCTTCTGTCTTTCATCCATTTTTAATCTCCATGATTATATGGGTGTCAGTGTATAGTGCAGGTGTCAGTAAACACACCCCTAACCCCTCTTGATAGAGGAGAATCAGTCATGAACAGCGGGCATGATTCACGATAAATTGAGTATTATTCCCGTCCTCTTTATCTCATCAACCAGCATTCCTCCATCGTAAAAATCTTCTGGACGGAATGGAATTGGCTCTATCCTGCTATCAATTTTTCTTCTCATCGGAATAATCCTCCTGCGATCTTCAAATCTGTCTCCTGTAAAATCAGGTGAAACCAACGCAATGTCGATATCACTTTCTTCCTTTGGCGTTCCTCTAACGTAGGAGCCAAAGAGTACCGCCTCAATTACCTTGATATTGTTTTTTTCCAGTCCTGCGATATATCGTTTGACTATTTCTACGATTGAATCTGTCGCAATAGCCATTCCTTCATCTCCTTGATTTTGATTAAATACCTTTCGGTGAAATCCTTTGTGCATTTCTTCTTAAAAGAGAACTTTTCGTCGGGGTACCTTGCTTCTATATTAAAATCGGTAACCGTTTCAAGAAGTTCTAATTGTTCTTCTGTCGACTTTGCGTTCGACTGAGCTCACGCCGAAGGCTCATGACGTGGTCTTGACTAAGGGGAATCTGATACGAACAACAGATACGCTCACGACAAAAGCCTCTCCCTTATCCTCTTTGCCTTCTCTGGCATTGCCTTGTAAAAGAATTCCATTTTCTTTCACCCCTTTTGGGGTTGATTATATATTATTTCTCTGTCCAGGGGCTTTACCCCTGGCTATTAGCTGTCTGCCCTTTGGGCATTTTAATCTAATGTTAAGGAATTTCAAACCGACCATGTAGTGGCAATTCATGAATTGCCACTACAGTATTATAAAGAAAAGTGCCGCCAAACCTAATTTATTACCGCCGTGTCCTCTGTGGTGAATAGTTTCTACAATATTTCCAAAATCTCATACTTTCCCAGGCCGAACGACGTCCCTTTCCCCACATGCACGTACTCACCCAGTCTTAATAAGAGCATAAAATCTGATATATCGCCCTCGTATGAAACTGTGCCAGTAACACCGCCCAGTGACATCCATTCCTCATGCCTTGTAGAATAACGCTTCCAATCATACCAATGGATATCTCCTTTTAAAAGCTTTACTCCTTTTGCCTTTTCGATGAGACCTTTGAAGTCAACCTGAAACCTTTCTCCGCAATGGAAATACGATAGAGAAGAGATGCGGCGCAGGAGATTTCTGATGAGGACGTGGAATTCGATTTTATCGGTTATATGACCATCAAAACGAAGTCGTAAAGGGGTAAGGAGAGAAAGAGTTATTGTGTTGTTAGGGTTTCCTCCTTGAGAAGTATCTTTTTGAGATACATTATTAACCCCACCTTCATCGTTCGACTGAGCGCTCACGACGAAGTCCTCCCCTTCGCAATGGGAGGGAATTTGATTATGGGTTGCTATATTTTCCCCTACGCAAGATGAGAGGCGCGCGGTGAGGGGCTGATGGTTTAATTGATGGGCGTGTATTATGGGATAGTGGCTTGTGAGCGTTTGTGTTTTATTATTGTAAATCTGTACTGCCTCATTTCCCAGACCGATGCCTTCCACATGCAATAAGTCGTATTTGCCCCTGCCCTGTCCAATGCCCTGTTTCCCTAATTCAGTAAAGGTATAGATAAAATAAGGCAGGTAGTCTATGGCATTTCCGATGAGGACTAAATGAAAGGAAAACTCTTCGCTGGGTTCAAAGGTCTGTTTTTCAGTAATTGGGGGTTCGATTACAAATGGGTGTGGTACCTTTGGGTAGAGCCGAAGCATCTCGGTATCTTGCGGCGGCGGGGTCTCAAAGATATAGGAATAAATACATTTCTGCTTCAGGAGGCAGTCATCGCATTCCTTGTCCCTGATGACACAAACTACCCGTTTAAAGGCATAACCAAAACCACCGCGAAAGGCAGAGCCTTTATAGGCAGGAAAGCGTATGTGCTCTTTGGCGCAGACGGTGAACCTGAATTTTGCCAGCCGAAATGTTTCGAGCATATAGACCAGACCAATAGAAATTAGATCACAGCCTCTACAGAGAAATTATAATGAACGATTTTGTCTTAAATATATTATATCTACAGAGAAAATCAACAAGATAATACACCCGAAATCATACTTTTAAGAAAAACTGTAATAGTTCAGCTACCTCAGACAGGATGAACAGGATTAACATGATAATTGTTTCATCCTGTATATCTTTTACTTTAAATCCTTGACCTTTCGTTTAACCTCAACTTTGCTTTCCCCAAAATTAAGAATAAGTCCTATAGGTTTTCCCGTAGCAACAACAAAGACTTAATTTTGACAAGATTAACAGGATAATCAGGATGAATTAAGGTAGCTTTTATCTTGTTAATCCTGTATATCCTGTCAGAAACTAATTTAATTTATATCATGTCTATCCTGTTATCTTGTCAAATCTTTTTCCTCCGG
>ERZ1292633.4824-Hain-H41-02um-R1-4824-length-12369-cov-4_pt1 | contig 12369 bp, 9 predicted proteins | sample MGYA00564406_ERZ1292633 | MGnify/ENA primary metagenome ERZ1292633 (study PRJEB36523, sample SAMEA6512639) | groundwater metagenome | collected 2019-01-08 | study: AquaDiva: Metagenomics assemblies of 32 groundwater samples
CGCAGCTCTTCGCATTCGGCGCGAATTTCCTCGTGACTCTGTTCCTCCTTCTGACGCGGCTGTCGCACCGACAGCTCTCGCGCCTCGGCGGCCGCGCGTTCTTCTTCGGCGCGGTGGTAGGCGGCTTCCGCAGCTCTCGCCGCTTCTTCCGAAGCGGTGAGGCGCGCAGTTGCAGCGTCCAGCGCTTCGGCCTGTTCGGGCGTCGGCTCGATCCGGCTTTTTTCGTCCGTCAACTGAGCGATCTGCGCCTGCGTCTTTTGCAAGCGGCGCTCAAACGTCTCGATCGAGGCGGCGATCGAGCGGCGGCGCGCGTCGATCCGCGCGGCCTCGCCGCTTTTTTCCTCAAAAATCAGCTCGGCGGTTTTGACCGCGTCATTGGCGGCGTCGAGACGCGCTTTCGCCTTTTCGATGCGCTCTTTTTCGGCGGCCTCTCGCTGGCGCAGGCCCTCTTCTTCGAGATTGAGCGTGTGAACCGCGTCGTCGGCGTCGCTTTTCAAGGATTTCTCGCGCGCGAGATCGGCGGCAAGGCGCTCGATTTCAGCGGCGAGCCGGCGGATTTCCGCCTCCGCCCGCACGGCTTCCTCATCGAGATTTTCGCGCGCAACGGTCAAGCGATGGAGGGCGGCGGCAGCTTTTGCTTCATCGAGCCGCAGCGGGTCCAGCGCTTCATGCGCTTGGCCTTGCGCGGTCGAGGCGATGGCGGCTGCGCGCGCCGTTTCCTCGATCAGCTCGGCGATTTCCTTGAGGCTCTCGCCGGCCGCGTCGCGCGCGTCGACCGCTTCCTTCCAGCGAAGGTATGCAGCGCCCGCCTCAGCGCGGCGAATGTCGCCGGAAAGATTTCTGTAGCGCGTCGCCTGACGCGCCTGACGGGCGAGGGCGACTTTCTGGTTTTCAAGCTCGCCGATAACGTCGTCGAGCCGCGACAGATTTTGCTCGGCCGCGCGCAGGCGCAATTCCGCCTCGTGACGACGCGAATGAAGACCGGTGATGCCGGCCGCTTCTTCGAGAAGACGCCGGCGGTTCTGCGGCTTGGCGCTGATCAGCTCCGCGATCTGTCCCTGACGGACGAGCGAGGGCGAATTGGCGCCGGTCGAGGCGTCGGCGAAGAGAAGGTGCACGTCTTTGGCGCGCACTTCCTTCGAGTTGATGCGATAGATCGACTGCGTGCCTTCATCCTTGTTGAGAATGCGGCGCGAGACCTCGATCACATCGGAATCGTTGAATTCCGCCGGCGCCGTTCGATCCGAATTGTCGAGCGTCAAGATGACTTCGGCCCAGTTGCGCGACGGGCGCATCGACGTTCCGGCGAAAATGACGTCGCCCATGCCGTCGCCGCGCAGCGCCTTGGCCGACGTCGCGCCCATCACCCAGCGCAGCGCCTCCAAAAGGTTTGACTTGCCGCAGCCGTTCGGGCCGACAACGCCGGTGAGGCCGTCGCGGATTTCAAAATCCGTCGGTTCGACGAAGGATTTAAAGCCGACAAGGCGAAGGTTCGTAAATCTCACAGCAAGCGTCCCGACGACCAAGGCGTCAGCGCGCAAAAGCGCGCCGTCGCCACCCCAATCAATTCACCGAGCGCCGATTCTCGCAGGGAGGCAATTTTGGCGGACCGCCTGTGGAGAAAAGCCTGAACGGGCGAGACGCCTCGATTACGCAACAAACTCAAATCCTTCTCAGGCGCCGGCCTTTGCGACGGCGTCGGCGATCTGCTGCTCGAACTCTTCCTTGGTTTTGTAGACCATCTTCTCGCCATTGAGGATGAACGACGGCGTGCCGGTGACGTTGTATTTTTCCATGCCGCCTTTGGCGTTGCTGTTGACGATTTCAACGAGCTCCTTGCGCTGCAGGCATGCGTCGAGCGCGGCTTCGTCCATGCCCGCCTGGCCGACGATTTTCACCAGCTCCGCTTTGGGATTATCCTTGATCCATTCATGCTGGGTGCGGAAAAGCGCGTCAGTGACGAGGAAATAGGCTTCCTGTCCCGATTTTTCAGCAGCGCAGCGCGCCAGCACCGATCCGATCAGCGAATAATTCGCCGGCGAAGTTGGAAATTCGCGGAAGACCAGTTTCACCTTGCCGGTCGTGACGTATTTCTCCTTGATCTCCGGCATGATCTGCTCGTTGAACGCCGCGCAATGCGGGCAAGTGACGGAAGCGTATTCGATCAGCGTCACCGGCGCTTTCGCGTCGCCGAGCACCATGTCGGTTGCAAGGATCTCCATGCCCTTTTCAGCAGCGGCCGGCGCTGGGGCGTCGCCCTTTCCGGCGGCCGGAGTGGCGTTGCCGCAGGCGGCGATGAGGAACGGGGCGGCGAGGAGGACGGCGCGAAGCTTCATGGACTTAAGACCTTTCAGGGACATCCGGCCGCCCGCTCGGCTGGGGCGGCGATTCTTCCCCTAAATCGCAGACCGTCCCTTCGGTTACAAGATCAATGAAATTGCTCGAACGATCGTGAAAACGGGTGCGAAAATTTAGCGGGATCCGCCGGTCCTGAAGCGGGAAAGCCCGCCAGGCCGCGCTTGCGGTCCCGTTGGCGATGGTGTGTCCCCGCCGGCGGGGAAGGGCTTCGGGGCGGCCCCTTGGATGACAGCGATCTTGATAATGGTATCGGGGCCGAAATAATCATTCAACCGCCGCCGCAAGGTCTCCGCTGCGAACTCGACCGAGGCCGCAGCCGCACCGTGGGGGACGATCACCTCCAGCGTCCGGCCCGCCCGCCCGCCGGTCATCCGGCCGGGGCGGCAAAGCTTTGAGATTTCGGGCCCGGCGAGCGCCGTCCAGCGGGCGATCAGCTCGGGATCGACAAAGCGGGTCTGCCGGGCGAGCCCTTCAAGCACCCCGCCGGTGAACCGGCTAAGCCCCGGCGCGGCCGCCCGCAGCCCCCGGGTCGGAGGCGTCAGGCCGTTATCGCGAAGGGGCGGACGGGAGGGTTTCATGGGCGCAGCATAGCATAATTTTGCAGCGCCTCCTTCACTTGAATCAATGCTGACCGAGTGAAGAAACCCTCCCGTCGCTTCGCGCAGGCCTCCCTTTTCAAGGGAGGTAGAAGAAAGAACGCTGCTTTCTTCCTCCCTCCCTTGAAAAGGGAGGGCTTTCGCGCACGGCTTTGCGAAGCAAAGGCGTCCTGGCGCGAAAGGGAGGGTTAGAGATGGTGCGAACAGAGAAGAAACCCTCCCGTCGCTTCGCTCCGACCTCCCTTTTCAAGGGAGGTAGAAGAAAGAGCGCGTCAGTCTTTATAAATCGCGACTTCCTGCTTGTCGCCCTGTTTGTATCCGCGGAACATGCCGGCCGAATTGAAGTCCGTGACGAAGTCGCCGTTCGGCCCCAAGACGATGACGCCGCCGTCGCCGCCAGATTTCTGCAAGCGGTTGTGGATGACGTCGTTTGTCGCTTCAGCAACCGTCTTTCCCGCATATTCAACCTGCGCGCAGATATCGCGCGCGATGGTGAGGCGGATGAAATATTCGCCCCAGCCGGTCGCCGACACGGCGCAGGAATTGTTATCGGCGAAGGTGCCTGCGCCGATGATCGGCGCATCGCCGACGCGGCCATAGCTTTTCAATGTCATTCCGCCGGTTGAAGTTCCCGCCGCGAGATTCCCGTTCACATCAAGCGCGACAACGCCGACCGTTCCATATTTGAAATCATGCGGGAGGCCGCTTTCTTTTTTCAGCGCCGCCGCCGCTTTTTCCGCCTTCAACGCTTCCTGATAGGCGTTCCAGCGCGCTTGCGTCCAGAAATAGGAAGGCTTGACGAACGTCATCTTCTGTTCTTTGGCGAATTCTTCCGCGCCCTCGCCGATCATCATCACATGCGGCGAATGCTCCATGACGGCGCGCGCGAGGCGTATCGGGTTTTTGATATGAGTGACGCCGGCGATCGCGCCCGCAGCTTTGGTGCGCCCGTCCATGATCGAGGCGTCGAGCTCGTTCTTTCCTTCGCGCGTGAACACGGCGCCTTTTCCGGCGTTGAACAGCGGCGAGTCCTCAAGAATGACTATCGCCGCCTCAACCGCATCGAGGGCCGGACCGCCTTGTTCGAGCACCGCGTAGCCTTGATCCAGCGCCTCGCTCAGCTTTGCCTTGTAGGCGGCTTCCTCGGCGGGGGTGTAGCGCCCTTTTTCAAGCGCGCCGGCGCCGCCGTGGATGACAATGGTGATCGGCGCCGCAGCGAACGCTGGCGACGCGGCGAACAAGGCGCAGACGGTGAGTATGGAACGAATCATGGGGCCCTCCTCGCGGCAGTGTGTGAAACGGCGGGCCCGAAATCAAGGCTGGCCTTCCTTCTCCCTGTGGGAGAAGGTGGTGCGAAGCGCCGTATGAGGGTCCCGACTATTCACTTCGGGTGAGGAACCCTCACCCGGTATTGCAGCGCAATTCCTACGCTTCCTCGTGGGAGCGGTAGGGGCGCATCAAGGTCGAGATGAACGAACGCGATGTGCCTTACCAGTCGCTGATCAAGACGTGGCTCGCCGAGAAAGTTGATTAGGCGGGGCGACAGCAATCATTGGCGAAGCGCCGCACTCTCCCCGCTCATCCCGGCGAAAGCCGGGACCCAGGCGATAGCCCGGCACGCGGAGATCGATAAGAAAAAAGCTGGATCCCGGCTTTCGCCGGGATGAGCGGTAGAAAAAGTTAGTTCCTGAACATCCGGCAGCTGTAATTTCTGCGCGCGCCATTGTTCGAGTATGCGCGTGATAAAGGTCTTGCCCGCTAATCTAGCGCGCAAGGTTTTCGTTGGCGAAATCCCAGTTCACGAGGTGGTCGAGAAACGCTGAAATGTATTTCGGCCGCTGATTTTGAAAGTCGAGGTAATAGGCGTGCTCCCAGACATCGATCGTCAAGAGCGGTGTGACGTCGTCGGTCAGCGGCGTTTCAGCGTTCGATGTCTTGCGGATCGCGAGGCCGTCACCCGTTTTCACCAGCCACGCCCAGCCAGAGCCGAACTGCGCTATTCCGGCCTGCGCGAATGCATCGGCGAATTCACGATATCCGCCGAAAGACTTGTCGATCAGCCTGGCGATCTCGCCATTGGCCGCGCCGCCGCCGCCGGGCGTCATCGACCGCCAATAGAAGGCGTGATTCCACGCCTGCGCCGCGTTGTTGAATAACGCCGGGTCGCGCTCTTTTGACTCCCAGACGATGTCGTCGAGCGAAGCCTTGGCGAGCTTGCCGCCCTCAATCAGCGAGTTCGTCTTGTCGACATAGGCTTTATGGTGCTTGCCGTAGTGATAGTTCAACGTCTCCTCGGAAATATAAGGCGCCAAGGATTTTCTGTCATAGGGAAGTTCGGGAAGCGCGATCATTTTTGCTCCTTCCAAAAATTGATGCAAAAAGTTGCCCCGCCTACATAGGCGCACATGTATCAGTGACAACTATTGATCGCGGGATCTTGAGTGCTTTACTCCCAAATCGAGCAAGCTGCGACGATTTGGAGCAGCTCTCACACGTCCGGCAGCAGTAATTTCTGCGCGCGCCATTGTTCGACGATGCGCGAGATGAAGGCCTTGTCGTCAACGTCGACCGACCAGCCGTCGGTGAAGCTCGCCGTCAGGCTTCTCGGCACGGATTCGCGCGGCAGCGCGTCGAAACGGATGCGCGTCGGCAAGGGAACGCCCTCGCCGACCGCAATCGCCTCGCCGAGGCCGAGCGAAGGCAAGCACGCAAGAAGACTTGTCGAGGCGTCCGGCACTGCGGCGCGCAAGGCTTCCTGATCAGCCTGGTTTGCAAGGCGCATCGCAAAGATCGTGTTGCACTGAGAAAGGATCGTCGCGTCAAGCTCGGTTGGGCGCTGCGAGGCGACCCACAGCGAGACGCCGACTTTTCGCCCTTCCTTGGCGATGCGGACGAGCGCCTTGCGCGTCGGCGCAAAGCCGACATTTTCTTTCGCCGGCGCATAGCGGTGCGCATCTTCAACAACAATTGCAATCGGCGCGGCGCCGTGACTCCAGAGGCCGAATTCAAACGCAAGGCGCGTCACCACCGAGACGATCACTTGCGCCACCTCGACCGGAAGGCCGCCGAGCTCGATGATCGAGATCGGCGATCCTTCGACCGGGATGCGGAACAACTGGCCGAGGAACTCCGCCATCGTGTCCTGCACGGTGAGGCCGCCGAACATGAAGGCGTAACGCGCGTCCTGGCTGATGCCGTGGAGACGCGCGCGCAGGCGCTTGTAAGGCCCGGTCGCGCGCGCATTCTCAAGGCTGCCGAGCGTCTTGTCGATCAAGGTCAGCAATTCTGAAATGCGGAAGGGAACCGGCGTGTCGACAGTGATGTTGGAACCCTCGCGGCGCTCCGCCATCAGCTTGGCGGTTGACGCGGAGGCGCCGAGATTCATCTTTTTAGCGACTGGAATGAGATCGCCGAGAATTTCAATCTCCTCGGCGCAGTTGACGCGGCCGGGATAGAGAATTTCAACCAGCTCGTCAAAAGTCAGCATCCAGTAAGGCAGAGTGAGGCTCGACGTATCGAACACCACCGCATCGGAGCCGAAGCAGTGCGAATATTCGTTATGCGGATCGAGTATGACAATGTGGCCATGGTGATAGCGCTGCAACACCGCCTGCAGCATCAAGGTGATGGCGCAGGATTTGCCGGCGCCCGTGGTGCCGAGAATGGCGCAGTGGCGTGAAAAGAGATCGTTCACCGAAACCGTCGCCGGAATGGCGATATCCTGTTTGACGACGCCGATGCGAACGCTCGCCGATCCGTTGGCGGCAAAGAGCGCTGCAAGTTCTTCGCGCGCGGCGAGCTGCACTTCGTCGTGAAGGGTCGGATAGGTCGAGACGCCGCGACGGAACCGCGCCGGGGTCTTTTGCGTCGGCTTGGTGAATTCGCCGATCAGCTCAAGCTCGATGATGCGCAAATCCTTGCCGCCGCTGTCGAGCGAGGGCGCCGGAACGCTCATCGCCGAGACGAGGCCCAAGACGATGCAAGTGCCGGTGTCGATCGACAAGATCGCGCCAAGTTGCGGGCGATGCACGCGGTCGAGATCGGGGCGGTCTTCATCGAGCATCACCAGCGCGTGGCTGCCGTTGACGGAAACGACCTCGCCGATGCGGGTTTTGCGGCGCTGCGCGGCGGCGCGCAATTTGTCGGCGGCGGTGACATTGTCGAGTGCGGCCTGACTCATGCCATTCTCCTCATGTTGTTCTCCTCGCGCCGGCGCTAACCGGCGAGTTTCATGTCGTCGTCTTGCTCAAGGCTTGCCGCTTGCGGCGGCGGCAGCGCGATCCTGACCAGCGTTCCTTCGCCGATTTTCGATTTCACGGAAAAGCGCCCGCCCTGCATTTCGACAAAGGTTTTGGCGATCGCGAGGCCGATGCCGGGGCCGGCGAAGGAGCGGTCGAGACCGCGATGGGCGCCCTCAAACGCCAGCAGCGCCTGTTCGATTTCATCTGCTGTCATGCCGGGGCCGCGATCGCGCACGGCGATCTCGCCCCGCCCGTCATCGCTGAGGAGCGCGCGCACTAGAATGCGCGAGCCTTCCGGCGAAAACTTGACCGCCGTGCGGACGATGTGATCTAGCGCCTGGCCGATGCGGATCCCGTCGCCCCAGCCATTGGCGGCGGCGCCGTCGGATTTGATATCGATTGTGACTTTGGCGGCGTCGGCCGCAATCTTCGCGCGCGTCACCGCGTCGCTGAGCGCTGCGGCGAGATCGACCGCTGCAGGCTCCAGCGACAACTCTCCGCCGTCGAGCGCTGCAGCTTCCAGCAGAGTGTTGATATGGCTCAGGAGAAGATCGGCCGATTGCAGGACGTAGTCGGCGTAATTATCCCGCTGCTCGGCGGTCAGCTTATAGCTCTCGCCTTCCTTCAGCATGGTCGTAAAGCCGATGATCGCGTTCAGGGGCGTGCGCAGCTCGTGATTCATGTTCGCGAGAAATTCAGCGCGCGCCTTGATCGACATCTCCGCTTCCGCGCGCGCCGCTCTCGCCATGGCGCCGGCGCGGCGCACAGCCATCGCCTCCCCCATGCCGGTGGCGAAGGCGGACATCAGCGTCGAAGACGCGGAATCGTTTTTCGTCAGTGCTCGCATCGACCTTTCCCCGGGAAAGACGACGCTAGGGATGAAGCGCTAATGCGCCGTTAACCAGCGGGAAAAGAATGGGGGGAATGGTGAATGGTGAATGGTGAGCAGAAAAAACTCTCGAACTTGTCATCCCGGAAAATCGCCGCGCGATTTATCCGGGACCTCGTGCGGCGGGAGCGCTTTAAACGCACGGGATCCCGGCTCTCCGCGCTGCGCGCTCCGGCCGGGATGACACTGCATCCCTAGTCCCTACTTCCCCTCTTCCTTAACGATTCTTAAACACCGGCTTTCGTTTTTCGACGAAGGCGGCCATGCCTTCTTGCTGGTCCTCGGTTCCGAAGATCGAGTGGAAGAGCCGCCGTTCAAAGCGCACGCCTTCGGTCAGCGGCACTTCAAACGCGCGGTTCACGGATTCTTTCACCAGCATGACGATCGGCCATGAGTAGGACGCGATCTGTTTCGCCGTCTTGATCGCTTCCGCGCGAAGCTCGCCCTTCGGCACGATGCGCGAGACGAGCCCGCAGCGTTCCGCCTCCTGCACGTCCATCAATCGCCCGGTGAGGCACATTTCCATCGCCTTCGATTTGCCGATGAAGCGCGCAAGGCGCTGGGTGCCGCCAGCGCCCGGTATCGCTCCGATGGTGATTTCGGGCTGGCCGAATTTTGCGTTGTCGGCGGCGATGATAAAGTCGGCCATCATGGCAAGTTCGCAGCCGCCGCCGAGCGCGTAGCCCGCAACCGCCGCGATGACCGGCTTCCTGACGCGCGTCGTCTCTTCCCAGTTCCGCGTGATGAAATTCTCGTTGAAGGCTTCCATGTAGGTCTTCGCCGCCATTTCCTTGATGTCGGCGCCGGCCGCGAAGGCCTTTTCCGAACCGGTGATGACGATGCAGCCGATATTCTCATCAGCGTCGAGCTTCTTCAACGCCTCCGTCAGCTCGTCCATCAGCTCATTCGAAAACGCGTTCAGCGCCTCCGGGCGGTTCAGCGTGATAATACCGACAGCGCCGTCGGTTTCGAGAATGATCGTCTGGTAAGGCATGGGGAGGCTCCGGAAAGAGGAGTAGCGAATGGCGAATGGCGAATGGCGAATGGCGAATAGAGATCTTTCGGCAAGTGCGGCTACGCCGCTATTGGCTACTCCCTATTCGCTATTCGCTCAACTAAATCCCATCAATTTCAAAACTTCCGCCCGCGACCGGGGATCGTCGCGGAAGGCGCCCATCATCCGGCTGGTGGTCATGATGACGCCGGGCGTTTCGACGCCGCGGCAGGTCATGCAAGCGTGCGTCGCTTCGATGACGACGGCGACGCCGACCGGCTCCAGCACGCGCTGAATGCAATCGGCGATCTCAGCCGTCAGGCGCTCTTGCACTTGCAGTCGTTTTGCGAAGGCGTGAACGACGCGCGCGAGTTTCGATATGCCGACGACGCGGTCTTTGGGAAGGTAAGCGACATGCGCCTTGCCCATGATCGGCGCCATGTGGTGCTCGCAATGCGAGTGAAACGGAATATCGCGGAGCAGCACAATCTCGTCATAGCCGCCGACCTGTTCAAACGTGCGCTGCAAATAAGTATCGGCGCATTCCTCATATCCCTTGAAATATTCAAGGAAGGCGTCAACGACCCGCTGAGGGGTGTCGACAAGCCCCTCTCGCGTCGGGTCGTCGCCGATCCAGCGTATCAACTCCTTCACCGCCTCCATGGCGCGGCGGCGTTCGTCTTCGGTTCGCTCTCGCGGATGTCCCATCTGCTTTTATCGCCTTTCAATCGGCGGCACGTCACGTTGCGCGACGCCGATATAGTTCGACAAGGGGCGAACGAGCTTGTTCGCGGAAAGTTGTTCGGCCACATGCGCGGTCCAGCCGGTGATGCGCGAGACGACGAAAATCGGCGTGAATATCGGGATTTCAAAACCCATCAGGTAATACGCAGGACCCGTCGGGAAATCGAGGTTCGGATAGATGTTCTTTTCACGCACCATGGTCGCGTCGAGAATGCGGCTCATCTCCCAATAGTCGCGCGCTTCCTTCGTGCCGATGACATCGACCATTTTCTTGAAGGCCTCGGTCATGGTCGGCACGCGGCTGTCGCCGTTTTTATAGACGCGGTGCCCGAAGCCCATGATGTTTTTCTTCTTTGCGAGCGCGTCCATCATCCACGCCTCGGCGTTGCCGGCGCCGCCAACCTCTTTCAAGAGGTGCATGACCGCTTCATTGGCGCCGCCGTGCAGCGGGCCTTTCAAAGAGCCGATGGCGCCGGTCACCGCCGAATAAATATCGGAAAGAGACGAGGCGATCGTGCGCGCCGTGAAGGTCGAGGCGTTGAACGAGTGCTCTGCGTAGAGCGTCATCGAAATATCGAAGCATTTGACGATTTCCGGCGCCGGGACCTTGCCAAAGCACATATGGAAAAAGTTTTCGGAAAAACCGAGATCCCTCGTCGTCGCAATCGGCTCTTTGCCGTTGCGCACGCGGAAATCGGCCGCGACGATTTCCGGGATCTGCGCGAACATGCGGATCGATTTGTCGTAGAGCCCTTTGGGCGAGGAATCCCCTGCGCTGTCGTCCGCCTGGCCCATGAAGGAAACCGCTGTCCTTAGCGTATCCATCGGGTGCGCTCTGGGGTTCAGCATGCGGATCATCTTCAGAAGTTCCGGAGATATCCCGCGCTCCCGCCTTTCCAGCGCGACAAAGGCGTCAAGCTGCGCTCTCGTCGGCAGCTCCTTGTTCCAGATGAGATAGGCGACTTCCTCAAACCGGCATTTGGTCGCGAGGTCTTGAACCGCGTACCCCCGATAGGTCAGCGAATTTGATTCAGGCATCACTTTCGACACGGCCGTGTCATCCGCAACGACGCCTGCAAGTCCGTATTTTACTTCTTCTGGCATGTCCGTTCCTTCATCAGCGAGGCGATAGGCAATTTGGCAGTAGGCAGAAGAATTGCGGCTTCAGCCGTTAGCGCTTTTCTGGATTGATCGTATGAGCGATCGGAGCATTCGGCCTACCTCGTCTGTTCGCGCCAAAACGGCGGACTCAGATTCTGCGCCCAGTACTCCAACGCGCCGCGAAAGAATCAAATGCGTCTCAAGCTCCTTCACCGACCCTTGAGCGGTCTTCAGAAATTGAACATACGCGCCAGAACTGTCCCGGCCATACCCTTCAGCGATATTGGCCGCAACAGAAGACGCGCTTCGCCGGATTTGAGAGGTAAGCCCGTAAGTCTCTTCACGCGGAAAATCTTTCGTCGCGAGATAGCAGTGTTCAGCAAGATCCATCGCTCGCTGCCAGACAAGCAGGTCCCGATAAGAAGTTACTGGCCCCGTTCCGTCCATCAATATCGACCCCTGCCTACTGCCTACTGCCTACTGCCTTATTTCTTCCCGCATCCACTCAAACGACCGCTTCGGCGTTCTTTTTTGCGTTTTAAAATCCACGTGAACAACCCCGAAACGCGGCTCAAATCCTTCCGCCCATTCGAAATTGTCGATCAGCGACCAGACGAAATAACCGTCGACGCGCGCGCCCGCGTCGATCGCGCTTGCGACCGCGCCGATATATTTCGATAAATAATCGATGCGCAGTGCGTCGTCGACCTTTCCGTCGGCGCCGACCTCTGCCCGGTCGGCGACGCCATTCTCGGTGACGACGATCGGTAATTTGTACCGCGCATGTTCCTGAATAAGCGTCTGCGCAAAGGCTTTTGGCGCGATTTCCCAGCCCATCATCGTCACCGGCGCATCAGCGGGCGGCTTGCCGAGCGATAGACCGCCGGGCGCTGCGGGATCGCTTTTCACATAGGTCGGCGAATAATGATTGATGCCGAGATAATCGAGCGGCTGCCTGATTGCTTCAAGATCGCCGTCCTTGATGAGGCTGCCGAAGAACGGCGCTAATCCGTCCGGGTACGACCCAATGATCATCGGGTCGGCGAAAGTCCGGTTCCAGAAGAGATCGTAGAGCGCCGCGGCCGCTTTGTCGTCCTCGCTCGGTGAGGCCGGCCGCGCCGGTTGCTGGTTGCAAACGACGCCGATCTGTCCTTTGACGTTTGCCCGCAAGGCTTTGACCGCCGCGCCATGCGCGCGGTTCACATTATGCGCGGCCGCAAGATAAGCGCCGAAATCGGCGACGCCCGGCGCGTGATAGCCGACCGCGTAGCCGGCGCTCGTGAAAACGCCCGGCTCGTTAAACGTCGCCCAGCGCGCGACGCGGCTTCCAAACCGGCCGCCAAGGAGGGAGGCGTAGTCTTCAAACCAGCCGGCGATATCGTGATTGGTCCAGCCGCCTTTTTCGTGCAGCGCCTGCGGCAGGTCCCAATGGTAGAGGCAAAGCCA
>ERZ1292633.1960-Hain-H41-02um-R1-1960-length-21497-cov-6_pt2 | contig 12367 bp, 7 predicted proteins | sample MGYA00564406_ERZ1292633 | MGnify/ENA primary metagenome ERZ1292633 (study PRJEB36523, sample SAMEA6512639) | groundwater metagenome | collected 2019-01-08 | study: AquaDiva: Metagenomics assemblies of 32 groundwater samples
TGCCGATTCATATCAAGCCCTTCGCAGGCGAAGAGATGGTGCAGAGCGTCAATAATACGGTGGGTGAGGCCGAAGATGACGTCCGCGGTGACCGCGAGAAGGGGGCGAGAGGCCTTTGCACGTACCGCAGCAAAGACACGGCGAATGGGAGCAAAGTTGACGCGACGTTGGCTGAGCTGCTTGCTCCACAGGCGCCGGCTGCGCGTGGCGGCGTTGTGCTTCGAGCTCAGGCGCTTTCGCTGGCGGGAACGCCGCAGTTGCGAATGAGTCAACTTCATCGGGTGGTATGATATGCCTGTGAGTAGTATTTGCGATGCGGCGGGGGGGAAGGAAGGAGGAGGAAGGGGGTGGGATGCGTGTATACTTGTAAGGAAAAAGAGAGCCCTATTTCACACCGGCCCGCCTACGAGCGATTTGCAGGACTTTGGTCGAATGATGGGACCAAAAACAAAAAACCCCGAAAACAAACACCAAAACAGTCAGGGCCGTCAGGGCCCTCACTCTGGGTCTTGCTGGGAGTTCCCCCCTTGCTCAATGGTCATCACCATTTGAGAGACACTGTGGGCCCGGAAGGAATGGAGGGCCAACGACTGTTCCAAACAATCGAAACGAAAACCAACGGGAGAGAGTCACCCCCGGTGGGAAGGGGGCAATGGGAATGGGGTGGAACTGATGATGAACGAGAGGGAGATAGAGATAGAGAGAGAGATGGACGCGACTTGTTGTTTACCTTCGAGGGGGGAATCAGACAGGAAAGGCCTCTTGCTCGTTGGCACACGAACACGAACGATTCCCGCCGTCGTTACAACACAAATTATTGGAACAATCGAAAAAAAAACCCCTCGCCGCTCCGCCACAACAAAACAAAATAAAAAGGAGGAGAGCGGTGTGTGTGTGTCGTTGTGTGTGTGTGTGTGTTAAAGAGTGTCGTTGGCCCCCCCGCCCCCTTAGGGTTTCGTCGCGCAACGAAAAAGGCGAATCAAACGTCTCTTGAAACGAAAAATAGCCACACACGTGTGAGGGAAAATCAGCGTCTGCGCGTGGAACCGTGATGATCCGCCGAGACGACCCCCATGCGGCTATGCGTTCCGCCGACGTCCACGTTGACGCCGTACGACAGATCGTCGGACCGGAGTTGAACGCCCCCGTGGCCATTATTGGCCGCTGCCCCCGAACGGACCGGCACGGAGGAGTTGTTCCCCACCGCCGACGCGTATCCGACGCCGCGGCGGGCCGACGTTGCCGTGGCCACTCCGACGGTAGTCCCCGAGGAAGGGCGGCTCAACAGCTGCTCCTCCGCACTGGCCTCGTCTGGGGGCACCCCTCCGCTGTCGCTCGCCGTCGAGGAAGAGGCGGACGGCGCGGAGCCAGCTCCTCCCCGGGCCAAGGACGGGGTTTCCTCAGCCTTGGCCTTCTTCGCGGCCCTCCGGCGCGTGCAGAGGGACACGACAAACACGGTGATGACGATGCCGCCCGCGAAGCACACGATGCTGCTGACGAAGTAGTCCGTGTACTCTTGCGGCGTGCTCGAGCCTCCTCGGTCAGGGGCGTAGTTCGGAGTGTGCGCTTGAAATGCCGTCCACCAGGGGTAGTCGTCTCCCGCCACCGAGGACGTGCCCTTCGCTGGCTGCGTGAGGACTCTCGAGACGTTACGACTGGCGTCGCTGCCAACCCAAAACGTCACGGAGCCGTCTTCGAAGACGTCGTTGAGCCACTCATCGACAGCCCCTAAATCGAACACGGAGATGAGAAAGTCAATGTCCACCGATTCCTTTGGCTTTAGCATCGCGGTCTTGGTGAAGCAGCGGAGCATCTGAACTTCCGGCGCGATGGTGCGAGGTACCTGGGAGGAGTACAGAAGGACCACGTCGGATCCTGCCACGGAGCCGATATTGCGCACGGTGACTCGAACCGCCACGTACCCTAATTGCGTCAACGGGATGACGAACAAATCGGTGTACTCGAACGTGGTGTAGGACAGGCCGTGGCCAAACGGCCATTGCACGACGTAGTCGTTGCCGGTGTTGGCGCTGTATTTGCGCCAGTACTGAATGGGCGCGTTGTTGGGCGTGACGGGGTAGGTCACTGGGAGGCGGCCGGTGGGGTTCACGTTGCCCAGGATGACGTCCGTCACGGCGCGACCGCCCATAGGACCGGGTAAGTAAGCATGCAAGACACTCGGCACTTGGCTGGGGATGTCGCCCAGCAAGCGAGGCCGGCCCTCGATGAGCACAATGACAACGAATGGATTCGCATCGACGATGGCCTGCGCGAGCTCGAATTGCTGGCCGGGGAGGCGAAGGTCGTCAATATCGCCTGGCTTCTCCGCGTAGTGGCTCTCGCCGAGGCAGAGGATCACAAATTCGGCGTTGTAGGCGCTATTGGTGGCCGCCGCGACGTGATCGGGGTCGCAAGTGGACCCTTCAGTGATGTTACACCCCTCGTTGAAGCTCACCGAGAAAGTCTTGCGCTCGGCCGCTAGCTTGCTGAACTCTTCGTAGATAGTACTGCCATACTTTCCGAACGCCGACTTGTTGCTGGTGCCTTGCCAGTGTACGGACCAGCCGCCGGCCATGAGGGGCACGCTGTCACAGGCTTGGCCGACGATGGCAAGGCGCCGGATGGTGGAAATGTTCCAAGGTAAGAAATGGTGGGTGTTTTGCAACAACGTGACGCTCTGCTGCGCGGCTTCGAGGGCTTGTTGACGATGTCCATCGCACCCGAAGGTGCAGTTCGGGTGATTCGTGTAGATCCAAGGCACTTCTCCTCCCTTTTTGCCTGCTGTGTTAGCCGACTGTTGCGGCGCCTGCTGACCGAACAAGGGCACGGGCGAACCCGCCGTGAGCCCGAGTCGCTGCTTCAACTGAGCCACGCGCGCCGCCGACGTGGCCACGCGGAACACGTCGAATTTGGACTCATTAACATTCGACACGACGGCATCGGCGAACAGCGGCCATCCATACGGCGTGGAGATCATCCCCATATCCACGGAGGAGGCGTTCAGCGACTGGCCGACCGCGGCCTCGTACGTTGCGGCGGTCCGGTGAAAGTCGACGAGGTTGTAAATTTCATTGTAATCGGTGACCAGCACCCCGTCGAAGGCATGCACGTCGCGGAGCAAATACGATAGAAGCATAGCGTTTGCCACGGTGGGCTTGCCATTGACTTCCACGTAGTTCTCCATGATCGTGAGGACGTTGTGCTCGATCGCCGCGGCGAACGAAGGCGCAAAGTACTGCAGCAGAATGTTCATCGGGAGCCACACCGGTGTGCGGTCGTGCCCCGTGCGGCTGTTGGGGTAGCCAATGTAGTGTTTCGCACATGCCGCGACGAGGGATGTGTTGGGTGGTAGCGCCATGGTATCGGGCGCGTAGGACTGCAACCCGACGATGATGTACCGGCCCATCTCGCGTGCGACGTAAGGGTCCTCGCCAAACGTCTCGTACACGCGCGCCCAGGAGGGCTGCACGGCGATGCCCAGGATGGGCGAAAACACCCACGGCACACCTGCGGTGCGCGTTTCGAGGCCCGTCACCCGCCCCGCGGACTGCGCGACGGAGCGGTTAAACGTTGCCGCCATGCCAATTTGATGCGGGAACAGCGTGGCGTTGTAGACGTAGTTGGCGCCGTGCACGGAGTCGAGGCCGAACAGGAGTGGAAAGCCAGCGGGATTCGTGGGCCCATTTGCGGGTTGATTGTTGTTGGTGGGACTATCGACGGCTCCTCCGACGACCGGCGTGGTCGTGCTGAGCTCGTACAGCTCCTGTTGAAGATTCCGCCACCAGAATACATCAGGCACCCACGTGCCGTTCAGCGACGACGGGGAGTTAAAGAGGGACCCTAGCTTCCCCTGCTGCAACAGCCGTTGCACCGCGGACGTGTTCAGTCGATATGGGTCATCGGCGCGCATGAGGAAATTGACGTCCAGCTGGGCCATCTGGCCGGCGAGCTGCACGAGACTATAATTCGCAATAATGTCGGCGATGTCCGACAGGGAAGGGTCCAACAGCGGGTTACTGAGGAGCCCGGGATGAGGCAAGTTGGGCGGTTCGTCGGGGAGTTCGCTGCTGCCCGCGATGGCGGAAACGGCGGAGAGCACGCTCATGTTCTCGGTCAGGGGACGCGAGGGTGGTGCGACCTTCGAGGGGCCATCTTCGCTGTGATGCTGCGGTAGGTTGTTGTTTGTGTCGGGCAAAGGGCGGCCGTCGTCACCCGCCCTCCTGTCGTCTTGATGAAAGACGAACGTGCGGTACCGATACTGCCGTGATAGTGTGGGACCAAGTTGCGGACTAGTGCGGCTGTCGTGGCCGGAAAACGGCGGTAGGGCCGAGACGAACCCTCCTCCTACGAACGCGACACCGACCACACACAGAGCCGCCACCATCAGCATCAGGGCGTCTCGATTCCCCATGGCGCCGCCCATGCACGCGATGACGGTTCCGACTCGAGGAGGGGGGCGACGAGGAGGCGGCGACATTGGCGGCCGCATTATTGATGGCATGGTGACACATCCATTCGCCGTGGAGCCGTGGCGGCGGCGTGCGGTTGAGGCGCTTGCGGCGGCAGGCGCGCCGATGGCACCCCGTGGAAGGGACTCCATACAAAGGAGGAGGGAAACAACGGAAAGGAGGGATAATAACCGGTTGATCCGTCTGTGAAAATACGTGTGTGTGTGTGCGTGAAAGAGATGGTAAAGATGAATAACGACGTGTTTAATGAGAGGCGGAGGCTACCAGCCAGCCCCCCTCGTCCACACGGGGGGGGGGGGGGGACTCGCGGACGGACAACGCAGCGTTGTGTGTGAAAAACGTTGGCCCGAAAGACTTTTGCACGAACGGATGCATATAAAAATGACTCCGACGGCACTGAGTTCTTGTTTCTGCTCGTCTCTCGCACTCGCAGTATTGGTGTGTATCGCGACCGATTGCGCTGTGCGGCTTTCCAAAATCCAAAATAAAAATTCGTTTCTTTTGTTGTGTCGTTTTCCCAGAGAGAAGTTACGGTTTCTCACCGGGCGGCTTAAAAGGAAAGGGGGGAAAAACGCTCCGCTCGTCGTCGACGTTACCTCTCCCGTCATCGGGTGCCCCTCTTACTCTGTGCGTTTTCAATCCCATAGCCAGCAGTCGACCGCTACGTTGATGCGCTTCGCATGTAGCCGCGTGGCGGACAACAGACTACGTTCGGCGGGAGTCAGTGCTGCTTCGGTGCGGTACGTGAGTTTCCAACTCACCAATAACAGCCGCTGGACGAGCAGGTGCCCGTAGCTCAAGGGCCCTTCGCACACGCGCGTCATGATGGGGAAAAGGCCGTTCATCGAGGCGTTCAGCGCCGGGGCAGCATTCGTTGTGGTGTCCAGGTGGGGAACGTACCACTCGTCCATTTTCAAAAGCGTCGACAGTGACAGCGGTTGCGAATCTGCTGAGGTCGCGAACGGCCATGGATCCTGCCGAACGAACAGGCCCCTCGTCGGAAGGGCATCCAGGAGCACTTGCGCGGCCATGGCGTCGCCCAGACATCGAGTGAGCCAGCGATACGCTGAGCGATGCACCGCTACCGGGGGTGTGCCAATCTGCGAGAAGCGTTGAAACTCAGCAGTCGCGAATTCACCAATCGCCCCAGGGAATTGCGCATGTAACGCCATGAGCATTTTGCAGACTACGAACGCCTTTTGCACAACGTCTGATCGGGGCTTCCGGCGGGCATCTGTCTTCGCCAGACGATAGCGTAGCTGAAGCGAGCAGTCTTTGAGTTCCAGCTGGGTGGCGTGGTTCGATCTTGTCAAGGCCACGAGGGTCCCTTCGAGGACGAGGACGCGCTGGAGAGGCTTGTCCTCCTTATCTCCCCCGCGAATGGGGGGCCCGGGAACCACGAAGGCAGGGAACCTGCGGGAGTCGCTCAAGTAGCCGTCATCATCGAAAAGACTCGTCAGATATAACGGCAGTGGAGTTGTGGCTGACGCCCGCGGTAAAATGTTGGCCGCGGCCGTGGCCTCATGCTGCGGAGAAACTTGATCAGCGACGAAAGGCACGCAAATGCGAATGGTCGTGGCGCGACGTTCAGTTCCATCGGGGTGCTTCACGCCCCGCATGAAGCCACCGTCGTCGAACGAAAAGGAACACTCCGTGGACCCAAGTGTCTCTTGGCTGCCCGTGTAGCTCCCAGCGGCATCGACGAAAGCCAGCGGAAGGAAGCCGTCGTCGTGCACGATAGTGTCATCTTCTTGATGCAGTGGTGGCCTGCTGGCCGCGGCACCACCACCATTGTCTGATTGCCAGAATCGCGCGTGCTCGTTGATTGCGCCGGAATTTCCATTCGGTAGGTCGAGCGGGAGGGACGTGGCGGGAAGGCTGCGCAAATTTTCAGCGCTCCGTAGCAGAACGGGCTCACTCAAAGTCAATTTCGATCGCATGCCATGGTCGCTGGTCAGGGCGGGAGGTTTGGGTCCGACAATGCCGACGACGACGGCCGTCAGTTGGCCGACGCGAACGCGCAAAAGACGGACCCACAGGACGACGACGACGACGGGCTCCGAGTGTGAAATGGTCCCGTCGTGGCGAGCCGTCGACACATATCGATTGATGGCTTCGCTCTCCCCTTTCGCGTCCTGCAGCGCTACCTTAGGATCGATGCCCAACAGCTCGTTGAACAGTGTCACGTGCGTCGTCGTGGAGCCATCGTGGTGGATCCACGCCAAGAGTGGCGGCAGCAGCCGTTCGACGGAACTGATCAGACAGGCGAACGTCCCAACGGGCTGACGGGTTGCCAAAGGACCGTCCGCGACAGCGTCGGGCGCGACGCTGAAGGGTATTTCTGTGTCAACGTCGCGGTTGTCCTCTGCGCTGCCGTACGAGAGCGAGTCTTGAGTCCACGTCCGTCCTGCACCGAGGTGCCGGGGCAACTCGTCATCCGGAATCGGTCGGACGGTCTCGCCGAAGAAATCCATGGTGGGTTCCCTCCATAGCGTCGTCGCGTCCAAACACACGGCGACTATATCACCAGGCAGCAGGTTCGTTAATACTTGTCCGGCCACGGTGTCGCCCGTAAGGACGACATCCAGCGAACTTCTGAACCGATTTTTGACCACAAACTCAGCTGCGCCGCGCCTCGCGCCGTTGAACGCTAACCTTGCCGACAGGCAACGCACTTGCCCGCAGAAGCTGCGGTTGTTGCCTTGCGCCGCGAGCACATCTTGATACTGCTTGATGGCGACGGTGCGAATCGACTTGGGTTTGAATTCCGGCACCACAATGTGGGCAGCCGGAATTCTCGTTGGGACGCAAAACGAGTCCGGAAGGCACCCCGCGACGTCTGCCGTTGTTCGCCGCTCCTCATCGCCTACGATGTCGTCGTCATCGTGTGCTGCCGCCGCCGCCGGAGGAGGATACTGATAGCCGTCGATCGCACGCTGGACCACCAGTTCGTTCATGAGCCGCTGCAGCTTCCTGGGCGCCTTGTCGCGGTGACAGTAGGCCCGGCCGTCTCCGATGATCACGAGCAAGTGCCGGTGGCGCGAGATGGTGGTCCCAATCTCGCTGCTCTCAGGGTAGTCCGCCCGCTCCATGTTGTTGGGTTGGCTGCGGACGAGGACCCAGATGATCACGTCCACTTCGGCACCGTGGAAGTCATGAATCGAGAGGACATTGTTGGTTTCGCCGCCATATTTCATCCATTGCATTCGTTCCTTTATTTTGTGCCGTTGATGCTCAAATTCGCAGATGATCCGAATCTCGCTCGCGGGGACGCCAGCCACGGCGCGCAGACTGCTGTAGTAATCGAAGGCCGTCTCGAGGGTCTTTGTGTTGTACCAAAGACCGGCGTCGGACGCGGCAGTGGCTGTGGCGGCCGCCCTCGTTGAGGGGAGTGTCGTGAGCGCTTCATCTGATTTCTTCTGCGCTTCGCCCCCTGGACAATGGACGAATCGCGCCGGGAGAATTTTGTCCCCGAAGTGCCCCGGCCACACGCGAAATGCCGGTGAGAGGCTGCCGCCCTCCCCTTCCTCCGCACCTGCGCGGGCTGCCCCGCCTTCCGCGGCCTTCAAGTGGCCGTTGTAGACCACGACGTTCAGCAAACTCACCATCGCGCTATTCGTGCGATGCGAGATGTTCAAAAAAATGGTGCTGAATCGGCCGTGTGAAGGGTCCATCGCGTACTGAAGCAGCGACTTATCGCGGAGCCATGGCTGCGCGAAGGGGGCGAAGCAGAATGGCTTGATCTGCTCGGGGTCGCCAAGTAAAATCACATTCGCTGAGGGTGGGACGACGCGGACCAGCTGGAAGCCGTGGGCAAGCTGCGCCCTGCCCGCCTCGTCCATGATCACGTGCGTACACCGCTTCAGTAGCGAAAGAGGAGCACGACTGGACGAGTCGTGAGGCCGACCACCCGTGCTGCCCCTGCCTCGAATCGCCCTTCCGGCGGCCGCCGCTCGCCCACCCCTTCCAATCACCTGAACACTCCCGAAGAGATCATCATCCCCTTCGGCGCCGCCTGTCGTCGCCGCTCCCCCGTCGTCCTCGTCATCCTTTTCCGTGAGCTTCAGAAACTTCGGCAGCGCGGTGACCGAGATGCACAACACTCGCTTCGCCCGCATGAACTCAGGGTCCGAGACCATTTCTTCATCAAACCGGTCGTCATGGCGCAGCTTGTCGAGGCTGCGCTTATTCTCGGCGATGTTGGAAACCGACAGCGTGAGGTTGGTCGACTTCATAGGGTGCCGGGCCTTGCCACAGTAGCGGAGGATCGACTCCAGCATGCGCTGTCGGAGCTCGGGCGGGGCGGGCACCTGATCGATGACGCGGATCAACCGTTCCGTGATCACATCGACCGCCGATTGCGACGGCGCGGCGATGACAAAAGTGCTGCTGCTATTCCGCATCCACAAGTTGATGACGGCGCGGCAAACCACCTCGGTTTTCCCGGTGCCCGGTGGGCCTCGGATCGCCAACTCGGGGTATGGGGGGCGCAAGAGGTATTGAGCCGCGGCGTACTGATCATCGTTGAGACTACGCATCAAGAAGGAGTCGATCTTCCGCGCGATGGTGTCCGCATCGTCGGAGTCCTCGGCCCGCAGTCCCACTTGTCGGCGGTTGAGGCTCTCCACAAAGACTCCGCCACGGTCCGAGCGGTGTTGCGACTGCGGATGAGCACCGCGACCTCTCGCGCGACCTCGGCCTCGCGCACCGCCATCGCCATCGCCTCCGAGACGTTCGTCGTCCATCGTGTCGTCGTCGTCGTCGAGCTCCGAAGCGCCATCGCCGCCATCGTTGTGCGGACGCCGCCCTCGGTGGTGGGCGTTGCGGCTGCGGAGCGCTTGCGTCTCCTGCTGCCACTCATCGTGGGTCAAAAAGCCGCGATGGTTCGATGGTCTTCCGGTGCCTCCAGCGGCAGCCAGCTGTTGGCGGACGCCGTGGAAAAATCGAGCCAGCACGTTGTCGTTAGCGAGGGTGAAGGTGATCCCGCGTTGAAGCGACGTGAGGGACATGATCGTCGGCCGGGAATCGAACATCACACGGAGGGGGAGGGCATCCTCCACGGCTCGCTCCATTAGGAACGTTAATTGCTCTTCGCTCAGCACCAACTTTGGTGCGGCCGCCCTCGAGCCCTTTTCGCCGCCGCGACGCCCCCCCTCCGTGTCCAATACAATCTCACAGCGCAGCTCGACATCGCTGACTTCTCCGTCCAGAAATACCCATAGCTGTAGGGGAAACACGTTGAGAATTTTTCGAGCAATATCCAGAGGTCCATGATGCCGTTCAAGCGTGTACTTGTCCGACTCCGAAAAGACCTTTTCGAAGCTTGGATGCCCAAACCACCGATGTGGCACTCGTTCGATGCGAAAGATGACCACGCTGTCCATGTCGATCTTTGGCCGTCGCTCGGTGAACGCCATCGCCGCCGCATCGGCGTGGTGCTTGCGGTCGCCGCTTGTGGTCGTCCGTTGCTGCGGTAAGGGCACTTTCACGACGTTGTTGAAATGGGACACCCGCGTGGCCACCAAATCGCTCATTTCGTACGCGGCCAGCTTCGCCAAGACGTAGAGCTTTTCGGCGTTGTACAAGAACAAATGCCACTTGAGCAGCTTCCTGGCTTTTTCGTCTGCTGACGCCGTGGGAGCGGCTTCACTGTCTCCGTTGGCGATGCGTTCCTTCACGAGCGCGTCTAACTCGGCCTTGGCTTCGCGGTGAGGCAACTCTGCGATGCGCTGCAACCGATCCGCGACTGACGGCGCTCGGGGTCCGTCTCGGCCCGGACGCGGTGGGGCGGCACTGGAGTCCGACGCGGCGGCTGCCGCTGTTGCGTGAACGTATTGTGTATTGTTGGTGCTGGCGGCACGAAACTGTTGCGAGTGCTCGGGATGAGTTAGGAAACGTTGCACGTGGGCAATCACTTCTTGTGAGGGCGTGGTGCCACCCCCCATCGCGATGTGACTGGTTCGTTGAGGATCGTCCGCCCCTGTCCACGACGAGCCTTGCACGATGAAAAACGCCCGGAACGCCTGCTGACCATAATTTGGAAAGATCGAACATGGAAAATTCAAGGACGCTTGTTCGCAGTAGGAACGCGCGTACTCGTGGCATTGATGCATGGGGAAGTCGTGATGGGGGATGCACACGTGCGTGCAAAGCTGTTGAAGCTTCAACGTAGCCCGCCTTGGTGCACGAACGTGTGCGGTCACCGTGTAGGTGGCACCACCCACGGCGTCACTTGGCCGGACATCTTCGGTGCTTGCAACGTGGATGTCCACGCCTTGACTCGCGGCCGCGTCGGCGCCGCCAATAAGGTTGATCAGATGCCCCTTAAGGTGGTTGATCAGCAGTTTCCGCTGGGCGTCGTAGAGACTCAGAAAGCGGTAATCGAAGGATTCAAGCGTACCACCACTCATCGCGTCGCCAGAAGCATTCGCACGTCCGCGGCCTCTTCCGCCGCTCACAGTTGTCCACCCTGACATTACCTTTTTGTTGTTTTTTTCGCTGGGTTACGAGTGCGACAGAGGAGGAGGAGGAGAGAGGGGTAAAAAGTTAAAAGCGACGGAAGAGAGAGATAAAGAGAGAGAGCGAATCCAAAAGTTGTTGCCAAAAAGCAGCAACGACGACGTCATGCACAGACGTACTTAAGTATGACCTCATTCTGATGCCTTCCCCCGAAGCTCATCCTACGCTCTCCTCAGACAAGTACAAGCAATTGACCACCCAAGAGGAGAGCTGTGGGACGGCCGAACATTCTTGGAACGTGAGCTTACGGGACACTGAACTCCCCCATTTGAGGCCGTGTGTTCTCACGATCGGAAGGTGAGCTCGTCAAACCGTCGAATCGCATCCCGTGAATCGCTCACAATCCGATCCAACAGAGCGCTGGGGGATTGATCGACGACGACGACGACGACGTGCGGCGGCGACTCATTCAGCATCGGCAGTTTTTGATGACCACGGGAAGACGACGCCGATGGAGGGGAACAAAGGTCCGTTGTCGTGGGAGACCGAAGGGCCTTTTGTACTTCCGCGCGAAGGGCCAGCGCCAGGGCGGCTTTGTTGGTGGTGGTCATTCCAGTCGTGAAGGGGACGTCATCACCTCCTCCTCGTCGCCCCTCCATCGCTGCGCCCGACGCAGAAGCCACGGATGGCGTGGTGTCGACGAAGGCAGCACCGAGCGCGGTCGACCACCAAGTGGCGGGGCCACCGGCGACGTCACTCTCCGGCTGCCTCCCCCCCACACGGCCGGCCGGCCGGACTTGCCCCCTGCTCCAGAATGCCGCGTGGGGCCGTCCGGTGCGGCGACATAGGTCCAACGGATGATACCGCGTCGCGTGGCACAAAGGACAAGGCCGCACGCGCGCCTCATCGGACAAGGCGGCAGCGAACTGCTCGGCAGTCTCGGATCGCCAGATGAGGTCGCCAATGGTTTGCGGCATGATTCGCTTCACGGGCGGGCTTGGCTCCGTCGCGGCGGTCGCGTCCGGGGTTGTTGTTACTACTCCCGAGGAGGCGGAAGTGGATGATGAGGGAGGCTTCGCCGACAACTGCGCGGCCGAGATGCGGTCGAGCTCGGTGACAAAAGAAATAAAGCGGCTCGTGCTGTCCGACGCCAGGAACGCGCTCCATGCGGGAGCCCGTGTGACCAGCCGAGGCAGCCAGGGCGCCAAGCCGTTGATGAAGGACCTTCGTTTCGCGTGATCGCTGAAAACGACATGGCACATCACGCGAATTCGCGGCGGCGGCCTCCGACGACCGACGCCGTCGCGGCTGGAGGGCTCATCGTTGCCGTCGCAGGAAACAGACACAATTTCGTCATGTTGAGGACGGTCGTCGCTTTTCTCCCTGGAAGTGGAAGTGGAAGTGGAAGTGGAAGTGGAAGTGGAAGTGGAAGTGGAAGT
>ERZ1292633.4828-Hain-H41-02um-R1-4828-length-12358-cov-7_pt1 | contig 12358 bp, 7 predicted proteins | sample MGYA00564406_ERZ1292633 | MGnify/ENA primary metagenome ERZ1292633 (study PRJEB36523, sample SAMEA6512639) | groundwater metagenome | collected 2019-01-08 | study: AquaDiva: Metagenomics assemblies of 32 groundwater samples
CCGCCCCGCTCGCCGCGCAGCGCACGCCCGTCGACTCCATCCGCGACGACGCGCGCTTCTCGTTCTACGCCAAGGGGCCCTACCGCGCCTCGGTGCCGAAGCCCGACGACGTGCTCGGCTACGGCATCGGCACCTGGCACACGCAGTACGCCTCGCAGGAGAGGGCGCTGCTGGCGGTCGCCGACGCGGCCAGGGACCGCGTGCGCGTCGAGGAGATCGGACGATCCAACGAGAAGCGCACCATGCGCATCTACGTGGTGTCGTCGCCCGAGAACATCGCGCGGCTCGACCAGATCCGTGCCGACCTCGACAAGATTGCCGATCCGCGCGGCCTGGGTGCCGCCGAGCTCGATGCGCTCACCGCACGCACGCCGGCGGTCGTCTGGTTCAGCGGGTCGGTGCATGGCGATGAGGTACCCGGCTTCGAGGCGTCGATGCCGCTCCTGTACCATTTCGCGGCCAGCGAAGACCCGAAGACGCTTGCCTTGCTGAAGGACGCCATCGTCATCATCAACCCGTCGTCGAACCCCGACGGGCACGAGCGCTTTTCAGTCTGGTCCAACTCGGTGGCGGTGGGGAGCCCCGAGCGCGCCGGCATCGAGCAGCAGCGCGGCCAGCCGTGGTCGATCAGCGGGCGCTACAACCACTACCGCTTCGACATGAACCGCGACCTCATTGCCACCACGCAGCAGGAAGTGCGCAACATCGTGGGCGGCATGCTGCGCTGGCACCCGATGGTCACGGCCGACCTGCACGGATACACGGCGCAGTACTACATGGCGCCGGCATCGCGTCCCATCAACGCGAACATCAGCGGCTGGCCCAACAAGTGGGGCGAGGCCATCGGCGCCGGCAACGCGCGCGCCTTCGACGAGTTCGGGTGGCTGTACTACGTGCGCGACCAGTTCGACCTCTACTACCCGGGCTATTACGACTCGTGGCCAGCGCTGAATGGCGCGATGGGCGCCACGTACGAGACGGACGGCGGCCCGGCGCTGCTCAAGCGCCGCGACGACGGCACCCTGCTGTCGCTGCGCGATGGCATTGCCAAGCACTACACGGCGGCCGTGGCCACCTTCGAGACGACGGCCGCGCGCGCCCGCGAGCGCGTGAAGGACTACCTCGCCTTCCGGCAGTCGGCGGTCAGCGACGGCAAGACGCAGCCGATGAAGCGCGTGGTCTTCGCGGCAGGCAACGACCCGGCGCGCGCGGCCGAGCTGGCCGCCGCGTTGCTCCGCGCCGGCGTGGAAGTGCACCGCCTCTCGCAGCCGCTCGCCAGCACCAGGGCCCACGCGTACAGCGATGACGCCACCGCCGCCCGCACTTTCCCGGCCGGTTCGTTCGTCGTCGACCTTGCCCAGCCGCAGGGTCGCCTGGCCAAGTCAGTGCTCGAGCCGGACCCGGCGCTCGACCCGGTGTTCGCCAAGAAGCAGCTCGAGTACTTCCGGCGCAACATCAGCCGGGGCAAGAGCGCCGGCGGCGAGGGATACGAGTTCTACGACGTCACGGCGTGGGCGCTACCGGTGGCGTTCGGGGTGGAGTCGTGGTGGACCGAGGATGCCGCGCCGATGACCGGCGAAAAGTTGTCGCTCCCCGCAGTGGGCGCATCCCGCATCAACGGCGAGGTGCTGCCGGTGCCGGTGCGCGGTGGCATCGTCGACGGCGCCGACGCGAGGTCGGCGTACCTGTTCCGCAACGATCGCGCCGGTGCATCGCGCCTCGCCGGGCAGCTGCTCCAGGAGGGGTACAAGCTGGCCATCGCCAACGAGCCCATCCAGACGGGCAAGGTCGAATGGCCGCGTGGCACCTGGGTGGCGCGCGTCTCGCGCAACGACGCCACGCTCGCCGCGCGCCTCGACGCGCTCGCCAAGCCGGCGGGCGTCGAGGTGACCGGCGTCAACACCGCGTTCCCCGAGACGTCGCAATACGGCACCGGTTCGGGGAACACGGTCTCGGTACAGGAGCCAAAGATCGCCGTCGCCGCCAACGACGGGGTGGGACTCGGCGCGTACGGCGCCATCTGGTGGAGCCTCGAGCAGCGCTTCGGCATCAAGTTCACGCCGGTCGCGCTGTCGTCGCTGAACGGCGACCTGTCGGCGTTCAACGTCATCATCATTCCCGACGCCAATGCCGCCACGCTGGGCAAGGGTGCCGGCCTCAAGGCGTGGATCGAGCGCGGGGGCACGCTCATCACCATGGGCAGCGCCACGTCGTGGGCCGCGCGCGAGGACGTCGGCATGACGACCGCGCGCATCCTCACCGGCGACGACGCCAAGGACGAGAAGAAGAAGGACGACGTCAAGGACGAAAAGAAGAAGGACGAAGAGAAAAAGCCCGACGCCAAAGACGAGAAGCCGAAGGCAGAGGTCGCGCCTCCGGCGCCGGTGGACTCGCTGCTGGCGGTGAAGAGCCCCACCGCCAACCCCAACGCGCCGCAGCCGGTGCCCGGCTCGCACTTTGACGCCGTGCTCGACATGACGCACTGGCTCACGCTTGGCGTCGAGAAGCAGCGCACCACGGTGATGTTCGAGGGTGACGCATTCCTCAAGCTGTCCAAGGAAGGGTCGAATGTCGCCGTCTTCCCCACCACCGGACTGCTCAGGCGCGCGGGCTTTGTCTTCCCCGACAACACCGAGCGCCTGCTCAAGGGCACTGCGCTGCTGGTGGAGGAAACAGTGGGACGTGGCCACCTGGTGATGTTCGCCAACGACCCGATGTTCCGCGGCTGGTGGCGCTCGCTGGACCGGCTGGTGATGAATGCGGTGCTGCTGGGGCCGACATTCTAGCGAATCGGAATTCCGGTTCAGCACCACCTACATGCGCACACTGCCCGTGCGGACCTTCGTACGCACCGCCTGCAGTTCCTTGCGCATCTGCTCCAGCCCCAGACGCAGCTCGACCCGGGCACGCGGAAGTTCATTGCGCAGCTCACGCTCGATCTCGCGCCGGACGCCATCCATCTCGATGCGCACGTCGACGCCGGCGTCGGCATCGTTGAACGAGCGCCAGCGCACCGTCGGTGCGCGGGGAACAGCCGGCGCATGCGGAGCGGCCGGTGCGTGCCTCATCATCCCCGACATAGGCGGTATGGGCGGCATCGGCGCCATCGCCGCCTCGGGCGAGCGGAAGAACGTGAAACCGCCCACATCGTGCCCCTTCAGCGATGACGCCTTGACCGTCGTGACCTTCACCGCGCGCGCGCGGCCGCCACTCACCACCGTCAGTTCCAGTACGTCACCCGGCTTGGCCCTGGCCACTTCGCGCGACAGGCGGTTCATGCGCGAGCTCGCCGCCCATCCGTCTTCGATGTCGTCCTTCGACACCTTGAGCGAGACGCCGTTGACCGCCGCAATACGGTCACCCTCGATGATGCCGGCCTTCTCTGCCGGGCCGTCCTCGGTGACCGCGTTGACAAAGACACCCGCGGTGTCACGCTTGGAGCCGGTGAAGCCGAAGCCGATGCCGATCACCGCGCGCTCATCCGCGCTGCGCACCGTGCGCTTTCGCGGCAACAGGTCATCGGCGGCGACGGTCTTGACCTTGTAGCTCCTGCTCGCGCCGTCGTGCCAGACCTGCAGCGTCACCTCGTCACCGGCCTTCACCTTGCCAAGTTCGCGGGTCAGCCGGCGCTGCATGATGCCGCCCATCTCGTCGTCGCCCGCGTCGTCGCGACTCACGCGCAGCGACACCGTGTTGATCGACTGGACCCGGTCGCCTTCCGTGAGGCCGGCCTTCTCGGCCGGGCCGCCCTCGGTAACGGCCGTCACGAGGACGCCAAGCGTGTCGCGCTTGCCGCCGGATGACGTGGAGACACCGATCATCGCACGTCCGTCGTCGTCCGTGCTGGTGAAGACGATGCGGTTCTGGCCGGGACTGATGACGCGCACCGACTGCGCGGCAATCGGCGCAGCGGCAATGGTGGCGAGGGAGCTCACGACAAGGAGAGTTCGGCGCATTGGAAGCCTCGATTAGATCAGGTTCAGGATCGGTCTACCAGTTGTGTCACAGGCACCTAGGGAATGGTTTCCCGGGGCTACCCGTCCCCCCCCTCTCAACCTCCACTCACCACCCCGCACCAGAACCCGCCACCCCGAACTCCCCCCAGTTCGCCGCATGCCGTCTTTTCTCTTACACGGACGGTGACAATCGCTGACTGCGCCCGCTTCCCCGCGCGCCGACTATTGGAGCGCGCCGCACCTTGCGGCGCCTCTTCCGTGGAGTTCGTTGTCGTGCCGCTCCCCGTCCACCCCGCTCCGGCCGCACTCGAACGCCTGCAGGGGCTGCGCCTTCTCGTCGGTAACACGCCGATGCTCGCCATCGATTGCCAGTGGCGTGGTCGTGCGCGGCGCATCTACGCCAAGGCCGAGAACCTCAACTTCACCGGCTCCATCAAGGACCGGATGGCGCTGCACATCCTGCAGCGCGCCTACCAAACGGGGCAGCTCGCGCCCGGCGCCCTGATCATCGAGGCCACGAGCGGCAACACCGGCATCTCGTTCAGCGCCGTCGGGCGCGCGCTCGGCCACCCGGTGACCATCTTCATGCCCGACTGGATGAGCGAGGAGCGCAAGCGCCTCATCCAGTCGTTTGGCGCATCGGTCCGCCTCGTCTCGCACGAAGAGGGTGGCTTCCTCGGCTCGATCGCGCAGTCCGAGGCGCTCGCCGCGGCGACGCCAGGCGCATTCCTGCCGCGCCAATTCGCCAACGACGAAAATTGCGCGGCGCACGAACTCAGCACCGGACCGGAGATCTGGGCGCAGGTGCGCGCGCGCGGCCTGCTGCCCGACGCCTTTATCGCCGGCGTCGGCACCGGCGGCACCATCATGGGCGTCGGCCGCTTCCTGCGCGCGCACCACCCGGGGATCAGGGTGCACCCCGTGGAGCCGGCCAATTCGCCCACCCTCTCGACCGGGCACAAGGTGGGCAGGCACCGCATCCAGGGAATCAGCGACGAGTTCATCCCCGCCATCGTGCACCTCGGCGAACTCGACTCGATCCTTGCCATCGAGGACGGCGACGCGATCATCATGGCGCAGCGGCTCGCGTCGGAACTGGGGATCGGCGTCGGCATCTCCAGCGGGGCCAACTTCCTGGCCGCACTGCAGGCGCAGGACGCCCTGGGCGACGACGCCACCGTGGTGACGGTCTTCAGCGACAGCAACAAGAAGTACCTGAGCACCGACCTGATGCGCGAGGAACCCGTGCGCGACGACTTCCTGTCGCCGGACGTGAAGCTCGTGAAGTTCCGTGCGCTCAACCGCATGTGCGACGCGTGCTTCGACCCCACGGATCCGGATGGGGCGCCGGTGCATTTGGGGCGGGCGTGAACTACCAGGACGAAGGATGAACGGCGCACGAAGCGCCGCGAAGACAGTCAGAGGTCCTGGGTGGTTTCCCGCCGCACCCACCGTCGAAAGAACAGATCCTCGAACATCGGACGACCGGGCGCAGCATCCAGAAGGCCCTTCTTTCGCAGTCCGTTGAGGGCCACGCCCACACTGCTCGCGGCGCCGAGCGCGTGTCGTCGCCTAACGGCGTCGGCGGTCAGTTCCACGGCCGGGTCCGACGCGAGCAAGCGCAGCAGACGCTGTTCCCGTTGGGTACACTGGTTCCACGTGCGCTCCGACGGCGCCGCCGTCTCGTCGATCAACGCATCGAGCGCACGGTCCGCGTTCGCCGAACGACCAGACACCGTTGCGTCACGCCATACGGCGTGCGCCAGCGTGATGACATCGCGCGTCCTGGGCCCGGAGAGCGTCACGATTCGAAGGGCCGTCGGCGCTGAAATCTTCGTCCGGCCGTGGGCGGTACGCGCAACGATCCACCGGGCAAACTCGGCCGGAGGAATCGGTCCCAGCGACAGGTGGTCGGCCAGCTTCCACAGTGCGCGTTCACGGTTGGTCACCATCTCTTCGATTAGAGTGGTGGCTGAGCCAGCGAGCACGTACGAGATACGGCCGTGTCGCTCGAGCACGGACTTGAGCGCCCACTCGACGTCGGTGCCCCCCCACTCGAGCAATCGCTGGAACTCGTCTATTCCGAGCGCCAGGGACAGCCGTCGCTTCGCCAGCTCGTCGTTCACCGCGACCAGCGCGTCGGTGAACAGCTGCGAAGCGGGTGCCGCCTGGTCAAAGGAGAGCGAGAGCCCGGGGAGCCCGGTACCGTCCGGATTCGGCGTCAGCGTGAGACTGAGCCGCAGCTTGGCGGCCACGCTCTGCATGAGCGAGCGCCAGGTGTGCCCGACCCCGTCACGCACGGCCGTGAGCAAGCGGCGTACGGCGTCAGGCGCATCGACGGCGGTTGCAAGATCGACGACGACGACCGCACGACCGTGTTGACGCAGGCGACGGGCCGCCTCGGCCAACAAGGCGCTCTTTCCCATGCGCCGTGGCCCGTAGAGGACGAGCGCGCTTCCGGGAGTCTTCCAGCACTCATCCAGCCGCGCCAGCTCGGCGGTGCGGTCCGCGAACCGCTCGCCCTCCGCCAGCGGGGTCCTCAGAAACGGCGACTCGGCCATGCGATGCCTCCCGGCGGGGCCCGGCGGCCCGGCCCGTGGCCTGGCCTCGCCGCCCTGCGCTACGGAGCATACGATACGTATATTTCCGTCACGTAGATTTACGTCCCGTAATTTTACGTATTCATTGATGATTGTCCAGTACCGCCACCGCTCACCTGGCGCCCGGCATCTGGAGGCGATCTGTGTATCGGATTGGACTGTTTGCTATTTCTTGACTGTTTGCTGTTGTGCAAATATATTTGCTTCATGCGAAAGGTCGACCAACCATCCCACCCGCCGGGCCGCACCCTCCGCGACCCATTCGCCGACCGGGCGTCGCTGCTCTGCCGGACGTTGCTGTCCCAGCCGGGTAGCGAGTGGAGCGTGCGCGGCCTCGCCCAGGCTGCTGGCGTCACGCCGATGCTCAGCTCCGATGTCGTGCGACAACTCGAGGCCGCCGGCATCGTGAACGTGCAAGCCGCTGGCCGGCGGCTGAGCATCCGGCTGGTGGACCCGTGGGGATTGCTGCAACAATGGACGGCGGTCTACCGCTGGACACGAAACCAGGCACTTCCCTTCTCCGTCCCCGTCCCTGACGCCGAGCGAATGATCGAACGCGTGCAGCGCGCGGCGGGAAAGCGTCGCTGGGCCCTGACCCTGCTGGCCGGCGCGTGGCAGCGCATTCGCTATGCCCCCACCGAACGCCTGCACGCCTACGTGGAATGCGATGACATCGACGACCTCCGCGAACTCGCGGCGCGCCAAGGCTGGCCGGAGGACGCCGCCGGACAGCTGGTGCTCATGAAGCCGGCCTACCGCGCGTCGGTGTGGCACGAGACGTCGGCAGCAGTCCCCTCAATGGCGCACATCGTCAGCGACCTGCAACTCGTCCTCGACCTCTGGCATTACCCCGACCGCGGCCGCGAGACCGCCGAGCAGTTGTGGCGCCGTCTGATGCGTGGATTCGAGCGCACCGCTCATGCGTGATGAACTGGCCCCGATACTCGGGATTCTCGAACCGTACCTCGCCGACGTCGTGCTGATCGGCGGCTGGGTGCCCGAACTGTATCGGCGCTTCGGAGGTCTGTCGTGGACGGAACCGCCTTCGCGCACGACCGAACTCGACGTGCTGGTGGGTCACACGCTCGATCCGAAGGGTCGGCCGAAGCTGCGCCAGTTGCTCGAGGCCGGCGGCCTGCGTCCGGCCAGGCCGGAGCCGTTTCCCGCAGACTGGGTGCGCACCGCCGACGACGTCACTGCGATCGAGTTCCTGATGCCGCGCCCCGGGCCGCGCGTCACTGACGCGATTCGACAGGTCGACGCCCAAGGCTATCTGGGTGCCATCGTCCTGGATGACGCCGAGGTGCTCCAGCGATTCACGACCACGCTCACGGTGGCTTCCACACACCGGCAATGGACAGTCGTCGTCCCGACGCTCGGCGCTTGGCTCGCCGGAAAAGTGCTGACCTACGGCACACGGCACGTTCCCGACGATGCTCCAGCGGACGACGACAAGCGCACGAAGGACCTGGCCTACATTCGCGACCTCCTGCACGCGGGGCCGCAGGTCTACGCGCGCGTGTTCGACGACCTGCGTGCGATGGCGCAAGATTCGCGCGGCCTGAAGATTCTCAAGCGCACACAGCGCGTTCTCATCCGCCCAATCGAACTCGCCGTCTCGCGCGCGGCTGCGCGGCTGGCCAGCCGTGACGGTGACGCCCCCGCATCGGCGCGCGCGGAAATCCTCGGCGCGCTCAGTGAAGTCCGGCATCTCATCGAGGACGCACGATCGTGAACGAAGAACAGTGAACTGGGCACCCGCTGTCAGTACACCGTTGCATGTTCGCGCGCCCTTCGCCCCTTCGCGGTATCAGTTGCAGTTACACGACGATATTCAAAAGCCGCCCCGGCACGAAGATCACCTTCTTCGGCGCGCCGGTGATGAACTTCGACAGTGCCGCGTCCCCCTGCACCGCCGCCACCGCCGCGTCCTGCGTGACGTCATTCGGCAGGCTCACCTTCCCGCGCGTCTTGCCGTTCACCTGCACCACCAGTTCGAAGCGGTCGTCGCGCACCAGCGACTCGTCCACCTCGGGCCAGCGCGCATCGAAGACGCTCGTGGAGTGACCAAGCATTTCCCAGAGTTCCTCGCTGATGTGCGGCGCGAACGGCGCGACCAGTAGCACCAGCGGCGTGACCTCGGCCACGTGCGGCACCCGCTCACCGCGGCGCAGCACGTTCATGTACTCCATCATCGCGGCGATCGCCGTGTTGTAGCTCAGGCCCGCGAGGTCGCCGCCCACCTTGCGAATGGTCTGGTGCAGCTTGCGCATCACCAGCGCGTCGGGCGCGCCGTCGGCCTTCGAGTCGCGGACGCTCGCAAACAGGCGATCGAAGAAACGGCGCACGCCGCTGATCGACTGGTCGCGGAAGTCACCCCCTTCCTCGAACGGCCCGATGAACATCAGGTACGTGCGCAGCGTGTCGGCGCCCCAGTCGTCCATGTAGGCGTCGGGGATCACCACGTTGCCGCGCGATTTCGACATCTTGTGGCCGTCGCGGATGATGAGCCCGTGGGCGCGAAACTTGGCGAACGGCTCCTCCGTCGGCACCAGGCCGGCGTCGTGCATCACCATGTTGATGAACCGCGCGTACAACAGGTGCAGCACCGCGTGCTCGTTGCCGCCGATGTAGATCGACACCGGCAGCCAGCGCCTGGTCAGCTCGGCGTCGAACGGCACGTCGTCGCGCGGCACGCTCGGGTAGCGCAGGAAGTACCACGCGCTGTCCAGGAAGGTGTCGCTCACGTCGGTCTCGCGGCGTGCCGGCTTGCCGCACGTCGGGCAGGCCACGTGGTACCACTCTTCGTAGCGGGCCAGCGGCGACACGCCCGAATCGTCGGGCTTGTAGTCGGTGATGTGCGGCAGCAGCACCGGCAGGTCTTTTTCCGGCACCGGCACCGTGCCGCACGCGTCGCAGTAGATCACCGGAATCGGCGGCCCCCAGTAGCGCTGGCGCGAGATGCACCAGTCGCGCAGGCGGAAGGTTGTCACCGCCTTGGCCGCGCCGCGCCTGGTCAGCCATTCCGTCACGCGTTGCTTGGCGTCGGCGACCGGCAGGCCGTCGAAGTGCTCGCTGTTCACCAGCCGGCCGTCGGCATCGTCGGTGTACGCGGCGGCGAGCGGCGTGTGGGGGCCCTCGTTCGGGGCGGCGACGACGCGCACGATGGGCAGGCCGAACTGCGTGGCAAACTCGAAATCGCGCTCGTCGTGCCCGGGCACCGCCATGATCGCGCCGGTGCCGTACTCCATCAGCACGTAGTCCGCCGTCCAGACGGGAATCATCTCGCCGCTGGCCGGGTTCACCGCGTACGAGCCGGTGAAGACGCCCGTCTTCTCCTTGTTGACCTTGCGCGACACGATGTCCTGCCGGCGCGTCGCGTCGCGGTACGCCTCGACGTCGGCGCGCTGGTCGGCCGATGTGATCTTCTCCAGCGACGGGTGCTCCGGCGCCAGCACCAGGTAGGTGGCGCCGAAGATCGTGTCGGGACGCGTCGTGAACACCGGAATGACCACCGCGCCGCTGGTGACTTCCTGCGACACCATCACGCCCGCGCTGCCGGCATCGGTCAGCGGATCGAGCACACGGAATCGCAGCTCGGATCCCTCACTCCTGCCCAGCCAGTTGCGCTGCGCCATCTTGGTGCTTTCCGACCAGTCGATCTTGTCGAGATTCCCGAGCAGGCGCTCCGCGTAGCTGGTGATGCGGAAGAACCACTGCTCCAGCGACCGCAGCTCCACCGGTGTCTTGCAGCGCTCGCACAGCCCGCCCTCGACCTGCTCGTTGGCCAGGACGGTCTTGCACGACGGACACCAGTTCACCGCCGCCTGCTTCTTGTAGGCCATCCCGCGCTCGAGGAGCTTCAGGAAGACCCACTGGGTCCACTTGTAGTACGCCGGATCGGTGGTGTCCACCGAGCGGCTCCAGTCGACCATCAGCCCCGCGCGGTCCAGCTGGCGCCGGAAGTTCGCGACGTTTCGCGGGATCAGTTCCATCGGGTGCACGCCCACTTTCAGGGCGAAGTTCTCCGAGTGGATGCCGAACGCGTCGTAGCCCAGCGGCTGGAGCACGGTGTGCCCCTGTAGCCGTTGGAAGCGCCCGTGGATATCATTTCCCGTGAAGGCGTAGAGATTCCCGATGTGCAGCCCTTCCGCCGACGGATAGGGAAACATCATCAGTTGGTAGTAGGGCCGCTCACCGTTGAGGTCGGTTGCATTGGTGCCGCGCTCCACCCAGCGCTCGCGCCACTTGGCCTCAACAGCGGTCGGATCGTATCCCACGGCCTCTTCGGGCCGGTCGGGCATTTCGGGAGCGGTCATCGGTGTCGTAATCAGGTGCCTGAGCCCCGCGGGGCCGCACCCTGGCGTGAGGACATAGCGTGAGCCAAGGGGAACGGAGCAATCTAGCCACCGCAGAGCGCGGGACAAGCGCGACGCGCCCCGCGGCGGCGCAGGAGCAGGCGCACATCTACGACCGGATCGCCGAGTGGGCCACCTGGATCGCGTTCGTCGGGCTCGGCATCATGGTGTGGCTGGGGTGGGACACCTTCCGGACGATCCTGCTCGGCGACAAGTGGTGGCTGATCCTCGGTCCCTCGATCTTCCTGTCCGTCTTCGTCTGCGGTTTCGGGTTCCGGTACTTCGTTTCCCCCGTGATCGGTCGCGAGATTTCGTCGTTGGCCAACGTCGCCGAAGCCGTGGCCGGCGGCGACCTCACCAGGCGGCCCGAGGCGGCCCGGCACGGTGGCCAGATGGGGCGCCTGGGGCGGGCCATGGAAGCGATGACCGGCGAGCTCTCGGGGCTCGCAGCGCTCATCCGCGCGTCGACCACCGAGACGACCACCTTCGCCAATGAGATCACCGGCGGCACCGAGCACCTTGCCCAGGCGGCGGCGAGCATCGCCCTGACCGCCAGCACCCTTACCCAGCAGGCCGTCGACATGGCCGACTCCATTGGCGTGCTCGCCAGCGATACGTCGCGCCTGGGTGAGGTGGCCCGCCACCTCGCCACCGGCGCGCGCGACGGGCTCGAGCGCAACCGTCGGCTCAAGGCGCTGGCCAATGACAACCACCTGCGCCTCGATGAGAGCGGCCGCCGCCTCGGCGCGCTGACCGAGGACGTGCAGGCCAGCGCGCAGGCGGTGGCCGCCGTGGGCGCCGCCGCCGACGAGATCCGCGCCTTCGTGACGCTCGTGCAGAAGATTGCCCGCCAGTCGAAGCTGCTGGCCCTCAACGCCGCCATGGAGGCCGCGCGTGCCGGCGAACAGGGCGAGGGGTTCGCGGTGGTAGCCAACGAAGTCCGCCGCCTGGCGGCGAATGCCTCGGACGCCGCCGAGCAGACCGGCGGGCTCATTCAGGGCATCCTCGGCCGAATGGAAGATGCCCGTGGCGCTAGCGCTCGCGCCCTGGATCGCGTGCAGGCGGTGCGCGAGGCCACCGAGCACGGGCGCCAGTCGTTCACGCAGGTGGAGGCGGCCGTGCAGGAAGCCGACGAGTGGACCGAGGCCATGGCCGCTTCGGCCACGTCGGGAGACCAACTCGTGGGCGAGCTGCAGCGGCGGCTGGCCGCGCTGAACACCGGCACGCAGGGATTCGTGCACGCCATGCACGATGTCGCCGCCGCCAGTCAGCAGCAGAGCGCCAGCACCCAGGAGATTGCCGCCGCCGCTGCCGAGCTGTCGCGCGCCGCCGAGCGGCTCGACGACGCGGCCAGCGCGTTCAGGACGATTTAGCGACCTGACGGCGCGACGCGGGGCGCAGCGGAATCAGCGCCCCGCTGCCGCCCCGGCCTCCTGCAGTCGCA
>ERZ1292633.156-Hain-H41-02um-R1-156-length-91498-cov-42_pt6 | contig 12357 bp, 8 predicted proteins | sample MGYA00564406_ERZ1292633 | MGnify/ENA primary metagenome ERZ1292633 (study PRJEB36523, sample SAMEA6512639) | groundwater metagenome | collected 2019-01-08 | study: AquaDiva: Metagenomics assemblies of 32 groundwater samples
AAAATGAATTGGCTGGATATTTTGCAATTTTCCTACCGTGCATTGACCGCACATCGTTTACGCACTTTTTTATCAGTCTCTAGCATTGCAGTCGGAATCATCGCAATCGTTCTACTTACAGCTATTGGTGATGGTGTACAGCGTTTTGTGTTATCTGAATTTACCCAATTTGGTACCAATATTATTAATATCAATCCGGGAAAAATTAATACGCATGGTGGATCATTAGGCGCCATTGGAAGCGCTCGACTACTTACGATCGAAGACAGTCTTGCGTTAAAGCAAAGTCACTATGCACAACACACCAATGCGAATGTCGTCGGTAATGCAGAAATCCGAGCACAAGGCCGTAGTAGGCGCGTCACAGCTTATGGTCAAGGACCGAATTTTGCAGAAGCCTTTAACATGCACGTTGCAATGGGGCAATTTCTGCCTAATGATGATCCACGTAATCCCCGTCCTTATGTGGTACTCGGTGCCAAGGTCCATCATGAATTATTTGGTAATGCTAATCCACTTGGAGCAATGCTGCAGATTGGTGGAGCACGTTTTCGTGTAATTGGCGTTATGGCATCAAAAGGCAATGTGTTAGGTTTTGATTTGGATGATACGGTATTTATCCCCACCGCGCGGGCATTGGAGGTATTTAACCGACAGGGTGTGATGGAAATCAATTTTTCTTATTTTCCCGATGCACCGATGCAAGCAGTCATTGATGACATTCGTCGTATCCTCATTGCACGACATGGCCGTGAAGATTTTACCATTACACCGCAAAAACAAATGCTCAGTACCTTGACAACCATTCTAAATATCCTCAAGTTTTCAATTGTAGCTTTGGGTGGTATCTCGTTACTCGTGGGTACTGTGGGCATGATTACCTTGATGTACATTACTGTATCGGAACGCGTCGCAGAAATTGGTTTGTTAACCGCACTCGGTGCAACCCGCGCTCGTATCCGTATGCTGTTCTTACTGGAATCGATTACACTCACTACTATGGGAGGATTAACCGGCTTAGGTTTAGGCGTTGCAATTGCTGGATTATTAAAATGGCTGGTGGACGGTTTACCCGTTAATATTCCATGGGATTATGTACTCGGAGCACTATGTATATCAATACTCATCGGCCTTTTGGCGGGCATCGCGCCTGCAATATACGCCGCAAAATTAAACCCAGTGGATGCATTAAGGGCAGAGTAAAGCTTAGTTCAAACTAGGAATATGATTGACTTGTTTAACAGACGCCGGCTATTTAGAAGGCAAATTTCTTTCAGCTAAAAATTGTTCAATAGGAGACGGTCTACCGATGTAATAACCCTGTGCATAATCAATATCCATCTGCTCAATAATTTCTAGGATTTTTTCACTTTCAACAAATTCTGCAGTGACTTTCTTCCCAAACCCTCGAGCTACACTGCATAAGGCATTTACTAAGATAACATCATCGCTATTATCTGCTAAATTTTTAATAAACGATCCATCAATCTTGACAGCATCTACCGGTAATTCTCTTAAATAAAAGAAAGAAGAAAAACCAACACCAAAATCATCTAATACAAAACCACATCCTAATTCCTTAATTTCCTTCATCAAAGTACGTGCGCCTGGAATATCTTCCAATGCTGCAGTTTCTGTAATTTCAAACATCAAATTTTCTGGGTCTATCTGATATTCAGACAATTGTTGTTTGAGAATCGGCATCAATTCAGGATCATTAAAAGCATGTGCAGATAAGTTGATAGAAAAACTAGCAAAAATCCCGGCCTCATAAATCATCGCTGCCTGCGCAATCGCTTTGCGCAATACCATATGATCAATGGCATGTATCAATCCAGTATTTTCTGCAGCAGGAATAAAATCGCCCGGTGACCGTATCGTGCCATCTCTATCTTGCATGCGAATTAACACTTCATAATGTGAAACTCGCTTGGTTTTGATATGCATAATCGGCTGCAAATACAACATGAAGTTATCATGAGTTTGCGCATATTCAATCCGCTCTTTCCAATCCACCAATAATTGAATGCGATCACGGATACGATCGTCATCCGAAAACAAATACCATGCGTTTCGTCCGATAGCCTTTGCTTGGTACATCGCAAGATCAGCCGCTGCAAGTAGATCCTGAATATTTCCACCATGTTGAGGAAATAACGCAATACCAATGCTGGCCGAAATTCTATGGGTGCGACCATTAATAGTGAGTTGCGCCTGATTAAGCTGATTTAAAACTTTCTTCGCGACCTCAATCGCACCTTCCGCATTAATTTCCGGTAAGATAATGGCAAACTCATCTCCTCCTAACCGACCCGTAATGTCACCAGTCCGTGTTGTTTTAGCCAACATGGTAGCCACCATTTTTAACAAGCTATCTCCTGCTTGATGACCACTGACATCATTAATGTATTTAAATCGATCCAAATCAAAAAACAACAATGCGCCCGGATGAAGATACCGCTCCGAACGATGCAATACTTGCTCCAATTCTTCGCTGAAACGGCGCCGATTAAGCATATTGGTCAAGGGATCATGATCTGCTAACCATGCTAGATGACCCTCTACACGCTTATATTCGGTAACATCCAAACCAACAGACAAAATAGAGGGGTCTTCTTCGGAAATCCAGGAAAGATGAGAATGAAGCCACGCCACATGACGTTTTGATCCATCTTTACAATAGGTTATTGCTTCATGGCGTAATTGCATTTTTTGTCCAGAATGAATCTCTGCAAAACGATTCACAGCATCTTCCGAGTCATACTCTGGAATCAATGTACCCAAAAATGATTTACCCAACAATTCTGCCTCTGTATAGCGAGTTAGCATTTCTCCATAACCATTCAGGGTAATGATTCTTCCTGCTGAATTTTGTGTCAAAACAATCGCCTGCGCTGTATCTAACAGATTTTTTACAAAATCTCTTTCTCGACTCAGTTCATCTCTTTGTTCAATCAACATCTTTGTACGAGATGATATTTTCAATTCAAGCTTTTCCAATTGATGCGACAAGGTAATCGCAGCTTCAGACAAAGTATCGACTTCATCTCTGGAATTTCGTATTAATTCCGAGACAAAAAGAGACTGACGGAAACTCTCAAACTGACCGCTTGCGAGTAAAGGCAGGGCAATTGCAACATCTTTTAAGCGCGACAGTATTCGAGTCAGTATTAGAAACAAGAGGAGCTGAGAGATGATGAGCCCCAATAATCCAGTCAAACCAATATTCCAAATTGCATTACGAATATTTCTAACAGCTGCTGTAACATCGGTAATGACGACTAAGGATGCGCTATCGGCTTCAACAGAATTCAATAAGAACAACTCCAATTGATGATGCAGATTATTACCACTAATTTGCACGCCTTCTTCCAGAACTTTAATGTTTGGATATACCTCCGATGCCCTATCAAGAATTTGATAATTAAATTGAGAATTTCCATCCGGATTGGTCAACGCAGAAATGTGTAAATCCCAATTTTTAATAACTTTAGAATCTTCTTGAGCAGTAAAGATTTTTTGTTGCTTAATGAGCAAACCGATATCAGCGCCAAAAATACGTTTAAAGGCTACCAGCACATCAACCAGCGAAATCCCAAGTACCACAGTACCCACTTTACGGCCATCAACCAATAAAGGCGCAATGGTGAACTGTATGCAATTCTCTTGGCAGGACAATGGATTTATCGGTTGCTCGAATTGGTTAACGTGAACAACCCAATTCAGCAATGTTTCCGTTTTGATATCAGCGTATCCGGCGTTATCCCAACCCGCAACAAATTGATTCCTATCATTAAAAAAATAAACAAACTCGACATCATTATGAAATTGCAATAATGACCAGTGCTGATCGAAAGCCTTGCTTATATGCTCGCTGTCATTCATTAACAAGGCGCTTTTCATACCATTCAGAAAGGGAATAATTTCAGCAAGCCGATCTAAATTTTGTGTGGTGTTATCAATCAAATTATCGATTTCTCTCGAGAAACGCTTATGATCAACTTTCCTCTGATTATCAAAGCCTTGCATCAACCCCCAATAACTGATTGCAGAAAACACCACAACAATTGCCAGCAATATCAGACTACTGCCAAATAAAAGCTTCCATCGTAAACTGTAAAAGCTTTTCTGCTCCTTGATTACCATAAGCTGTGATTTGGCGATTGGGTATTCAGAGCTGTTATTCATCAATAGCGCCGTTAGAAACGGTAAGAACCTTGAATGGCAAAAAGATCCCATTCTTTATTTGTAAGTGCTTTATCAGGATTATCTAACCCCGATAACCAGCCTGTTCCAATCACATGGTGATACTCGGCACGTAACATAAACTCGGGTGTTACGTTCCAGCGTAACCCAACGGTTATATCTTTAGCATAGCGAGAGTGCTCAAGTCCATTTCGCTCAGCGGGATTCTCTGAAGCCCACTGTTTCCCACTTTTGTCTGATCGGTCGGTAAATAAAGCATCGTAACGCACAAATCCTTCCCACTTGGGCGTAAAACGATATTCACCCTGCACATAATAACTCTCACCATAGAAATTAGTGTCATCGAGCTTTTGATTGTTAAATCCAGAGAATGCAAAATGTCGAATGGCGTATTCGGATGTTAAACTCCAGCGTTCGGCATTGTATTGCGCCGAAAAATAAATCGGGGAAAATTGCAATGCACCCGATGAAAGGGGTTCAGTAATTGTTGGAACATAATTGGCATTGAGCCATACTCCACTCACAGCCAAACGTATCCGTTTATCATTAGTTTCATAGATACCCCGACCAATATAAGACGGTTCTCGTGTTAAACGACCGCTCAATCCTTCCAATACAGATGCACGTGTATCCTTATCATTTACGATGGGAAAGAAGAAACCCAATTGTGTTGAAAAGGTTCCCCATTTGGAGTGTGAGAAATCGCCATACATCTGCACAGAATCACCCGATAACGCAAGATTCCTTGTGCGATCAAAGTAAATGGATTGCGGTAGCAAAATACTCGGCCGAGTAAACGGTACGTCGCGCGTATCATTGTAAAAACCAAATGGATTTTTCAATCTACCGGCCCTGATACCAAATTGGTTGGCTTCGTGCGAATACAAGCGATAATCCAAGAATGCAAAATCAAGCCGGGGCATGCCTGAATTTCCTTTACCCGCACGGCGAGATAACACTTGCGCTGAGACCAATAATTTTGGCAAGGGCCGGAACGACATATTAAGACCCGCTTCCGTTAAACCAAAACTGCCACCTTTATCACTATTGCCAAAAACATCATTATGTGACGTTACGATATAAGACTGACCAATAAATCCATGAATCTGCAAATCCCCTTGAACCGATTTTTTTTGATACCAATCCGCAGCATTATTGATCCATGTGGGTCTTTTTACTTCAGTAATAAATGAAGGTAGCGCATAAGCTGGCAACCACTTGAGCGAAGTTCCTTGTGATTGTGAATTTGTTATTGTTTTTTGTGTTCCTAGATTCTCGGCGTAGACGCAAAAAGATACGCTCCCAAACAGTAGTAATAACATGAACTGTTTCACAATTTTGCCGGAGAATCCCGTCAAAAAGTTACTTAATTGTGAGCGCGTTAACATTTTCATTAAGATAGGCTCTCCATAGATAACCGATTGCACCAGGCGTACTGGTTACTTTCTCAAGCATTTCTTCAATGGAATTAACCTTAATGGGTGCTTGGCCTGTTCCGGAAAATACCAGTCTATCCCATGTAGATCTGAGTTGGTACGGAAAAACGTTCAGTTTTTCTTTAGAAAAAATTTGATGCAATGGATCGTCATCAGCTAATACAAAAACTCTTATTTTTGTCCCATCTGGCCATGTCTTCAAATGCATGCTAAAAACAGATCGGAGCGAATGGGCTGATATATGGCTCTCACCAACGCTTTTGTTTATGACAACTTCGTAATGATTTACAGCAAAAGCTTGCGATGCAGTCAATAAAAAAAACGTCAATAATGCCCTACAAGCAAAAAATCTGTATGTCGACAAACAATAATAAATAAATATAATCCGTACAAAATAGGGAAATGGATACGGATTCAAGAAGCAAATTCCTGAAAAACGTTTTTTTGTGGAACTAAAATGACGGATTGTACTTGCCACACTCAGTTAGAATTTCCCATGATTCATAATTTTCCTTATACGTTCTGCTCAGTACCTCTTCTACTTTGATACAGTAAGGGCGCCGAATACCGTGATAATTAACGGCTGGCCCAACACAATGAAAATTTAAACCATAAAACCTGAGTAAACGATTGAGCGCAGGCTCCATTGCAGAAATCCAGTGCTTAATATTATATTTTACTGACAAACGCATCACACAAGCCATTAACAATAAGCTTAAGTGTGGCGTAGATCGGCGATCAGTAGCTCGCCGATCTTTCTCTGATCGAACAATATTTCCATTTGATTCTCTATCACTGGAGCGCATAGTGCTTCTTCTTGATTCATTATAATCCGAACGAGTAGCGCTTTCGTTTGATTCACCATCCTCTGATTTTCGCCGTTCTCCTTTGCGTCGATCAAACTGACTTATAATAACGGCACGAGAAATTTCCGCCATATCTACACGATGGATATTTCTGAGATCGCAAAGCTGTGAATCTACATGTGTGTTAATTTCTACTGGAAATAATTTCTCGGGATTGTTTGGATCGATCAATATAAGACGTACCGCACCAATATATTGCCCTGTCGACTTAAAACGCAACAAAGCGTGACAGGAATGATCATCGTATTCATCCTTTTCTAGCTGATTGGGATAATCGTCCGCATTCATATCTGGAAAAGTATTTTGTACACACAAAACTTGATAGCGGATTCTATAAACAGCCTCAAGCAATTCGGGTGTATCGGCTACTACAATTTCAAAAAAATTCTGAAACCCACTATACGAATCATTCATAGATCACCAAAATAATTTTAATTACATTCAACAGTAAGTATAGGCAAACTTCTCTTTATTCAAAATCTTCTATCAAAGTATTTTGTACACTGAAATACACGAATCAATGCAATTACAAATCCAGTATCAATCGACTATTTCGTCACTATGTTTGCTACCTATGCTATTTAAGATCATTTGCTGCAAATATTCAATCAATGTTAAATATTTATTTGAATAATTACAATAGAACGCTCAGTTTGTATAAAAGACGCAACAAATTTACAACTAAATCAATAAATTCCATTGAGTTAAAAAGACTCGAAGTACAGATGATAGCTTAGGATTAAACTAAGACTTCCTCAGGTAACGGATGATTCAAAAAAGCCGTAGGACTAACACTTAAACCATAAGCACCAGATTGCAATACCACCACCAAATCTCCAACAACAGCTTTTGGCAATATCATTTCCTCAGCCAACAGATCGAGTGGTGTACATAATGGCCCGACTATCGATGCCATTTCTTTTTCTGTATCTTGCACTCTATTACCTATGATCACTGGAAAATTCTTTCGTATCACTTGTCCTAAATTACCTGAAGCCGCAAGATGATGATGCATGCCGCCATCCGTTATTAGGAATATTTTTCCGCGCGATTCTTTGCGTTCCAAAATGTGACATACATAAATCCCAGCTTCAGCAACCATATATCGTCCCAATTCAATCGCCACAAGAGTTTCAGGCAATTGCTTTCTGAAAGCCTGAATCATCGACTGCATATTTTCACCAATCACAGCTAAATCCAACCGTTCCTCACCAGGAAAATAGGGCACACCAAAACCGCCACCAATATTAAGCAATCGCATTGGAGTGGGCATGTGCTCTGTCAAACGTATTCCCAATTGCAGTGATTTAAGTTGCGCTTCCTGAATAGCCGCACTATTGAGATTTTGCGAGCCACTAAAAATATGTAAACCAACAAAATTTAATTTAAGGGATACTAATAACCTCAGCAAATTAGGCACACGCTCCACATCTATACCAAATGGCTTTGCTCCTCCTCCCATTTTCATACCCGAGGATTTCAGTTCAAAATCAGGATTTACGCGAATTGCTACAGAAGGCGTAATACCCAAACATTCACCAAGTTCAACAATCACCCTCAGTTCCTGTTCAGATTCAACGTTAATTGTTACACCGGCAGCTACAGCACGGCGAAGCTCAGAAGATCGCTTACCAGGACCGGCAAAACTGATTTTGTCAGGTGCAAGCATTGTATCCAGTGCAACTTTCATTTCACCCGCAGACGCAACATCTATACCATCCACAATGCTGGCTAAATGCTGTACGACAGCCGGCATGGGGTTCGCTTTCATTGCATAGTGCAATAATATGCCTTCGGGTAAATGTCGACGCAGTAACGCGATTCGTTCGGTGATTCTTTGTCGATCATAGGCATAAAAGGGCGTGGATCCAACACGCTCAACCAAACGTATCAATGACATACCACCGACCTGCAAACAATTGTCCTGAACCCCAAAGCCCTCTATGGATGCATGTTCAGGAGATGTTTTTTTCATGATTCATCCTGGGTAAATAGCTGCTGCATTTCTTTGGCCAATTTATTACGGTCTATTTTATCGTTTAGATTGCGTGGCAGATCAAATTGACGAACTTCAAGGTGATGTGGGCACATATAACTCGGCAATTTATTTTTACAAAACAGTATTACAGTTTCCACATCGAGCGTTGTATCAGATTGCGCTGTTATCAGTGCTACTATTGCTTGCCCTAGGATTGGATGGGGTACACCAAATACGATCGCCTCACGTACATTCTCTATACTGTACAAAACTTCTTCAATTTCCGTCGGACTGATACGATAACCCGAACTTTTGATCATGGCATCCCGACGCTCAATAAAATACAAAAAACCGTCTGCATCTATTTTTACTGTATCACCTGACCAAGCTACAGTCTCACTTAATGGCATACCATCTTGGCTCGGCGTAATGGTCCTGAAAACCCTGGCTGTTTTTTCGCGATCACCCCAATATCCCAATGCAACAGTTGCACCTCGATGCACCAACTCACCCGGTTCTCCAGGCGCACAATGCGTACCATCTTGACGCAATACAAAAACTTCAGCATTAGGTATCGCCTTGCCTATTGAATTTGGCCGACAATCGATTTCCCTCGGCGCCAAATAGGTGGAACGAAAAGCCTCAGTAAACCCATACATCGAGAAAATGTGTGTCGTAGGCAACATCTTACGGAATCGCTGAACAACAGAAAAAGGTATAGCTCCGCCGGAACTGGTCATATAACGTAATGAATTAATTTCATGCCAATCCAATGTTGCGAGCTGAATCCACAATGGTGGCACCGCTGCGAGGCCGGTAACCTGATGTGCTGCCACATGTTCTAAAATGTCACGCGGAAGCCAATAATTCATCAGAATATTGGTTGCACCAACATAAAAAGCGGTTGTCAATTGACTTAAACCATAATCAAAGCTAAGCGGTAGCACCGTCAAAATTCGATCATCTGAATGATTATGCAGATACGTCGAAACACTTTCCGCACCGGCAACTAGATTTCGATGGGAAAGAATAACGCCTTTGGGCTTTCCGGTACTACCCGAAGTATAAATAATTGCAGCCATGTCATTATCAATGACTTTGGTTGTTTTCTGAACACTATTGGTAGGCATCTCAAGCCACGGCATGATCCGAAGGCCACGACTAATCTGGCGCTCATTCACAGCATCCACAACGACGATTGTGTGTAAATCGTGTTGAATAGATAATACGACTTGAAGCGTCTCAAGACGCTTAGCTGAAGTTATCAATATTCTGGCACCACAATCCTGCAGAATGTGATTGACTTGCTCAGGTTTTAAAACTGGATTCACAGGGACAAATACGCCACCCGCTAAAGTTGCTGCAAAAATAGCGATTACTGCTTCGAAGCGTTTCTCAAGATAAATGGCGACACGATCGCCGCGACGCAAGTCCAGTGCTTTAAAGCCAAGCGCTACCCGTTCGACATGTTGTAGTAAACTCGCATAAGTTAATGTTTCCTGCTGATACAATAGCGCATCTGCATCTGGTCGCACTACAGCAGAATTACGAATAAGATCGTGAAACAAGTAAGTCATCGATAATCAATCATTTCGTCAGTAAACAAATGCATACAAGTGATGCACATTATATCCAGCTTTATACACTCCAGCTTTATACACAAAAATTATTCATGGTGCTGGGAAGTGCGTAAATGGAATCTCTGCTAAGGCAAACACGAAGCTAAAAGATTCGCGTAAACTGCGTAACCACGTCACAGTTATCAATCATTATCAGTCACACACACAAAAAATCATGACCGTTCGTACCCGTTTTGCCCCAAGTCCTACCGGCTATTTACACATTGGCGGTGCTCGTACAGCACTTTTTTCCTGGGCCTATGCACGCAAATATGGCGGCAAATTTATCCTGCGTATTGAAGACACCGATCAGGAACGCTCAACAAAAGAATCGACTCAAGCCATTCTCGATGGCATGTCATGGCTTGGACTTGACTATGACGAAGGCCCTTTTTATCAAATGCAGCGTTTGCAACGTTATCAAGAAGTGGCTGAGCAACTGCTCAAAAATAATCAAGCGTACTACTGTTATGCCTCAAAGGAAGAATTAGATGAAATGCGCGAAAAACAACTGTCTGCTGCCTTAAAACCACGATATGACGGTCGCTGGCGTGATTCCAATAAAACACCTCCTGCGGGAATAAAGCCGGTGGTGCGTTTAAAAAATCCACTCAATGGTTTTGTTACATTCAACGATGAAATCAAAGGCCACATCAGCGTGGCTAATCATGAACTCGATGATTTGGTGCTAATGCGAAGCGACGGCATTCCCACTTATAATTTCAGTGTAGTACTGGATGATTTGGATATGAATATTACCCACGTCATACGCGGCGATGATCATGTCAATAATACACCCCGGCAAATCAATATTCTTAAAGCACTCGGTGCAACTTCACCTAAGTACGCACACGTGCCAATGATTTTAGGTTCAAACGGAGAACGGTTATCCAAACGGCATGGTGCTGTCTCCGTAATGCAATATCGTGATGATGGCTATCTGCCACAAGCACTACTCAATTATCTGGCTAGACTCGGTTGGTCGCATGGTGACGAAGAAATATTCAGTCGCGAAGAGCTAGTAGAATGGTTCGATTTATCAGCAATCAGCCGCTCCCCTGCTAAATTTAACCCCGAGAAATTATTTTGGATTAATCAACAGTACCTTAAAAAAACTGATAATCAACAACTCGCGGAATTGGTTATGCCATATCTTGAAAAGCATCACTGTCAAGTTTTAACAGGCCCCAATCTCAATGCAGTCATCGAATTACTCAAAGAAAGAGTCAATACGTTGGAAGAACTGGCCGACGCGGCGATTTATTTTTATCGGCGTTTAGAACCATCTGATGAACTGAAAGCACAATACTTCAATGCAGAAGCTTTATCATTACTGACTGGATTAATTGACACATTCAAACAGCTTGAATGGACGCGAGAATCGATTCATCAAGCCATCAAAAATACGGCAAAAAACCATGATGTAAAACTTCCTAAAATCGCTATGCCACTCAGGGTTATGACAACAGGAGAAGTACATACTCCATCGATTGACGTTGTTCTTGAACTATTGGGTCGCGACGAAACACTTACTCGCATAACGGCCTGTTTGGACAAAATTCCAAGATGAAGTTTTCTTTACAAGCCTTCAGCGCGTCAGTATAATCGCTGTTCCTTTGATCAAGGGGGTATAGCTCAGCTGGGAGAGCGCTTGCATGGCATGCAAGAGGTCAGCGGTTCGATCCCGCTTATCTCCACCAGTTTATCATTGACAATACGACGCTTTACGACATAAATTTCAATTAGTCCCCATCGTCTAGAGGCCTAGGACATCGCCCTTTCACGGCGGTAACACGAGTTCGAATCTCGTTGGGGACGCCATTGAAAACAATTGGCTGCATCACAATCAAAATCGCTCTTTTCGCGATGTGTAATTATAAGTGTATAATTTCTGGAAGCATGAATTGCACTAAAACCGCTACCTATCATATATCATATCGCTCCGACATCCTCGAAGCTTCCACCACTGACAGGCTTTAGAAAATCGACTGAGTCGCTGTCTGTGCTGATAAAAGCAACACATCCAGCATGCTGCCATGAATTGTTCTCTTCAATGATATTTGTGGCTGTTGAAGATTTATAAATCGTTCCCACACCAATGTTATTAATTGCTATGGTATGAGAATCTAGCACAAAAGCATACAAACCATTATTCCATGACGTGTTATGGGTAAATTTAACGTTGTCACCGGAATTGCTTGTAAAACCTCTGGTTCTATTGGAGTAAGCAATATTATGGTCAACAACCGTAT
>ERZ1292633.4831-Hain-H41-02um-R1-4831-length-12353-cov-44_pt1 | contig 12353 bp, 8 predicted proteins | sample MGYA00564406_ERZ1292633 | MGnify/ENA primary metagenome ERZ1292633 (study PRJEB36523, sample SAMEA6512639) | groundwater metagenome | collected 2019-01-08 | study: AquaDiva: Metagenomics assemblies of 32 groundwater samples
AGCCATCTTATACCCCCCCCCTTTAATTTCTTTGCTGCATTAGTATCTTCAGTAAAATTTATACAGCATTATCAAAAGATACTTCTAATTCAATACCCAGCCCTGGAGCTTTGTGTTGATTCTTACGTTTATTATGGAATGACAATCCTGTTCCGGCTGGAACAAGTCTTCCAACAATAACGTTTTCTTTGAGACCACGCAACTCGTCTTTTTTACCCATAATTGCTGCTTCCGTCAACACGCGCGTCGTTTCTTGGAAGGATGCCGCGGAAATAAAAGAATCTGTCGATAGTGATGCTTTAGTGATACCTAACAACATAAATTCATAGGTTGCAGGAATTTTTCCTTTACTGATTAAGCGTTCATTCTCATTCAGTAAATCCGCGCGCTCAACTTGTTCACCTGGTATAAATGTTGAGTCCCCAGCATTAGTGATTTGAACTCTTCTTAGCATCTGACGCACAATAACTTCAATATGCTTATCATTAATCCTAACACCCTGTAAACGATAAACATCCTGGACTTCATCGGTAATATATCGTGCTAAAGCTTCAACACCTTGTAAGCGCAAGATGTCACGAGGATCAGCCGGTCCATCGACAATCACCTCCCCTTTATTAACCACCTGACCATCATGGGCCATAACGTGCTTATCTTTAGGAATCAGATATTCATGCATAGCACCCTCAAGATCTGTAATAACAAGTCTTTGTTTACCTTTTGTATCCTTACCAAAAGAAACAATTCCTGTCACTTCAGCCAACAAACCTGCATCTTTTGGCGATCTCGCTTCGAACAACTCTGCTACTCGAGGCAAACCACCAGTAATATCCCTCGTTTTAGATGTTTCTTGTGGAATTCTTGCCAAAACTTCACCTACGCTTACTTGCTGGCCATCACGTACTGTAATAATACAGCCGATCTGGAACGTAATACCAACGGATTGATTACTACCAACTATCTTGATTTCATTGCCATCATCATCTAAAAATTTAACAAGTGGGCGCAATCCCTTGGATTGTGCTACACCACGACGTTTTGGATCTATAACTACTAAAGTAGACAATCCAGTAACTTCATCAATTTGTTTTGCAACGGTTACCCCCTCTTCAATATTCTCGAAGCGAACCTTACCCGCATATTCGGTAATAATCGGACGCGTATGGGGATCCCAAGAAGTCAAAATTTGACCTGCTTTAACAGTTTCTCCATTACGCACTAGCAAAGTAGCGCCATAAGAAGCTTTATGTCTTTCACGTTCCCGCCCACTTTCATCTTGAATAATAATTTCGCCACTTCGAGAAATGGCAATTAATTCATTTTGTGCGTTCGTCACATACCGCATGGTAGAGGAATAATGTACGGTACCGCTTGATTTACTTTCAACTTTGCTGACAACAGCAGTTCGAGATGCGGCACCGCCAATATGAAACGTACGCATTGTCAGTTGTGTACCAGGTTCACCGATTGATTGCGCAGCGATAACACCTACAGCTTCACCCACATTAACTAAGCTGCCACGGCCTAAATCTCGTCCATAACATTTCGCACATAGACCATAGCGAGTCTCGCACGTTAATGGTGTGCGTACTTTGACTTCATCAATACCCATCGACTCAATCAAATCTACCGCGTCTTCATCCAATAAAGTACCTGAAGTGAAAATGACGCTTTGATTTTCAAGATTAATGATGTCTGTCACCACAACTCTGCCAAGAATTCTTTCACGCAACGGCTCAATTATTTCTCCACCTTCAACTAGAGCTTTCATCACAACGCCATTGCCCGTATCGCAATCATCCTCAATAACTACTAAATCTTGTGTAACATCCACCAAACGACGCGTTAAATAACCTGAGTTTGCTGTTTTTAAAGCCGTATCTGCCAGTCCTTTACGTGCACCATGGGTCGAGATAAAGTACTGCAGCACATTCAAACCTTCACGAAAATTAGCCGTAATCGGCGTCTCGATAATCGAGCCATCAGGCTTCGCCATTAATCCACGCATACCGGATAACTGTCGGATTTGCGCTGCTGAGCCGCGTGCACCTGAGTCAGCCATCATATAAATAGAATTAAATGATTCTTGCGTGACTGGCTCACCTTTACTATCGGATTGAATTTTGTTGGTTACTTGATCCAGCACAGGTTCCACACCCAGTTGATTCATCATTGCTTTTGCAACTTGGTCACCCGCACGTCCCCAAATATCCACTACCTTATTGTATCGTTCCCCTTGCGTCACTAGCCCAGAAACATATTGTCCTTCAATTTCCTTCACCTCTTTTTCTGCCGCAGCAATAATATCGCCTTTTTCTACCGGCACGAGCATGTCATCTGCACAAATTGAAATACCGGCACGAGTTGCATAGGTAAATCCAGCATACATGAGTTTGTCCGCAAAAATTACGGCTTCTCGCAACCCACATCGTCTGAAGCTAGCATTGATCAGTTTAGAGATTTCTTTTTTCTTGAGCGTAACATTTAGTAAAGAAAAAGGCATTCCCGGTGGAAAAATTTCATACAATAATGCACGCCCCACAGTGGTTTCATATCGACTATTTTTTTCAACGATTTCATTCTCACTATTTTTATCATATTCTTTAATTCGTACGGTAATTTTTGCATTCAATTCTACGCTACGACTTTCATAGGCACGTGATACTTCATCCACATTCTGAAATAACATGCCCTCACCTTGCGCCCCTACCTTTTCTCTTGTGCTGTAATACAACCCAAGAACAATATCCTGTGAAGGTACAATGATCGGTTCGCCATTAGCAGGAGATAACACATTATTGGTTGACATCATCAAGGTACGGCATTCCATTTGCGCTTCTAATGAAAGCGGTATATGAACGGCCATTTGGTCACCGTCAAAGTCCGCATTAAATGCAGCACATACCAATGGATGCAATTGTATGGCTTTGCCTTCAATCAAAACTGGTTCAAAAGCCTGAATCCCCAAGCGATGTAATGTAGGTGCCCGATTGAGCATCACCGGATGCTCACGAATAACATCCTCCAAGATGTCCCAAACCACAGGGGTTTCATTCTCAACCTCACGTTTCGCGGCTTTTATAGTACTTGCAATCCCCATGAGCTCTAGTTTATTGAAGATAAATGGCTTGAATAACTCAAGTGCCATTTTCTTAGGTAAACCACACTGATGCAGTTTGAGTTGTGGTCCTACCACGATAACCGACCGACCTGAATAGTCGACACGTTTACCCAAGAGATTTTGACGAAAACGACCGCCTTTACCTTTAATCATATCGGCAAGAGACTTGAGTGCACGTTTATTGGCACCCGTCATCGCTTTACCGCGACGACCATTATCGAGCAACGAATCAACAGCTTCTTGCAACATACGTTTTTCATTACGTACAATAATTTCTGGTGCTTTTAATTCAAGCAAACGTTTTAAACGATTATTACGATTAATAACACGTCGGTATAAATCATTAAGATCGGAAGTTGCAAAACGACCACCATCCAATGGCACCAGAGGCCGTAAATCCGGAGGCAATACCGGAAGTACCGTTAAAACCATCCATTGCGGTTTGATACCCGATTTATTAAATGCCTCAAGTAGCTTAAGGCGCTTGGAAATTTTCTTGATTTTTGTTTCCGAACCAGTACTTTCAATTTCTTTACGTAGGTTTTCAATCTCAGCAGTAATATCTAGATTACCTAATAAATCACGAATTCCTTCTGCCCCCATGCTGGCGCTAAAGTCATCACCGTATTCTTCGGTTTTAATAAGATAATCGTCTTCAGTAAGCAATTGACATCGAGATAACGGTGTAAGGCCGGGATCAGTCACAACATATGCTTCAAAATATAATACCCGCTCGATATCACGTAAAGTCATATCCAGCACCATGCCCAAACGAGAAGGTAATGATTTTAAGAACCAAATGTGTGAAACTGGAGTAGCTAGTTCAATATGTCCCATACGTTCGCGACGAACTTTAGATAAAGTTACTTCAACGCCGCATTTTTCACATATAACACCTCGGTGCTTGAGACGCTTATACTTTCCACATAAACATTCGTAATCCTTGACTGGGCCAAAAATTTTGGCACAAAACAAACCATCTCTCTCTGGTTTAAATGTACGATAGTTGATGGTTTCTGGTTTCTTAACTTCACCATATGACCATGAGCGAATCTTCTCTGGAGACGCCAATCCAATTTTAATGGCGTCAAATTCTTCCTTTTGAACAACCTGTTTAAATAAATCTAGCAGTGCTTTCATTTGTCACTCCCATAATCAGGGACAATATTGATTCTTGTTATAATTTAGATAGTAATCAGAGAATGAAGTACAGTTCCGACTAGCACAACTGCATTTGTGTCATCGCCAACAATTAATGCTGATCCAAATCAATATCCATTCCCAGCGATCGAATCTCTTTAACTAACACATTAAACGACTCTGGCATTCCTGCATCAATTTTGTGATCCCCCTTAACAATACTTTCGTATACTTTGGTTCGCCCAGTTACATCATCAGATTTCACTGTCAGCATTTCTTGTAATGTATAAGCAGCGCCATAAGCTTCTAATGCCCAAACCTCCATCTCACCAAAGCGCTGCCCACCAAATTGCGCCTTTCCACCCAACGGTTGTTGTGTAACCAAGCTGTAAGGACCCGTTGAGCGAGCGTGCATTTTGTCATCCACCAAATGGTGCAATTTCAGAACATGCATATATCCTACCGTGATGGATCGATCAAACACTTCGCCGGTACGGCCATCATACAAGGCAATTTGGCCTGACTTAGGCAACTCCGCCAATTCCAGCATATCTTTAATTTCACCTTCGGTAGCACCATCGAATACCGGTGTTGCGAAAGGAACGCCTTCTTTTAAGTTCTCAGCAAGTGACAAAATTTCGTTATCGCTTAACGCAGAAATATTTTCCTTATTACCGCCTGAGTTATAAATTTTATCAAGGAATTCTCTGATTTCTTGAGTGTTCTTTTCTACCCTCAACATTTCATCGATCCTTTTCCCAAGGCCTTTAGCTGCCCAACCCAGATGCACCTCAAGAATCTGTCCTACATTCATTCGTGAAGGAACACCGAGTGGATTTAATACCACGTCAACAGGTGTACCATCGGCCATATAAGGCATATCTTCCAAAGGAACGATTTTTGACACAACACCTTTATTACCGTGGCGACCTGCCATTTTATCCCCCGGTTGTAGGCGACGCTTAACGGCAATATAAATTTTTACCATTTTTTGTACGCCAGGCGCCAATTCATCCCCTTGCGTCAATTTCTTTTTCTTTTCTTCAAAAGCCACATCAAACGTTTTACGCTTTTGTGCAACACTTTCACGTACTTGCTCAAGCTGTATACTGGCTTCTTCATCCGCTAATCGAATATCAAACCAAAAATGCGGATCAAAGCTTCGTAAATATTCAGAAGTAACCTCCTTACCTTTACCCAATTTTTGTGGCCCACCCGTAGCGATCTTACCGACTAATAAGCGCTCGAGACGTTCAAATGCATCTTGTTCCATAATCCGCATTTGATCTGCCAAGTCTTTTTTATATTTGGCAAGTTCATCGTCAATAATTTGCTGCGCACGCTTATCGCGTTGTATCCCTTCTCGCGTGAATACCTGCACATCAATGACAGTCCCTGAAATGCCAGATGGAACACGTAAAGATGTATCTTTTACGTCAGACGCTTTTTCACCAAAAATGGCGCGCAACAGTTTTTCTTCTGGCGTGAGTTGTGTCTCACCTTTAGGCGTCACTTTACCGACCAATACATCACCGGCTTCGACCTCTGCCCCAATATAGACAATACCTGATTCATCGAGTCGGCCAAGTTGATTCTCAGAAAGATTAGGAATATCCGCTGTAATTTCTTCGGTACCCAGCTTAGTGTCCCTACTAACAACCGATAATTCCTCGATATGAATGGAAGTAAAACGATCTTCAGCAACAATACGTTCAGAAATAAGGATCGAATCCTCAAAGTTATAGCCATTCCATGGCATAAATGCCACTAGCATATTTTGCCCTAACGCAAGTTCCCCCAAATCAGTCGAAGCACCATCCGCAATTACGTCATCTTTATCGATTTTATTACCAATTTCAACCAGAGGTCTTTGATTAATATTGGTATTTTGATTAGAACGTGTATATTTTGTTAAATTATAAATATCCACACCCACTTCACCAACAATGGTTTCATCATCATTGACTCGAATCACAATCCGCCCAGCATCAACATAATCGACAATTCCACCACGTCGCGCACGAACCGTCGTACCTGAGTGAATTGCAACTACCCGTTCAATTCCGGTACCTACAAGAGGCTTCTCTGCACGTAAACAAGGAACAGCTTGGCGCTGCATGTTAGATCCCATGAGCGCACGATTTGCATCATCGTGTTCTAGGAAAGGAATCAGCGATGCTGCAACCGAAACGATCTGCGCAGGTGCAACATCAACATATTCAATGCGATCAGGAGAAGAAAGGGTAAATTCATTTTTATTTCGACAAGAGACAATTTCACTGACAAATCGATTCTTTTCATCTAGCTCTGCGTTTGCTTGCGCAATAATAAAATTACCTTCTTCAATTGCAGAAAGATAGTCAATCTGTTTCGTTACCTGGCCACCTTCCACTCGTCTATAAGGAGTCTCAATAAACCCATAGTCATTGGTTCTTGCATAAATCGCCAATGAATTAATAAGACCAATATTGGGTCCTTCGGGTGTTTCAATAGGACACACTCGACCATAATGCGTCGGATGAACATCTCGAACTTCAAACCCAGCCCTTTCACGCGTCAACCCTCCTGGCCCTAAAGCTGAAATACGTCGTTTGTGGGTTATTTCAGAAAGGGGGTTAGTTTGATCCATAAATTGAGATAATTGACTCGAGCCAAAAAATTCTCGCGCTGCTGCAGAAACCGGTTTTGCATTGATCAAGTCATGCGGCATCAAATTATCCGATTCTGCTTGGCTGAGGCGTTCTTTTACTGCGCGCTCTACACGAACCAAACCAGATCTAAACTGATTCTCTGCCAACTCACCTACTGAACGAACGCGTCGATTTCCTAGATGATCAATGTCGTCAATTTCTCCACGACCGTTACGCAACTCTACTAAAATTTTAATGACTGCAATGATATCTTCATTGGATAGCGTGGAAGATCCTTCTAATTCGGTGCGTCCCACTCTGCGATTGAACTTCATCCTTCCCACAACGGATAAATCGTACCGCTCTGCGGAATAAAATAATCCGTAAAACAGCGCCTTAACAGCTTCTTCCGTAGGCGGCTCTCCAGGGCGCATCATGCGATAAATTGCAACCTGTGCAGCCATTTCATCGACAGTTTCGTCGATTCGAAGTGTTTGAGAAATATACCCACCGTGATTCAAGTCATTGATGTAGAGTGTATTAATTTTCTTGATATTGGCCTTTCGTAACTTAGCTAATAGCTCTTCTGTAATTTCATCATTGGCTGAAGCTACAATTTCACCAGTTTCCTTATCGACTATATGCTGCGCAAGAATTCTGCCGAGCAAAAAATCTTCAGGCACATCCAGTTGTTTAATGCCCATTTCTTGCATTTCACGAATGTGTTTGGCTGTAATACGTTTATTCTTCTCAACAATCACATTTTTATTTTTTGCAACAATATCAAAGCTCGCCACCTCGCCTCTTAATCGCTCTGGCACCGATTCAAATTGAATACCTTTATCAGAAAGATAGAAGCAGTCAAATATGAAAAATTCTTCGAGTATTTGTTCAGCCGTACAACCAATCGCTTTCAATAACGTAGTGACAGGCATTTTGCGGCGACGATCTATCCTAAAATAGAGACAATCTTTAGGGTCAAATTCAAAATCTAACCAGGAGCCACGGTAAGGAATAATGCGTGCCGAAAATAACAATTTCCCTGATGAATGCGTTTTGCCGCGATCATGCTCGAAAAATACCCCAGGAGAACGGTGCAACTGCGATACGATCACTCGCTCCGTGCCATTAATCACAAACGAACCGGTTTCCGTCATCAAAGGGATTTCCCCCATATAGACTTCTTGCTCTTTGACTTCTTTAACAGTTGGCTTCGAAGACTCTTTATCCATAATCGTCAATCTCACACGCGCCCTCAGTGGTGACGCATAAGTGAGACCACGCTGCTGGCATTCTTTGACATCGAATACAGGCAATCCTAATTCATAGCTTATGAAGTCCAGTCGTGCATTTTTAGTATGACTTTCAATCGGAAATATTGAATTAAAAGCAGCTTGAAGTCCCTGATTCTTACGTTTATTCGGTAACATTTTTTCTTGTAAGAAAGCAGCATAAGATTCCAGTTGAGTTGCGAGAAGAAATGGAATCGGTAATACACTTGCACGTTTAGCAAAACTTTTACGAATGCGCTTTTTCTCGGTGAATGAGTAGCTCATGAATTTTCTCCGAACGAAGAAGATAAGAAATTGAAAAAGCTTAAATTAATGATAATTATCATTACCTTATATGACTGATATTTTCATGAAAATCTATTTATGAAATACCAAAAGGCCGGCAAGATTTAAAATCTACCAGCCTTAATTCTGCTTGTTGACAGATTATTTAATTTCGCAAGTTGCCCCAGCTTCAACCAATTGTTTCTGAATTGCTGCAGCATCCTCTTTCGATATACCTTCTTTAAGAGCTTTCGGCGCGCCATCGACTAAATCTTTAGCTTCTTTTAATCCTAAGCCTGTAATTGCTCTAACAACTTTAATAACGTTCACCTTGCTTTCGCCTGCAGTAGACAGGATAACAGTAAACTCTGTCTGTTCAGCTGCTGCAGGGGCAGCTGCACCACCAGGTGCGGCAACAGCAACAGCTGCTGTTGCAACCGCAGATACACCAAATTTTTCTTCCATTTCTTTGATCAACTGCGATAACTCCAATACAGTCATATTTGCAATTGCATCTAATATTTCAGCCTTTTCTACAGCCATTATTTTCTCCTGGTTAAATTATGTATGTTAGTTACGAGTTAAATAGAAGTATTATGAATTTTTACTATCACGCACCATCGCTAAGCCACGAACAAACTTCGTTGGAACTTCGTTAAGTGTTTGAACAAATTTACTAATAGGTGCTTGCATCGTTCCAAGTAATCTAGCCAATAATTCTTCGCGGCTAGGCAATGCAGCCAAAGCAGAAATTTCTTCTCGAGACATAATATGCTGCCCCATTGCTCCTGCTTTAATAACAAATTTCTCATTTCCTTTAGAAAATTCGTGTAGTATCTTCGCAGCTGCGACAGGATCAGCGCTTATACCATATACAAGCGGGCCAATCATATACTTAGCTAATTCTGCATAGGGCGTATCAGTTACAGCACGTCTTACAAGCGAATTTTTAATGACTCGAAAATAAATTCCCGATTCACGTGTTTTTGCTCGTAACTGGGTCATTTCACCCACTTCTATTCCTCGATATTCAGCAATAATAATAGCTTGAGCATTCGCTACTTGTGCGCTTACTTCCGCTACGATTGCTTTTTTAGCATCAAGATTAAGACTCAAGGTACATTCTCCATCAGTAAAAATAGTGTTTGATTAGATAAATCACACGTTCCATATTTATTCCCAAACACTATAAACTGGTGACCATATAACCAGGAAAATCATTCCCGTTTGGATTCACCATCTACGCTGGGTAAGTTATTAATAAGTCACACCATAAAACTGTTTAGTGATTTATTTCTTTTAAGTTTAAGCCATTACAAAAAATATTTTCATACTCATGTTCTGTATGAAATAGATACTTGTAAAGGCCCCAACGGTCTTTGACAATCCACTTGAATAATCTATTAAAGCGCAAATTCAAATGGCCCAAAGTTCTTTATTGCTGCATAACACTAGATTGATCTACCCGCACGCCAACCCCCATCGTGCTGGAAACTGATATTCTCCTTAAATAAATCCCCTTAGATGCTGCAGGTTTCGATTTATTTAAGGCTTCTATCAAAGCCAATAAATTTTGCTTCAACGCATCAATCTCGAAAGACGCTCGTCCGATTGTGCAATGAATAACCCCCGTTTTATCTGCTCTAAACTGAACTTGTCCAGCCTTTGCATTCTTAACAGCACCGGCTATATCTGTTGTAACTGTTCCAACTTTTGGATTAGGCATCAAACTGCGTGGACCAAGAATTTGCCCTAACTGACCAACGACTCTCATAGCGTCTGGACTCGCAATTGCCACATCAAAATTAATATTTCCCAATTTAATATCAGCAGCCAAATCATCGAAGCCAACAATATCTGCACCAGCCTCCTGCGCTTCTTTTGCTTTATCACCTTGTGCAAACACTGCCACACGAACAGTTTTCCCAGTTCCTGCTGGCAAAACAACCGATCCACGCACAGCCTGATCCGATTTTTTTGCGTCAATACCAAGATTTACCGCAACATCAATGGATTCATTGAATTTTGCCGTTGCATACTCCTTAACTAATTCTAATGCATCATTCAATGGATAAATCTTACTGCGATCAATCTTTCCAATGATAGTTTTATAGCGCTTTGATATATGTGCCATTTTATATGCCCTCTACCTCAATACCCATACTTCTTGCACTACCTGCAATAGTTCTAACTGCAGCATTTAAATCTGCTGCAGTCAAATCTGGCATTTTCGTTTTTGCGATTTCTTCCGCTTGATTTCTACTCAATTTACCTACTTTATCCAAGTGCGGTCTAGCACTACCCTTGCCAACACCCGCAGCTTTCTTGATCAAGACGGATGCAGGAGTAGTTTTCATTACGAATGTAAAACTTTTATCTGCATATGCGGTAATAATCACGGGTACTGGTAAGCCTGGTTCCATTTTTTGTGTGGCAGCATTAAAGGCCTTACAAAATTCCATGATATTCAGTTGACGCTGACCAAGTGCAGGCCCAATAGGAGGGCTAGGATTTGCCTTGCCTGCTGGCACTTGCAATTTAATATAACCAATTATTTTTTTTGCCACTGTTTTCTCCTTGAGGTACAAGCGAACAACCTACTTGTTCTCCCTCACCAATTAAGATTTCTCTACCTGATTAAAATCCAACTCTACCGGCGTAGGTCTGCCAAATATAGAGACCGACACCCTAAGCTTGCTTTTATCGTAATTTACATCTTCAACATTACCATGAAAATCTGTAAATGGACCCTCTCTTACACGAACCGCCTCTCCCATTTCAAACAATATCTTGGGCTTAGGTTTCTCGATACCTTCTTGAATTTGCTGGAGAATGTTATCGACTTCTTTTTGACTGATTGGTGTAGGCCGCATCGCCGCCCCCCCCACGAACCCCGTAACTTTATCGGTATTCTTTACTAAATGCCACGACTCGTCCGACATTTCCATTTCGACCAGTACATAACCGGGAAAAAATTTCCGCTCACTAATACTTTTCTGACCACTTTTCATCTCAATAACTTCTTCCACTGGGATCAAGATTTGACCGAATTTATCTTGCATACCAGCGCGTTCGATACGTTCTTTTAGCGCACGTTGAACACTTTTTTCATACCCTGAATAAGCGTGAATCACATACCATTTCTTACTCATTCACTTTCCCTTTATGGAAGCTGTCACACTTCTTGATTCAACAACAATTTCACAAGTGACATCAAGGCAGCATCTATTAACCATAAGAACAAAGCCATCGCAATAACAAACGCAAACACCACACCTGATGTTTGAAGCGTTTCTTTGCGGTTAGGCCAAACCACTTTTCTAGTTTCTTCTATAGATTCTTTAGAAAATGCATAAAATTCTCGTCCTTGCGTGGTAAATTTAGCAATAATCCCAGCTAACAAGAATCCAATCAGAATTGAAAGGATACGCAACACCATCGGGCTTTCACTAAAATAGATGAATCCCACAATCCCTGCGATAAAAAATACAAATACTAATGCAAGCTTCAGTTTATTCACACTAACAAGATCCTTTGCATCCTAGTTTTAGGTATAACAGCAACTTATCTATAACTATTTACAATATTTTTTGGAACAGTATGATAAGTTCTTATACAGAAATTTAGAAGCTTTATTATTATATTTCTAAATTAATTATCTTAATTACAGTATTTTTTGTATTTGCAATCTCTCGAATAAAAATGTGGCAGGCCAGGAGGGCATCGAACCCCCAACCTTCGGTTTTGGAGACCGACGCTCTGCCAATTGAGCTACTGGCCTTTATTACTAACATTTTTAATAAAGAATTTCTTCGCAAATAAAATCGAATTCATTGAAATAAAATAACAACTTACTCAATAATTTTTGCGACGACACCGGCGCCGACTGTTCTTCCGCCTTCTCGT
>ERZ1292633.4833-Hain-H41-02um-R1-4833-length-12352-cov-6_pt1 | contig 12352 bp, 13 predicted proteins | sample MGYA00564406_ERZ1292633 | MGnify/ENA primary metagenome ERZ1292633 (study PRJEB36523, sample SAMEA6512639) | groundwater metagenome | collected 2019-01-08 | study: AquaDiva: Metagenomics assemblies of 32 groundwater samples
CAAAGGATTATATTGCACAATTAATTTATCAGGAAAAACTTCTTTAACTTGCCCCCAAGATATACGGCATTCATTCATTGTGTTTAAGGTGTGTAGGGTTTCTGTGTTCCCGGTTCTTTTATAGATATGAAAAACATGAAAAGAGTGGTGCGGCTTAACGCCTCGGTAAATTTTATTCGTTAGAGTGTCTTTAGATTTTATATCAAGCTTTTTTTTGAGCGAGTGATCTTCCAGCAAGTGTTCGTAAAATTTAGATAAGTCCACATTGCGTAATAAATTATTGCCTATCCAATATGCCTCAACAACGCGTTTATCAAAAACATCCTCTATTTTATTTGAATGGGCGATGAATTTTAAATAGGGGTAAAGAGTTTGAAATTTTTTTAAAATATCTGCCAGACCCATATCGGTAATTTCTCTAACGCCATATTCAAAAAGGTCACTGTTTTTATCAGGACCGCAATATTGCAAACGGTTAGGCATAAAAGCATAGCGCGCGCAAGAAGTTATGCCGTCTAAATTCATATAAATTAGGCGTTAAAAGCCAAACGCTGGGGTTCTTGAGATTTGCGTTGGAAGGTAAAAAATATGAACAGTCCCGCGATTATCAATATTATCCCGCCAATCTGAAGTTCGTTAACTTTAAATCCACTTATAAAAATTAGAGAAAGTAGCGTTGTGATGGGGGAGCCCACGACTAAAACACTGCTCACTGCGCTGGCCGGAGCTAATTTTAACGCTCTGTACCACAAAGTTACATAACCCAATAAAAACATAGCGGTCAGCACGATCCAGCCCCATTGATTTTTATCTAACAAAAATAATTGAGACGCTTTGCCGTTTATTAGTAAATAAGAAATTAACACAAAAGAACCAAAAAACATTCTTGCCCAAGCTACTGTTAAAGAGTCTAAATTGCTTAAAACTTTTTTAGCCAAAACATATTCAAAAGACCAAAGAATGGTCGCCAAAAGAATCATCATTTCTCCAGCGCCAAAACGAAAAGAATTAAACGCTCCTAATAAAAAATTACCTAAAACTAAAATACCCAGCGCTACCCACTGAATCTTGCCCAATTTTTCTTTTAGAAAGATTACAGCCAAAATTGAAACCCAGACAAAAAGCGTTTTGTGGATAAATCCGCCAGCTATCGCCGAAGTCATGGAAAGGCCTTTAAAGAAAAGCAAAAAAGACGCGCCCCCTCCTATGATTCCTATTAAAATTAAATAAATCCATTCCTTGGTTTTTATAAGTTTCAGCTCACCCCATTTTTTATAAAGAATAAAAAAAGAGCATAAAACTAAAGCCACTATGATATTTTTTAAAGTTGTAAAAACAAAAGGATCCTTTAAAACTTTGACGGCAAAACTTGAAAAAAATATTGCTGATCCGGACACTAAAGCGGTCAAAAAAGCAAAAAATATTCCTCTGTTATAATTTTCTTTATTCATATTCATATTCATATTCATATTTATATTATATTAATGATGTTCGTTTTTTATTATAGCATAATGAAGTTGTTTAAAAAAATAAAACGTCTATATCTATAGATATTTTCAAAAAAATGTTATAATTTATTCATTACAAGTTAATGTTTTTTATATATCCATAAAATCAGGTTTCGGTTTTGAGATTTGATTTTTGATATTTAAGATTGAAATATATGGTAAAGCAAATAAAAAAAGTTTTAGTAAACAGAGATTTATGTATTGGCGCGGCAAGCTGTATCGCGGTGATGCCGGAAGTTTTTGAGCTGGATGGCGAAAATAAGGCGGTTTTAATACAAAAAGGCGGGGTCAAAAATTCTGGACCGGCCACTATAGACGCTTTTGATGTTTCGAGCGTCAATCAAGAAACTTTACGCATGGCGGCCGAATCTTGCCCGACCAAAGCAATTTTTCTTTATGATGAAGACGGTGGTCAAATTTACCCTGATTAAATAACATCGCCTTTATGGCTGAAAATATAAAAATAAAATACTTAATTATAGGCGGGGGAGTGGCAGGAACTACTGCCGCGGAAACTCTGCGTCAAAATGACCCAGATGGTTCTATTGCCATAGTTTCTGATGAGCCGTATCCGTTTTATTCCCGCATAATGCTTTCCAAACCCAATTTTTTCTTGGGAAAACTTCCTTTTGAAAATATATTTTTAAAAAAAGAAAATTGGTATCAAGAGCACAACATAAATTTTATCGGCGGGATTTCTGCAAATAATCTAGATCCACAGAAAAAAACCGTATCTTTAAGCGATGGTCAGAATATTGAATATGAAAAGCTCCTTTTGGCTATTGGCGGATGCGCGCGCAGGTGGCAGATAAAAGGTTCAGACAAAAAAGGGATTTGCTATTTGCGAACATTAGATGAAGCCAAAGAAATAATCGATGCTATCAAAACTGCCCAAAAGGCAGTATGTATTGGTGGCGGTTTTGTTAGTTTTGAAACGTGTGAACTTTTGAGGATGAAAAACATCGACACGACGCTACTTGTGATGGAGCCGTATTTCTGGGCCAATTTACTTGATGAGGAATCGGGACTGATGATAGAAGATGCAATACAGAAAGGCGGAGTGAAGATATTTAAAAACGAAACAACCGAAGAAGTTTTGGGAGATAAAAAAGTCAAAGGATTAAAAACCAAAACCGGCAAAGAATTTGATGCGGACATGGTAGTGGTGGGCATAGGAATAATGTGCCCGGTGAATACTTTTCAAAAAAACGAGTTGGCGGTAGGCAGAGGAATTTTGGCAAATGAATATTTAGAAACAAATTTGCCAGATGTCTGGACGGCAGGAGACAGCGCTGAATTTAAAGATATTATTTTAAATGAGCAGGTTATGTTGGGTAATTGGGTCAATGCTCAAATGCAAGGCAGAGTAGCCGCTTTAAATATGCTTGGCAAAAAACAGCCATTTCGTATGGTTTCTTTTTATACGACTACTGCTTTTGGATTAAATATAGCTTTTGTGGGAAATGTGAGAATTGAGGAGGGCGTTACAATAATAAAAAGGGGCTCGCGAGAAAGTGGCTCTTTTGGTAGAATTTTAATCAAGGACGGAGAAATAATCGGCGCGACATTAATGAATAGAACCAATGAAATGGCGCCCATTTCTAAACTGATAGAAAATAATTTTAAAATAACTGGGCATGAAAAGGAATTGGCGGATGCCGATTTTGATTTAAAAAAATTAGTTTAAATATGTCTGAACAAAAAAAATTAAGAGTAGGATGGTTTACATTCACCTGTTGCGAAGACAGCACTATTTTGATGACAGAATTAATGAATGATCACTGGCAGGATTGGAAAAAATATATAGATTTTCGTCACGCGCGAGTTTTGAAAACCAAAAATGTTCTAGATGATCTAGACGTGGCATTTGTAGAAGGAGCGATAGCCTCAGAAGAACAAGCAAAAAAACTCAGAGAGATTAGAGAAAAGAGTAAGAAGTTGGTAGCGATAGGATCGTGCGCTGTTTTAGGCATGCCATCGGCGCAAAGAAACAATTTTGATGAAAAGACCATGCAGGAAATACAGCCGATTCTAGATAAATTTAAACAATATCCCAAAGTTAAAAAATTATCAGAAGTGGTCAAGGTGGACATTGATGTGCCGGGATGTCCTATGGATCCAAAATTATTTTTGAGCGTGGTGGATAGCGCTTTGCGTGAATTTAAAATAATTGAATAATCTATGCATAATATCTGTGAAATAGACCTAAAATCGGTTACTAAAATTGAAGGTGATGCCGCTTTGCATTTGGAAATCGAGGATGACAAGGTAAAAGATGTAAAATTTCAGGTTACTGAGAGTAAAAGATTTTTTACACAGGCGATGCGTGGCAAACCAGTGATCGGACTGCCTCAGCTTTTGGCCCGTATTTGCGGTACTTGCAGTAATGCGCACATAATGGCGAGCATTGAGGCGTGTGAGAAAGCGTTGAATGTGAAAGCAACCGAGCAAACAAAGCTTTTGCGGGCATTAACTATGTATGCGCTGATGATCCGTGATCATGCTTTGCACCTATATTTATTTGTGATGCCTGATTTTTTTGGCAAAGATTCATTTTTAGAGCTTGATGAAAACGACGAGGCGCAACATCAGCTTTTGCACGACGCCTTCGAAATAAAGGCAGCGGGAAACTTTTTGGCGCAAATTATCGCTGGCCGTTCTATACACGCCACCAGTCCCACAATCGGAGGATTCTTACATTTTCCCAGTGAGCAAGATTTAAAAGAAGCGGTGGTGAAATTAGAAAAAATTCGTCCGGCAGTTTTACGCCTTATAGATGTGATGAAAAATTCATCTTTTTCTTTGGAAGGCGATACCAATTTTGTAGCGCTTGAAACACCAAGATTTAATTTCTTAGAAGGGGACATAATAAGTACAGTAGGCGAGCGAATCACAGAAGCACAGTATAGAGAGCATTTAGAGAGGGTGGTGATACCTTATTCGCAGGCGCTGGGCTTTAAATACGATGGCCAACCTTATATGGTGGGGGCTTTGGCGCGATTAAATTTAATCAAAGACAAGCTTCATAAAAACACGAAAAAGGACGCCGCCTCGGCTCTTGAACTTTTTCCGTCAAAAAATGTTTTTCATAATAATTTAGCGCAGGCGATAGAAATCCTGCACTCGGTGGACGATGCGCTGGAAATTTTAAAAAATACAAAAATATCACCTGAGCCGATAGTGAAATTTGAAATGCCCAAAACCGACACGGTGGGCGTGGGTGTAATAGAGGCGCCCCGTGGAATTTTATATCACAGGGTTCATGTTGGTACGGATGGTAAGGTGATAGATGGTGAGCTTGTTATCCCTACAGGACAAAATCAGATAATTTTAGAAAAAAACATCGGGAAATTAGTAGAAAAGTGCCTGGCAGCCACCGCCTTGGCGGGGTCCCGAAGTGGCGGGAAAAAAATGGATAAAGATAAAATAACCTTTGAGATAGAAAAGCTTATCCGCGCCTATGATCCCTGTATGAGTTGCGCGACACATTTTCTCAAAGTTAAATGGACCGAGAAATAAACATTGCTATGAGAAATAAGTCCTATAGACATTCCTACATTCTTAAGAATGTAGGAATGTCTATAGGTTTGTGCAATCACAGAGAAAGAAATATAGATTTAAGTTTTTCCAGCGCTTCTTTTTCATCAATAGTAGGTCCGAGGCCCACTATTTTTATTTTGGGAGGTAATTTGCCAAGTTTTTTTAGAAAATTTAGCTGAGATAAAAGATCAAAATCGTGCATGGTCAAAGATGGGGCGAGAGAAAAATCTTCAATTTTATCAAAAATCTTTATGCCTGAAATATTTATTATTGTATCTAAAATTATCAGCTCATCCTGTGGCATGTCGTCCCACTCTTCCAAAGGATCTTTTGTTTTAAATTCAATATTCGGCAAATCTAGCGCTAAGTGTTCCGCCAAATGCAAAGGCAAAGAGTCTGTTTCTAAGTCCGGATTTCCAAAAACCCAAACTGTTTTTTTATTTCTATTCATTAAAAATATTTTTTTAAGTAAATCTATTTTATCTTTATTTATTTTACCACAAACCATCACCACTTTCCTTATGACACTATTCGCGCAAATAGTGTCATAAGATTTTAAGATGTTATATTTCTTATCTACCTCATTCGCGCGAATGAGGTAGATAAGAAATTAGGTTGAATGAATAATAAATATTTTTTTCTAAAAACAAAACCCCCGCTTTGCGGGGGATGTGATCACTATTCTTTAAAATTAATGATTGGGCAGACTTTTTGTTTCTTGGCCTTAACGTATTCGATACAAAGTCTTACGGCGCTATTTTCTTTAAGCTTTTTAATTTCCTTAACAAAAAAAGAGCTGTTTTTTCGCGAAAAAACACCTATTATAACAACCGAGAGAACGACTCCAATGATGGTCCCAACTATAAAACCCCTGAATGGACCACTAAAAACATAAAGTATAATGATACCTAAGGCAATAACGAGATAGATGGGAAGAATTCTAAATCCTTTGATGTGTGGCCACTTATCGTACCTTTCAGCTACGTTATTGTAGAGTTCGTCTATATTGGAAAAACGGGGCCTGCACCCGAAAAAGAATCCTACAACAAACAAGATCGCACGAAGAGCTGTAATTAGGGGCCACCCTAAAAAGAACATAAAAACAAACTTCCAAAAAAACACACAAAGACTTTTTGCGGTTGGCTCGTAGTAATTAAAGCCATAGGCCGTTTTGTAAAGAAAACTCTTTTTGCCGACCTCCATCTCGTGTCCTCCTTTTGTAAAAGTGCCTTGTGCTGGACCATCCAGCATTAAGTTATATGTATCACAAGGTGAACTTACTGTCAATGCTAAAAATATAATACTCAGTCTACAAAACTTCATTCTCTCATTAGCCTGCCCACCGGCAGGCAGGCGCGAATTGGAGAATAACAGAAGAAGATTATTTATAAAGACTTGTGGTTTCCTCAATCATTTTTTCAAAACCGAATTTTGTTTGCACTTTTTCTTTGAGATTTTGAGCGAGAGTCGTTCTCAGGGGTTCGTCTTTTAATAGTTTATTGATTGCTTGGGCAATTGAATCAGGGCTCTTGGGCGTTGTCAAAATGCCAGTTTGGTGATGTTCAATTATTTCTGGAATACCGCCGACATCACTTGCCAGCACTGGAATTTCCGCTAATCCCGCTTCCATCAAAACATATCCTAAGGCTTCGGTAATTGATGTAAGGGTAAAAACATCAAGCGCCTTTAAATATTTTGCGGCATTATCAATAGCTCCGCAAAAATGGACCTGATTTTCTATGTTTAAATCCTGTGATAATTTTTTCAGATGATTTTTTAATTCGCCTTCGCCCATTATTATAAAATGCAAATCCGAATTCTTCAGCTGAGCGATAGCGCGAATGGCAAATTCAATACCTTTGTTTTTCGTTAATTCCGAAATGGTTCCCATCCAAAACGCGCTCTGGGGCAAGGAAGGCTGTTCTTCAAAATGAGAAATCAAAAAATCTCGCGCTCTTTCTTTTTCAAAAAATTCAATTGGTTTTATGCCGTGATATATCAAAGTGAGCTTATTTTTAGGAATTAAAAATTTTGGCGCTTCATTAAATATTTTTTTTGAAACACAAATTATTTTTGTATTTAAAATCAAAGAAATCCAAGCCGCCATTTTGATAGCTATTTTTTCAAAAATATTTCTATCCTCGTTAAATGCCCATCCGTGGGCAGTAAAAATTATATTTTTTATCTTGCAAATACGCGCCGCCAAAGCTCCTAGGCCCCCTATTTTAGAACTATTTAGATGAACTGCATCAGGACGTTCATTTTGTAATATTTTCTTTATTTCCCAGAACGATTTTAGGTCTTTAAATAAACCCACGCTTCGTTCCAGAGAGGGAAGAACACAAACTTTTATATTTTGTCCACGGAGTTTTTCTATTAAGATTCCATTTCCACCAGTTATTACAAAGCAATCAAATTGATCCTTGGGCAGGGAAGTGCATAGGTCAAACACATAACGTTGTGCCCCGCCCCAATCCGAGCGAGTTATGATATATCCTATCTTGGTTTTTGTTCTGTATTCTTGCATTGTTTTTACTATACAATTTAAAATTGATTTGCAAAAGACCCCCCAACCCTTTAGCGGGGCGAGCTTGCGCCAGAGGTCTAGTTTTTATATACTTAATGGGTTCACCTCGTTAAATAATTTTTAATTTTGAATAAAATTAAAAATTAAAATTTGCTATTAAAACAAACCCACCCGAAATTTAATAGGATGAACAACAATATAAATAGACTTCTTATTTAAAATATAAGCAAATTTTATTTAACAGGGTAAATTATTTTATGGAAGAAATTTTATCAAAAATCGAAAGTATTTTATTTGTTTCCGGTGAACCGGTATCTTTTAAAAAAATATCTGAGGTTTTGGGCTTGGGATTAAAAGAAACCAAAGATGCCGTGAATAATTTAAAAAATAATTTTATTGAACAAAAAAGAGGCGTGCGTATTTTGGAACATGGAAACGAAGTCCAAATGGTGAGCGTCTCAGAAAATGCGCCCATTTTGGAAAAATTTATTCAAGCGATAAAAAATGAAGGACTCACTCAGGCGGGCCAGGAAATCGTAGCCATAATCGGGTATCTTGAACCGGCGCATAAACACATTATTGATGAGGTGAGGGGGGTTGATTGTACCAATACTTTAAAAAATCTGCTTTTAAAGGGTTTGGTTGACAGAAAAGAAGACCCCAAAGATCACAGGACTCATATATACTATCTACATTCAAATACACTGAAACATCTTGGCATAAACCACAAAAACGAGCTTCCTCAATTTAGTGAGATAAAAGAACAGCTTGAGAAAAGGTTTGTTTTTAACAAAGACAATTCAGAAGAATCCTCCTCCGTTGAAGCTGTGGCGAGCGAGCAAAAAGATGAACCTAAAACAGATCAAGATGTTGTGGTAGATAAAGTAAAAACCGAAAGTGAATCTGCGTCTAGTTAAAAAATGAACAAATTATTTTCTATAATTAGGTATTTAAAAGAAAAAGACCTCTCAGTGGTCGTTTTTATTGTTTTGATTATTCTCGCAATAGTATTTTTCAATGGTAGTAAAAAAAACGACAATCCTTTATACGGTAAACTCCAAGAAAACAGCGCGGCATCCTCTCCACAGATAAGCAACAATTTTTATCTGATACCCCAATCAGCGGACCAATTTTATCCTCTTAGGGATTGGTCAGTTGCCTTGCCCGATATTTCTGCTAAAGCGGCAATAGTCACCAGTGAAGAAGGAAATAAAATACTTTTTACCAATAATATTCAAGCGCGTCGACCAATAGCTAGTCTGACTAAACTGGCCACCTCTTTAGTTGTTGCTGATAATTTAAATTTTGAAGACGTGGTGATCATTTCTAAAAAAGCTGTAGAGCAAGACGGCGATGAGGGTTCTTTTGTGGTTGGTGAAAAAATCAAAATCAAAGATCTGGTGGCGAGTATGTTGATAGCATCGAGCAATGACGCGGCGTATGCTTTGGCGGAATTTTTAAGTTCTAAAAAAGAAGAAAATAATTTAGTAGCTACCTCTACTATAAATTTAGAGCCATTCATTAATTTGATGAACAGAAAAGCCGTTGAGCTGGGTCTTCGCGATACGCATTTTTCTTCCGTAACGGGCCTTGAGGATGATGAGAATTATTCTACGGCTTATGATGTTTCTCTGCTTATTGAAGCGGTTTATAAAAATCCCAGCGTAAATATTTATGTAGATAAGCCGCGTTATAGCTTCAAATCCGATGGGCCGGTCGTGCAACATAATTTATCCAATACCAATAAATTATTTGAAATTTTGCAGGGAATTTTAGCGAGTAAGACAGGATATACTGATGGTGCGGGACAAAGCTTGGGCATGATCTACAAATTACCCGATGGGCAGAAAATTATTGTGGTTGTTTTGGGATCTGACGACAGATTTAAAGACGCGCAAACTCTGATTGATTGGACGCAAAATGCTTATCGGTTTTAAATTAAAGTGTGTGTTTGTTGGTTTTAAATATTGTATAATGAATATATTAATTTAAAGATGTTCTATGTATAGTCTGGAGACAGAATCAATACTAAAAATCTTGGGCTTTGCCACCTTTTCTTTTTTGATAGCTATAGTTTGGACTCCAGCCCTCACTAAGTTTTTGGTAAAAATAAAAGCCGGAAAACAAATTAGAGATTCCGGAGATACACCCATATTTTCAAATTTACATCAAAAAAAATTAGGCACTCCGACGATGGGTGGAATCTTAATCTGGGGAACCGTTTTATTTGTTATTTTAGTGAGCGCGGCCCTGGCTTATTTGTTTCCTCAATATTTTGAAAAATTTAATTTTCTTTCTCGTAGCCAGACCGTTTTGCCTCTAGGAATATTAATATTCTCTGCTTTGGTGGGGCTCTTTGATGATTTATTCGGGATTTGGCATATTGGTCCCAATGGCGGAGGATTGCGCATGCGGCACAGAATAATTTTATATACTCTGATTGCTATAGTGGGAGCGTGGTGGTTTTATTTTAAATTGGATTGGGATGTATTTCATATACCGTTTTTGGGTGATTTTAGTATAGGATTTTGGTATGTGCCAATTTTTATTTTTGTGGTGGTAGCAACTGCATTTTCGGTAAATGAAACTGATGGTTTGGATGGGCTGGCGGGCGGCACAATGCTCATCGCCTTTTTAAGCTACATTGTCATAGCTTTTAATAGTGGTAAGTATGATTTGGCTATATTTAATGCGGTTGTGGCAGGAAGCTTGTTGGCATTTTTGTGGTTTAACATATATCCGGCAAGATTTTTTATGGGCGACACCGGAGCAATGTCTTTGGGGGTTACGCTGGGAGTTATGGCGATGCTCACAAACTCTGCTTTGCTTCTGCCTCTTTTTGGATCCATTTTTGTCCTGGAATCTTTGTCGGTTTTGGTACAGGTTGCCTCTAAAAAATGGCGTGGAAAAAAGATATTTTTATCCGCACCAATACACCATCACTTTGAAGCATTGGGATGGCCAGAAACTAAGGTGACAATGAGGTTTTGGATTGTTGCAGGAGTTTTTGCAATGTTGGGATTGATTATTGCGCTACTCGATAGAAATTTTTTCTAATTATTTATTTATGATAGGCGTATTTGATTCTGGCATAGGCGGTCTTACGGTGGTGAAAGAATTATTAAAAAAATTACCTAAATATCGGGTGATTTATTTTGGTGACACGGCGCATTTGCCATACGGCACTAAAAGCAAAAAGGCCGTGAGAGAATTTTCTGACCAGGCGGTGAATTTTTTGATAAAACGCGGCGCTAAAATTATTTTAATAGCTTGCAACACCGCTTCCTCACAAGCGGCAGATTATTTAAGAAAAAAATATCCTGACACAACAATTATTGATGTTGTAAGTCCTGCTTTAGATAAAATTAAAAAAATGGATTTAAAAAGAATTGGATTGATCGCCACCCCGGGAACTATAAAAAGCGGAACATACCAAAAAAAATTGAGAAAAATGCGCAAAGTCGTTGTTTCCCAGGCAACACCACTACTCGTGCCTTTTATTGAAGAGGGAATTGTGAAGGGCAAGATTTTAAATGAAATTTTGAAAATATATTTCAAACCATTTAAAAAGAATACAAACGGAATAATTTTAGGATGCACCCACTATCCGTTAATAGAAAAAAGCATACAAAATGTTCTGCCTAAAGGAGTTTTGTTGATAAATCCTTCTAAAATAATCGTTCAGTATCTGGACGAACTTTTGAAAAAAAATAAAAATCTTGATAAAAAACTTGAGCACAGGGGCCAGTATGAGTTTTTTGTAAGCGACGATCCGTATAAATTCGAGATATTATCTAAGCTCGCTTTAGGAAAAAAAATAAAAGCGCAAATTGTAAGATTATAAACTATAAAGCAAATATGCCATATAAGAAAAATATTTTGGTAAAAATTAAATCCAAAATAGAAAAAGTTGAAGCTCTGGGAGACGGTTTTTGTGTGTGGGTCAATGCCGCGCCACAAAAGGGTGAAGCTAATGAAGCCGTTTTAAAACTATTAGCGGAGCATCTTCACATGCCAAAAAGCAGAATAAAAATAGTGCAGGGTCTTAGAAGCAAAAAGAAGCTTGTTTTGATCTCTTAAAAAAAGTATTATTAAGTTATCGCGCGAATAATTCACCTCAGTAGATTTATGGCATCCCAAGACGAATTGAGATCAGCGCGTCTCAATAAAATAGAAAAATTAAAAAACTTGAGCATAAATCCTTACCCAGCGAGGGCTTTTCGCGACATGCCCATAAAAGACGCCTTGGATGATTTTGATAAACTTTCTGGTGCGACTAAAAATATTTCTTTGGTAGGAAGGATCCATTCTTTAAGAGGCCATGGCAAAATACTTTTTGCGGATTTGCAAGATGAATTTTCCAAGATCCAGCTTGTTTTGAAATTTGACGCTTTGGGTGAAGAAAAATTTTCTGTGTTTAAAGACCTGATAGATAGCGGAGATTTTTTGCAGGCGTCAGGAACTCTTTTTAAAACTGAAAAAGGCGAGAGAAGTTTAAGCATTTCGGATTTTAAGCTCTTAACCAAATCATTAATTCCTCTGCCGGATGACTGGTATGGTCTGGAGGACATGGAAACACGCCTGCGCAAGCGTTATGTTGATCTGGCTGTAAATCCTGAGGCGCGGGAAATGTTCCGCCAAAAGAGCGTTTTTTGGCAAACCTTGCGCCAGTTTTTGCTGGAGAAAAAATTCTTAGAAGTAGAAACGCCCGTTTTGGAAAATATCCCAGGAGGGGCTGATGCCGAGCCGTTTGTGACGCACCACAACGCTTTGGATC
>ERZ1292633.4835-Hain-H41-02um-R1-4835-length-12351-cov-60_pt1 | contig 12351 bp, 16 predicted proteins | sample MGYA00564406_ERZ1292633 | MGnify/ENA primary metagenome ERZ1292633 (study PRJEB36523, sample SAMEA6512639) | groundwater metagenome | collected 2019-01-08 | study: AquaDiva: Metagenomics assemblies of 32 groundwater samples
GGCATAATGGCCTTCACCCCGCACATAACCTGCGACTTGGGTTTTCCAGAGTTGAGGTTATGTGCGGGGTTGACCCTTTTGGAATTGGAGGCGAGATACGAGCGAATCCCTGCCGGGCTGATGTTATAGGTGGCCGGGTCAATATCCACGAAGACCGGCTTGGCGCCCAGCCGGGCAATGGCTCCGCCCGTGGCAAAGAAGGTAAAGGGCGTGGTGATAACCTCATCACCCGGACCAATCTTGAGCGCCATCAGGGCAATCAGCAGGGCGTCAGAGCCCGATGCAACCGCAATGGCGTATTTGGTCTTGAGATAGCCGGCCAATTCGGCCTCTAATTTCTCTACGGTCGGACCTAAGACGAAATGTTGGGAATTTATGACCTCGGCTAATGCGGAATCGGCCTCTTTCTTTATGGTCTGGTATTGCGACTTCAGGTCTAACGGAGGCACTTGCATATAAATCTTTCTATATAAGCGGATTAATTGTATAATATTACCGTAATAGAGCAAGAAAAATTAAGATATTTGTAGCATTGAGATAATATATAAATTTTTGCCAAAATATTTGACTTTAGAATGCAAATAGTTTATAAGCGATAATTCGCTCCGCTCCAGTGGGTGCTCGCGGTCTCTGCGGAGTTCGCTCCGCAGCGTTCGGACGATTGCTCGCGGTCCCACAGTAGCGGGTTATCCTGTGCGCCCCGCCCGTACGGGTCGGGGTGCTCGGAGTCACGTTACGCTTAGAGCGTGTATTTTTATTCCGCCCCTACGGGCGGTGGGTAGCCACCGAGTGGATTCGCTATACGCGGTCCCTTCGGGGTCAGGGGATTATCGTATAGTAATGGTGGTCCCGAATGATTTCGGGGCCATCTAAGAGCCAGTAACTTGTCCTTGTAGGATTCTAACCGGCTCTAAGAAAAGGGTAATATATTATGTCACGTTTAGGGAGAAAACCGGTTCCGATTCCGGACGGCGTCAAGGTGGCTGTAAATGGCAACGCGGTCAAAGCCGAAGGGCCTAAAGGGTCTCTGGAGTATAAACTGCCGGCTAATGTTAAGGTCAAGATTGACGAGGCCAAGAAACTGTTGTCCGTGGAAACCACCTACGTTATACCTCAGGATAATATCAACCATGGCACCATCCGGAGCCATATTAATAATATGCTCATCGGCGTGCATCAGGGTTATGAGGAGAAGATGGAAATCATCGGCACCGGTTATAAGGCAGTGATGGACGGCAAGAATCTGGCTATCAGTTTGGGGTTTTCCCATCCGGTTAAGGTGGATGTGCCGGCCGGTATCGCCGTAACCATCCCTAATCCCAACCTGCTGGTCATCCAGGGCATCAATAAACAGATAACCGGCGCTTTTGCCGCTAAAATCAAGGCAATTAAGCCGTCGGAACCGTATAACCTCAAGGGTATTAAATATGTGGATGAGGTTATAAAGCGCAAGACCGGCAAGACCTTTGTGTCCGGAACAGCTTAAAAAGATGATAGATGAAAGATAAGAGATGAAAGATAAGAGATGAAAGATAAGGGATAAAAGATAAATTATGAATATTATAGAGCAGAAGTTAGTCAGACGGCAGAGGAGACACTGGCGCGTCAGGAAAAATGTCTTGGGGACAGCGGAACAGCCGCGTTTGAGCGTCTGTCGGAGTTTAAAGCATATCCGGGCCCAGATAATAGACGACCTTAAAGGGCTGACTGTGTGCGCGGTTTCCACTCAGTCGCCTGAGATAAAGAAGAGTATCAAGAGCGGCGGCAATATTGCCTCCGCCAAAGAAGTAGGCAAGAAATTGGCCGAACTGGCCCTGGGCAAGGGCATCAAAAAGGTGGTCTTTGACCGGGGATGTTTTCCTTTTCACGGGCGCATTAAGGCCCTGGCTGAATCCGCCAGACAGGCCGGATTGAAATTTTAAGTTAAATGGATGCCTGCCTACGTTGATAGAGGCTTCCCGCTTGGGCGGGACTGCGCTGTCGCTTCGTCGGCGGGTCTAACCCAGTGGGTAAGAAAGGAAATAATTTTGGAAAATACTAATACCAGACAACGGGGACAGGGACAGGGAAGAGACAAGCCACAAGACGGCAAGGAAGAGATTGTCATTAAAATCAAACGTGTTTCCAAGACGGTCAAGGGCGGTAAGCGGTTCAGTTTTACGGCCCTGGTGGCCGTAGGCGACCGGAAAGGTAATGTGGGATTTGGCAAGGGTAATGCCAACGAGGTGCCTTTTGCCGTGGAAAAAGCCGTGAAAGACGCCAAGAAGAACATGGTGAAAGTGCAGATGAAAGATACCACCTTACCACATCGGGTCTGGGGCAAATACGGCGCCACCGAAGTGATTATCAGGCCGGCCTGCCGGGGTACCGGTATTATTGCCGGCGCATCGGTTCGGGCTATCCTGGAACTGGCCGGCGTCAAGGATATTCTGGCCAAGGTAATGGGCAGCACCAATCCGACCAATGTGGTCAAAGCCACGGTTAATGCGCTGATGTCTATTAGAACATACCAGGAAAGGAAATTATTATTGAAGAACGTCCCGGCCGGGCGGGAGCATAGTGAGAACTAAAATATGAATCTTACCCAATTAAGTCAATCAGTCAGGCGATATCACAAAAGCGCCAAGAGACGCGGATGCGGCGACAGTTGCGGCCACGGCGGGACTTCCTGCCGGGGCGGCAAGGGCCAGTCAGCCCGGAGCGGCTATAAGAGGAAAGGTTATTTTGAAGGCGGACAGATGACCCTTATCAGGAAGACGCCCAAAAGGGGTTTCCATAATACCAGATTCCAGGAAACCATAGCCGTTATTAATCCCCGTGATTTAAATAGATTTGAAAAGGGCGCTACGGTCAATCGGGCGGCGCTGGTAGAAAAAGGAATATTAAAAGGCGCCTTTGATAAGATAAAGGTCCTGGCCCAGGGCGTCTTGCAGGCAGAAGGGCTGATTGTGGAAGCCCATTATTTCAGCCAGGTGGCTATTAAGAAAATACAGGAAAAAGGCGGCAAGATAGTAGAATGCAAAGAATAAAAGAAGTCATTACAAATATCTTTATGGTGCCGGAATTGCGGCGGCGCATCCTCTTTACCTTTGGATTGCTGATTGTCTTCCGGCTGGGATTCTTTATTACCCTGCCGGGTATTGACAAGACCGTTTTAGCCCAGTGGATGAAGCAGATGTCCCAGGACGCCGGCCGGCTTTACGGATTTGTCAGTTTATTCTCGGGCGGTTCGGTTTCCCAACTCTCCATCTTTTCTTTAGGCATCATGCCTTATATTACGGCTTCGATTATATTCTCGCTTCTGGTCAAGGTGATTCCGCAATTGGAGGCGCTCAGCAAGGAAGGTCCATCGGGCCATCGCAAGATAAGCCAGTATACCCGGCTGGTGACTCTGCCGATTTGTATTTTCTGGGCGTTTTGGACGGTTATATATTTGCAATCAGGCCAGGGGCAGATGGGTGGTCAGGCGCTGGTGATGAATCCGGGCTTTTGGTCATTCGGGCTGACGGCTATGTTGGCGCTGACCGCCGGAGCGCTTTTCGTGATGTGGCTGGGCGAGCAGATTACGGAATTCGGCATCGGTAACGGGGCGTCCCTTATCATTATGACCGGTATTATTTCCCGTATGCCTTATGCTGTGGGCGAGATGTATAGTGATGTGTCGAGCGGTGAAATCACTCCGGATAAGCCCATCCTGATTATTCTGATATACGTGGCAATTATTATTGCCGTGGTGTATATGACCCAGGCGCAGCGCCGGATTCCGGTCCAGTATTCCAAGCATATCCGGGGCCGGCAGATGTTCGGCGGGCAGAGGCATTTCCTGCCGCTGCGCATAAACCAGGCCGGCGTGATGCCGGTTATCTTTGCCTCTACCCTGATGGCATTCCCGGATATGATGGGCCGGGTATTTAAATCCGATTTCCTGATACAGCTGTTCAGCCGGGGCGAGGCCGGATTCGTATATAGTTTGCTGTATGTGGGACTCATATTTTTCTTTACTTATTTCTGGACCGCGTTATATTTTAGGCCGGTGGAGATGGCGGAGAATTTGAAGGAGTGGGGCAGTTTTGTTCCGGGTATCAGGCCCGGTTACGACACGGCTATATACCTGGAGCGGATAATGAACCGGATTGCCATAGTGGGTGGGACATTTCTGGTTCTGATAGCCCTATTGCCCAATATGGCTTCCTATGCCCTGGGCGTTGACCAGTATGTCACCGCCTTTCTGGGCGGCACCGGCATCCTGATTGTCGTGGGTGTCGGGCTGGATTTAATGCAGAAGATAGAATCGCAATTATTGGTGAGAGAATACGATGGCTTCCTGAAAAAAGGAAGGATAAGAGGGAGAAGGTAAAATGATTATAGTTTTCTTAGGAGCCCCGGGTTCGGGCAAAGGAACCCAGGCATCGGTGTTGGCCCGGCATCTTAAGATACCTTTTATTTCCACCGGCGATATGCTTCGTAAGGAAGTGGGCAATTCATCTGTTCTCGGACTTAAAGCCAAGTCATTTATGGACCAGGGCGGATTGGTGCCTGACAGCGATGTGATTAGCATGATAAAAGAACGGGTGACCCAGAAGGATTGCGTCAGCGGTTTTGTGCTGGACGGATTCCCGCGCAACAGCGTCCAGGCCAAGGCCATGGACCGGGCGATGATGGAAATAAATAAAGAGGTTAACAAGGTGGTCTATCTGGAAATTCCGCAGGCAGTGGCCATAGACCGGATTTCCGGCCGGCGCGTCTGTAAGAAATGCCGGGCGAATTATCATATTAAATACTCGCCGCCTAAAGCGGCCGATAAATGCGATACCTGCAGCGGCGACTTATACCAGCGCGAGGATGATAAGCAGGAAACCGTGATAAAACGCTACCAGATATACCTGGAACAGACCAAAGGACTGGTTGATTATTACCAGGACCGGTTGGTGACTATAGACGGTAATCTCCCGATAGGTGAGATAGAGAAAAATATTGGAGATAAACTAAAGGTGGCGGTTAGTTAATTTTCGGACAATGATAAAATGTAAATCGCCTCGCGAGATAGATTTAATCCGCCAGGCAGGTGCGATGGTCGGGGGCGCCCTGAACTTGTCCGCGACACTCGCCAAACCGGGCGTGACGACCAAATCGCTTGATGAAGCAGTGTTTAAGTATATCAATGAAAAAGGAGGCCAGGCGGCTTTCAAGGGATACCGGGGTTATCCGGCTAATATCTGCGTCTCGGTTAACGAGGAGGTGGTGCACGGTATTCCTGATAAACGTGTTCTGAAAGCGGGCGATATCGTCAGCGTTGATATCGGCGTCTGTTATAAAGGATATTATGCCGATGCGGCCGTGACCGTGCCGGTGGCCGGAATAAAACCGGAAACCCAGCGCCTGCTTGACGTGACCAGGGAATCGCTCCGTCTGGCTATAAATAAGATAAAGGCGGGTATAAAATTATCCGAGATATCCGCGGCGGTCCAGATTTTTGTGGAGGCCAATGGTTTTTCGGTAGTCCGGGATTTGGTGGGTCATGGCATCGGCTCGGCCATGCACGAAGACCCGCAGATACCGAACTATGTGGATAAAGACGTAACCCGGGTGGAAGATAATATTATTCTCAAAGAAGGGATGGTGCTGGCAATAGAACCCATGGTCAACCAGGGGACTTATGAGGTGGAGACGCTGGCCAACGGATGGACGGTGGTTACCAGGGACCGTAAACTCTCGGCTCATTTCGAGCATACGGTTCTGGTAAAAGAAGGCGGCAGCGAGATTATGACCCCGGTTATGAATTATTAAAATATGGCTAAAGAAGAAGCGATCAGAACGGAAGGAATAGTTTTAGAGTCATTACCTAATGCGACCTTCAAGGTGGAATTGAAGAATAAGCATATAATTCTGGCCCATGTGGCCGGTAAATTGAGAATGCATTTTATTAAGATTCTGGCCGGTGATAGGGTGACGGTGGAGATTTCTCCATACGACCTGTCCAAGGGCAGAATCGTGTATAGGGGCTAAATATGAAAGTTCGTCCATCGGTAAAAAGGATTTGCGAGAATTGCCAGATAATCAGAAGAAAAAGAGTTATCAGGGTCATTTGCTCTAACCCCAGGCATAAACAGCGGCAGGGCAAGTAGGTGTATCCCAGTGGGATATAAGTGGCTGTCCCTAACGGGACTTCCTGCGGTCGTAACGACCATAGGTCTAACAGCCACTAAGAAAGGGAAAATCTAACTTATGGCACGTATTGCTGGAGTTGAATTGCCGACCAATAAAAGAATTGAAGTGGCGCTCGCGTACATTTACGGAATAGGGCCGACTACCGGCCGGGCCGTATTAAAAGAGACCGGCATTGACGGGAATATCAGGGTCAAGGCCCTGACCGAGGAGCAGATTAGCCGGCTCAATGTGGCGATTGACAAGCGCTATACCGTGGAAGGCGCGTTAAGAAGGCAGATTGCCCAGAATATCCAGCGGCTCAGGGACATCGGCTCTTATCGGGGTATGCGCCACCGCAAAGGCCTGCCGGTCCGGGGCCAGCGGACCCGTTCTAATGCCCGGACCCGTAAAGGACCGCGTAAGACCGTCGCCGGCAAGAAGATAGCGCTGGAAAAGACATAACCTGAACTTTAGATGTATCCCGCCATTCGGCGGGATCTAAGTGGCTGTAACGACCATAGGTCTAACAGCCACTAAGAAAAGAAGGATATATAAAATATGGGAACACAAAAAGCCAAGGTAATGGAAGCCGGGGCGGAAGACAAGCAGAAACAGGGCAAGCAAGTTAAGTCAGACAAGCCGGAAAAGCAGGCGCCGGCGCCCAAGCCCGCGAAGAAGAAGATAAAAAGAATCGTAACCAAGGCCGTGGCTCATATAAAATCGACCTTTAACAATACCATTATTACCATTACCGACGAGCACGGTAGTGTGCTCTGCGCCGCATCCGGCGGAACCATCGGATTCAAGGGCTCGCGCAAGAGCACGCCCTTTGCCGCTCAAAAAGCCGCGGCCAGTATGGTTGACAAACTCCGTAAATACGGGGTCCGGGAACTGGAAATCCGGGTCAAGGGGCCGGGTTCCGGCCGCGAATCAGCCGTTCGGGCGCTCCAGGCCGAAGGCCTGATGATTACTTCCATCGAGGATGTTACGCCGTTGCCTCATAATGGCTGCCGGCCCCGTAAGAAACGTCGTGTTTAATCCGTTATTAGTAAAAGGAGTTAAATTTAATGGCAAGTTCAAGTAACGCAAAATGTAAGTTGTGCCGCCGGGAAAAGACCAAATTATTCCTGCGCGGTAAAAGGTGCGAAACTGTCCGTTGCGCCGTGGAACGAAGGCCCCAGCAGCCCGGACAGCACGGGGCAAAAAGGAAGCGCGGACGTCTGACCGATTATGGCCTGCATCTCAGGGAAAAACAGAAGATTAAAAGGATGTATGGCTTGGGTGAGCGGCAATTCTCGCGCTACTTTCAGAAGGCCGTGGGCCAGCCCGGTAATACCGGCGAAAACTTTCTGGTCCTGCTGGAAACACGGCTGGATAACGTGCTTTATAGCGCCGGCTGGGCTACCTCGCGCACCCAGGCCAGGCAGTTTGTTTCGCACGGACATATCCTGGTTAATAATAAGAAGGTGTCCATCCCTTCCTTTAACGTGGAGGCCGGCGATGTGATTGCCCCCAACAAACACGAGTTAAGCCAGAAATTGGTGGTCACCTGGAAGGATATTGCCAAGAAAGAACTGATTCCCACCTGGCTCAAGAGAAAAGATGACACCAAGCATATAGAAATTATCCAGTTGCCTAAATTGGAGGATATTGCGGTGCCGGTTAACGTGCAATTAGTCGTAGAATTTGCGTCAAGATGATGACGCCAACGGCGGTGTCACCCTGAACTCGTTTCAGGGTCTGATGAGATGCTGAACCAAGTTCAGCATGACATTAAGTAATATCACGAGAATGTGGTAAATAAGGAGAATTATCAATGAGAGTAAGATGGAGAGAATTTGAGATGCCCTCACGCGTTGCCCTGGACGAGAAAACCCGCACATCCACCTACGGTTTATTCGTAGTGGAACCGTTTGAACACGGTTTTGGCCATACCATCGGAAATAGTTTAAGGCGGATTCTGCTGAGTTCCATTGAAGGCGCGGCCCCGGTCTGCGTCAAGATTAAGGGCGTGGAACACGAGTTCTCCACGATGGACGGCGTCCGGGAGGATGTGGTGGAGATTATCCTGAACCTGAAGAAACTGGTGGTCCAGATGGATTCCAGCGAGCCCAAGAAACTGCATCTGGAGGTGAACCGCCAGGGCATCGTGACGGCCGCTGATTTCAAGCCCGACCCGACCATCCAGATTATCAACACCGATTTGCATATTGCCACCCTGGTTAAAGAGCGTGATTTTATCCTGGAACTGACGGTTAAAAAGGGACGCGGCTATGTCACCGCCGAAGAGCATCTGACCTCGGATGAAGAGCACGAAATCGGGATGATACTGATGGATTCGATATTCTCGCCGGTTACCCGGGTCAGTTACAAGGTGGAAAGCACCCGGGTCGGCAAGCGCACAGATTACGAACGGCTGATTCTTGAGATATATACCAAAGGTTCCATCAGCCCGGAAATGGCCCTGGTTGAGGCCGGTAAGATATACCGCAAGCATCTTAATCCGATTGTTTATTACTCTGACGTGGGCAAGGAAATGCAGGTGGACGACCGCAAGGAAAAGGAGACCATCAAGAAGGAAGAATACGTGGCCGAACTCCACCAGAAACTGGCTCTGCCTATTGCCGAACTTGACCTGTCCACCCGGGCTTCCCGGTGCCTGGTTAAACTGAAGGTCCAGACCATTAAGGACATTGTTGCCTACAGTGAATTGGACCTGCTCAAGACCCCGAATTTCGGCAAGACTTCGCTTAAAGAAGTCAAGAAGAAATTGTCCGAGATGATGGGCCTGACTTTGGGTATGGACCTGACCACAGTTACAGCAGAGAAAGAATAAATATTTATGAGACATGGTAAAAAATGGCGTAAATTAGGACGCAAAGACAGCCACTATAAACTGATGGGGCGTAATCTGATGTCGGACCTTTTTAAGTATGAACGGATTATGACTACTGAAATGAAGGCCAAGGAATTCAGGCCCCAAGCCGAGAAACTGATTACCATGGCCAAGGAATATACGCTGCATCGCTACCGCATGGTGATTTCCCGGCTCCAGCACGAGGACATCGTCAGCAAGTTATTCAAGGAAATAGCGCCTCGGTTCAAGGATAGGCCGGGCGGTTATACCCGTATCATCAGATTGGGCGGCTCGCGCCTGGAAAAGATGAAGCATCCGGGTAAGTTTGCCTGGAACCGCCTGGGCGACAACGCCAAGCGGGTCATCTGGGAATTGGTTGTCAAGGCCGAACCGGCCAAGCCATCTACGAAAAAGGGTGAAAAGACCGCGGACAAGCCGGCTAAGGCTTTAGAACCTAAGAAGACGGAGAAAGCGGAGAAGAAGCCCAAGGCAAAGAAGGCCGAAGCCGTGGCGAAGTAGATAATAGCATAGAGCGTATAGCTTATAGTAATTCTATACTCTATGCTCTAAGCCCTATGCTCTCAAACTCCGACTGCATCTTCTGCAAAATAGTAGCCGGCACCATCCCATCCACCAAACTCTTTGAGGACGATTCGGCTATTGCCATCCTGGATATCAATCCTATCACCTTCGGCCATTCGCTCTATATCGCCAAGGAACACTATGCCACCTTGCTGGATGTGCCTGAAGGCAAATTAGGCGGCATTGTCAAGAACCTGCAAAAGGTGGTTTCGGCCCTGCTCAAGGCCACCGGCTGCGAGGGCTTTAATATCATCCAGAACAATACTCGTTGCGCCGGCCAGCTCGTTCCGCACCTTCATTTCCATATTGTTCCGCGCAGACCAAACGACCCCATCCGTTTCAACTGGCAGATTGGAACCTATCAGAAGGAAGAATCCCAGAAACTGGCGGAGGATATTAAAAAGGCGTTGGGTAAGTAGAGAAGTGATATATGTATAAAAGGTTAGTATTAAAATATCAGGTTGTTTGGATGATATTTGCCACTTTGATTTGTATTATGTTGAGCCAAGGGTGTGATAGTAAAATTCCCATTGAAGAACAGGTTAAAACCTGGCCTATTGAAAAGTTTACAACTGAAAAGTGGGTAAAAGCCGATCACAGAGAGAGGTATAAATTTTATAATGATATTAGTAATAATCATGAACATGAGTTAATTGGTTCTACGGAAAAAGAGATATTATCACTTTTAGGAGAACCGGATTTATCAGAATCAAATATACGGGGTTGGGATAAAACGTTTTCTTATCTGCTTACAAAAGATGCAACAGGATGGTATCATTGGTTCCTGGAAATTAGGTTTAATAAAGGCGTAGCAAGAGCTATTGGTTTAAGGACAAATAATTAGCATTAATTGATATAAGTTTCGGCCAAATAACAAATCCCTCCGATATACTATTCGTGGTATTCGTCCTATTCGTGATATTCGTGTTCCTCTTTTTCTTGCATTTTATAGTATGATTGTGTAATGAAGTAAATCTATGCTTAAAGAATCAGAAATCAGATTAGAGAAACTGGCTAAACTCAAGGCCTTAGGGATAAATCCCTTTACCTACGAGTTTAGGAATATTACATCGGTCAAGGATATCGTGGCTAACTTCCAGGAAACCACGCCTGCCCTGCAGGGCGCTCCTGCGGGGCCTCCGCAAATTACCACCGCGGCCGGACGGATTATGTCCATCCGTGGGCACGGCAAGGCCGCCTTTATGGACCTGCGCGATAAGACCGGCAAGGTTCAGATTTATATCAAGAAAGACAAGGTCAGCGAGCGCGACTACCAGATATACGAACTGCTCGATATCGGCGATATTATCGGGGTAAAAGGGCAGTTATTCAAGACCCGGACCGGCGAGGTGACCATCATGGCCGAGACGCTCACATTCCTGACCAAGGCCTTATTGCCCCTGCCGGAAAAGTGGCACGGACTGCAGGACGTCAACCTCCGCTACCGCCAGCGTTATGTGGATATGATTGCCTCGCCTGAGGTCCAGAAGACCTTTATGATGCGCAGTTCCATCATTAAATCTATTCGCGCCTATATGGATGCCCATGGCTTTATGGAAGTGGAGACCCCGATGATGCATCCGATACCGGGCGGCGCCGCGGCCCGGCCTTTTATCACCCATCACAATACCCTGGATATGGATTTATATCTTAGGATTGCGCCGGAACTTTATCTCAAACGGCTCTTAGTCGGCGGACTGGAACGGGTCTATGAAATCAACCGCAACTTCCGCAACGAAGGCATCTCGGTCAAGCATAATCCTGAATTCACCATGATGGAGGCATACCAGGCATACGGTGATTACAATGATATGATGGACCTGACCGAGGGCGTGATTACCAGCGTGGCCAGACAAATACTTGCTGTTCCGCCTGTCACCCTGATGGCGCCAACGGCGACAGAAGGGTCTCATACAAATAGAGATTCTTCCCCCGATGTCCATCGGGGTCAGAATGACAATATTAACTTAAAGATAACCTTTGACAATCAGGAGATTGACCTGACTCCGCCCTGGAAACGGGCGCCGTATATGGAACTCTTTCTACAGTATTGCGGAGTGGACTGGCACGACCAGCCCGCGGTCATAGCCAAGGCCAAGGCGCTCCAGATACCGATAGACCCCAAGACGCCTTATGAACACGTTGCCGGAGACCTGTTTGAGAAATTAGTCGAGCCCAACCTGACCGGGCCAATATTTATCACCGACTATCCGCTGGCCATCTGCCCGCTGACCAAGGCAAAGAGAGACAACCCCGAGTTAGCCGAGCGGTTTGAACTATTCATCAGTAAGATGGAACTGGCCAATGCCTTCAGCGAACTCAATAATCCGCTGGACCAAAAGGAGCGGTTTGAATGCCAACTCAAGAACAAGGCCGAAGGAATGGTCAGTATTGACGAGGACTATGTCAATGCCTTGATGCACGGAATGCCTCCGGCCGGGGGCCTGGGCATCGGCATAGACCGCCTGGTAATGCTCCTGACCAACAGCCCGTCTATCCGGGACGTCATTCTCTTCCCGACACTGCGGAATACGTAGGACTCAGGTAGAATCCCTTATTTTAGTATCATTTTCAGCCAAAAATAGCTATTTTCGGAGATTTTCGTTATCTTAACCCATTGAAAATCAACCCCTTACGCAGGCAGGGGGGAGTCCCCCACCCACCCTGTAGAGTACCCATACCCTGCCTAAAGATTACCCTGCACCAGGATAAAGATTACTCTTAACCAGGATAAAGATTACCCTTAACCAGGATAAAGATTACCC
>ERZ1292633.1373-Hain-H41-02um-R1-1373-length-26385-cov-5_pt2 | contig 12350 bp, 4 predicted proteins | sample MGYA00564406_ERZ1292633 | MGnify/ENA primary metagenome ERZ1292633 (study PRJEB36523, sample SAMEA6512639) | groundwater metagenome | collected 2019-01-08 | study: AquaDiva: Metagenomics assemblies of 32 groundwater samples
GTCGCGTCGATGGCGGTCATGTCCCTCAGGCGGAGGATCACGATCGGCGGAAGGCTGTCGACGTCGTCGGTCATCTCGCGGATCTTCTCGGTGGCGCCGAATAGAAACGGTCCCTGGATTCGATAGAGCGCCACGTATTCGGGAATCGCGCGGTCGTGGAGAATGTGCACGCGCCCCTCGGCCAGCTCCGTCTCCGTCACCTCCTCCACCTCGGTCGTGACCGAGACCTTTCGGATGAAGAGGAGCGCGGCAAGCGTCATCCCGACCTGGACCGCCAGTGTGAGATCGGCAAACACCGTGAGCGTGAAGGTGATCAGCCAGACCGCGATGTCTCCCTTGGAGAGTTTCAGAATCTCCGGAATCTCCCCCCAGTCGCCCATGTTGTACGCGATGACGAAGAGAATGGCGGCCAGCGTCGGAAGCGGCACCCACTTGGCCAGCGGCGCGGCGGCCAGGAGAATCCCGAGGAGCGTCAGCGCATGGATCATTCCCGACACCGGCGTGCGCGCTCCGGAGCGGATGTTCGTCGCGGTGCGGGCGATCGCGCCGGTGGCCGGGAGGCCCCCGACCAGCGGCGACGCGAGATTCGCGATTCCCTGCGCCACGAGCTCCGTGTTCGGGTTGTGACGGTCGCCGGTCATCTTGTCGGCGACCACGGCCGACATGAGCGACTCGATGGCGCCAAGGAGCGCCACCGTGATCGCGGCGGGGAGGAGCGGCGGAATCAACTCCAGTCGGAGCGGCGGGATCTGGATCCGCGGCAGGCCCGAAGGGATTCCGCCGAATCGGCTCCCGATGGTCTCGACAGGGATGGCCAGGAACACGGCGGCGGCCGTACCGGCCACGAGCGCTACGATCGCGCCGGGGACTCGGCGGAAGAGACGTGGCACCAGGAGGACGATGGCGAGCGACGCCACGCCGAGCAGCGTCGCCTCCACGGAAAACGAGGCGCGCGCGGCCCAGAGTTCCCGAAACCTCGGAAGGAACGCGCTCGAGGCGTGCTCCACCGGGACTCCGAAGAAGTCGCGGATCTGCGTGCTGGCGATGAGGACCGCGATCCCGTTCGTGAAACCGGCCACCACGGGGCGCGGGATGTACTTCACCGCGGTGCCCATGCCGGTCGCGCCAAGGAGGATGAGGATCAGGCCTGCGAGGAAGGTGCAGATGAAGAGTCCCAGGACGCCGTGCTGCGCGACGATCCCGGCGACCACCACGACGAAGGCTCCGGTCGGGCCGCCGATCTGCGTGCGCGAGCCGCCGAGCGCCGAGATGAGGAAGCCGGCTACGACGGCGCCGTAAATCCCCGCCTGCGGCGGCATTCCCGAGGAGATGGCGAAGGCCATGGCCAGCGGGAGCGCCACCAGCCCAACGGTGACGCCCGCCAGCAGATCGTGGAAGAAGTCCGCGGCCGTGTAGCCGCGAAGCGACTGAATGGATTTTGGAATCCAGGCCTTCATCATGGCGAGGCCCGGACTATAGCACCACTGGAGCGGCTACGTCAGATGGGAAGCCAGTAGGTGACCTTCGCCAGAAGTCGGTTCTCGGGTTCGTTCCGGAAGAGATTCCGAGTGTTGATGTTGGTCCGGAAATCGGCCGGTCCCGCCGCGGAGAACCAGCGTTCCTCGTAACCCGAGCGGCTCTGCGTCCAAACGAGGAAGAAGGTGCTGCCCGGACGATACTCCCATCGATAGACGACGTTCGTGTTCACCGAGGCATAGGCAAAGTTGAGGTCGCGAACGTTGTTCGTGGTGAGGCCATTGTCTGGGTCTAGTACCATTGGACCGGCGTAGTGAGTGAACTCGTATGAGTCGGGGCGCGCCAGCTCCCGCGCCTCGTGATAGTCGCCCACCGTGATGAACGGCTGCGCGTAGATCTCCAGCGACTGCTTCCGGTTGAAGAGAATGTTCGACCGGAGCGTCAGATCGACGGTCTGCTGGTGGATGCGGCCGAAAACGTACGATCTTCCACCGATTCCGACGCCACCTGGATTCGCCGTGAGATCGACAGTCTGAAGATACTGCGTGTCGTCCGTATGATTCTCGAAGGTGAGTCCGATGTCGTGATTCACGGCGCTGCTCTGGTTCCAGGTCAGGCCAAGTTCCGTCTCGACGCTGGCGTTCTTCGCCGTGTCGCGGAAGTACTTCCCCTCCAGCCGGAGCTGGACGTTCTTCCTGCTGTCGGTGGCGCCGCCGATCCAGCCGCCGTAGGTGGTCGGCTCGCGCAGCAGCGGCCCCCCTCGCGTCTCGTAGCGGTGCGTTCCCTCCATGTTGTACTGCACGCCGAACCACGCCTCGCGGAAGTTCCGGAACTGCATCGAGCCGTTGATGTTCGTGTTTCCGTACTGACGGTGGCGCGGGTTGTAGGACCACGCCACATTGCCCGTATTCGCGTCGAGTCCCTTTCGTCCCGCGTAGAGCCACGATTGGCTGATGTTGTAGTTGATCTGGCCGCTGTTGAACGTCTTGCTCTTCCCGTCCTGGTTGAGACGGCGCTGGGTCCAGCCGTAGACGACCACCTCGTCGGGAGCTTCCAGATAGCCCAGGTCGTTCAGCTCCAGCTTGTCCGACTCCCAGCGGGCGCCGATGCTGCCGCGCTGAATGCCGGCGTTTCGGGAGAACGTAATTTCGCCGCCGGTGCCGTACTTCGGTTTGTCGGACAAGAGCGGATTCGAGGGAAGTGGCTCGGAGTTCACCGCGGATCCGACGAACGAGCCGTTCACGTTCCAAGCGCGCGTCTTGGAGTTGAGGTCGAAGTCGAATCCCGTGGTGTAGGCCTCGCGGGAGGCGCGGTCGCCCCAGATCTCGCGGTCGGCGGTGTTGAACGCGGCCGTCTGCATGAGTCCGATGCGATGACGTCCCTGAGCGAAGTCCTTGCCGAGCCGGGTGACGACGTAACGCGAAAGCCGATCGCCGCTCTTGAAAATGTTGTGCGCCTGGCCCGACTGGGTGATGTCGGTGGAGGCCGCAAGCGCCGCGACGGAAACCCCGCCCACCATCTTGCCGGTAAGCTTGGCCGCGTAGCGAATGCGCGTGTTCTCGTCGCCCGTGCCGATCCGCCGTGAATAGAACGTCGTGAAATTCGGCATCTGGAAGAAGCGGCTTCCCTCGATGAAGAAGGGTCGCTTTTCCTCGAAGAACGTCTCGAAGGGAGAGAGGTTGAGCGTGGCCGGGTCGGCTTCCACCTGGCCGAAATCGGGCTGCAGGGTGGCATTCAGCGTGAGGTCGGAGGTGAGTCCGTACTTCATGTCGAGGCCGACGTTCTGAAAGCCGTCCCACTCGTCTTTCTGGAACGAACTACTGGCCAGCGAGGGGTCGGTCTCCCGCTGGAGCACGTAGGGCAGGAACTCGAGCTGCCGCGGCGCGTGGATGCCGCGGATGCCTGTCACGTTTCCGAAGCGGCTCACGAATCCGCTCAGGTCGCGGCTCCAGGTCTTCCAGGCGGTGTCCTGCCCGCGGCTGTGCATGTAGCGCCAGACGTTGATTCCCCAGGTCATCTCCGGCGCCGAGCGATAGCGGATGGCGCTGAAGGGGATCCGGATCTCCGCGTACCACCCCTGCGCATCGCGCGAGGTCTCCGCCTCCCAGACCGCGTCCCAGTCGGTGTCCATCTCGCCGTCGTTGTAGACGTAGACGTCCTGCTGCACGCCGAGGGGGTTCACCTTGAAGGCGTAGCCGGTCGTGTGGTCGTGGTAGGGGTCGATGTAGACCGCCACGATGTCCGAGCTGCTGAAGCGATCACGCCGCGAAAGCTTGGCGGAGATCTTCGACGGATCGGATTCGGTGCAGGCGATGGCGAAGTAGATGGCGTCCTCGTCGTAGGCGACCTTGAACGCCGTCGGCTCCGCGGGAGGCGCGCCGCGATCGGGATCCCATTGGCCGAAGCCGCGTCCCGCCTCGGCGGTCTGCCATGCCGCGTCGTTCAGCACGCCGTCCACCTGGATCCTCTGCTGGCCGGCGTCGTACGCGCGAATGGTCGGATCGGCGGCCTTCCGGCCGTCGGAGGAGTCGGGATATTGAGCTCCCGAGTCGGTCATGGAGAAATTCTCGAGGGCGTGAACGGGTGCCGCCACGAGCGTGAGGAGCAGCGAGAACACGACTAGCGCGGCGGACATTTGCCGGCGACCCGGACGACGAGCTGTCGAGGCCGGTGCGGAACGGAAATTCATCGAGACCGTCTCCTTATTTGAAACCGAGCCTGTCGGGGTGGCGCGCGTGGGGGACGCCGCGAAGGGTCAGATGCCCAAGTATGGTGGATCGTTGGAACGTCGGGAGCCTGTCAGAAAGCTAGGGGTCGTCTCCGCCCCGAGCGGGGACACATCTATTTACGGCCGGACGAGGGGAGCCGGTTTCACGAGTTTTCGAGAAGCAGGGAGTCGAGATTTGTGGGGTAAAAGTGCAACAAAATCGAGTAGCTTACCCCACTTGAACGCAATCCATGGTCGAAATTCAACATTCGATCCCCACCCGAGCCTACTTTTGCCGGGTCGCGCCCCGCCCCAGAATACGAATAAGTCAGCCTACGCCTAAAGTACCGCCCGCAGAGGGGGCCAGGAAAACCCGCCAACCCCCTGTCACCGTTAAAGCCCCCGTTCCGCTCGGACGATCTATTGAGTACTGCGCTATGATGAGGGGTGACCCGCCCCACCGTCAAACCCAAGGAGGGATTCCGTGCCGTTCCTGCTCCTCTTGATCGTGGCGGCCATCGTTCTTGCCGTGCCGCCGATTCGCCGCGCCGTTCTCACCCGCTTCCTCATGCCGATTCTCACCGGCGTCATTCCCCGGATGAGCGAAACAGAGCGAATCGCGCTCGAGGCGGGCACCGTCTGGTGGGACGCCGAGCTCTTCTCGGGTAATCCCCGGTGGGATCGTCTCCTCTCATTCAAGTCGAAGCCGCTGACCGACGCGGAGCGCGCGTTCCTGAATGGGCCGACGGAAGAGCTCTGCCGCCTGGTGGACGAGTGGGATGTGAATCGCCGCGGCGATCTCTCGCCGGGGGCTTGGGCGTATCTCAAAAAGGAGCGCTTCTTCGGAATTATCATTCCCAAGGAGTACGGCGGCCTTGGTTTCTCCGCCGCCGCGCATTCCGCCATCATCACGAAGATCTCCAGCCGGAGCGTCACCGCCTCGGTCACCGTGATGGTGCCGAATTCGCTGGGACCGGCCGAACTTCTTCTGCACTACGGCACCGACGAGCAGAAGCGCCACTACCTGCCGCGCCTGGCGAGTGGGGAGGAGATTCCCGCCTTCGCGCTCACCGAGCCCGAAGCGGGGAGTGACGCCACCTCGCAGAAGAGCGAGGGAATCGTCTGCAAGGGGATGTTCGAGGGGAAGGAAGTACTCGGCATTCGCCTCAACTGGGCCAAGCGCTACATCACGCTCGCGCCTTACGCCACCGTGCTCGGACTCGCCTTCAAGCTCCGCGACCCCGACAAACTCCTGGGTGGGAAGGAAGAGCTGGGCATCACCTGCGCGCTCCTTCCGACCGACCTGGCGGGCGTGGAAGTCGGGCTTCGCCACGATCCGCTCGGCGTGCCGTTCCTGAATGGCCCGACTTTCGGCAAGGACGTCTTCGCCCCTATCGACGTGCTCATCGGCGGCCCCAAGAATGCCGGCACGGGCTGGCGGATGCTGATGGAGACACTGGCGGCGGGACGCGGCATCGCGCTTCCGTCGCTCGCCGTCGGCTCGGCGCAACTGGCGGCGCGCGTCGCGTCGGCACACGCCACCGTGCGGGAACAGTTCGGCATGCCGATCGGACGCTTCGAGGGTATCGAGGAGCCGCTGGCGCGGATCGGCGCCTCGGCCTACTGGATGGACGCCACGCGCCGGCTCACGCTGGGTGCGGTCGATGCTGGCGAGCGCCCCGCCGTTCTCTCGGCGATTGTGAAGGCGTATTTGACGGAGGGCATGCGCAGCACCGTGAACGACGCCATGGACGTGCAGGCCGGCGGCGGCATTTCGCGTGGGCCGCGGAACAGCCTTGCCGGCGCCTATCAGGCCGTGCCGGTCGGGATCACCGTCGAAGGAGCAAACATCCTGACGCGGACGCTCATCATCTACGGACAGGGCGCGATCCGCTGTCATCCGTGGGTGCAGAAGCAGATGTCGGCGATCGCGGCGAAGGATCTGGTCGCGTTCGATCACGCGCTCTTCGGGCATCTCGGCATGGTGGCATCGAACGCCCTTCGCTCGCTCGCCTATGGCCTCACGGGAGGCGCGCTGGCCCCCTCGCCGGTCGGAGGGGCCGCGGGAGACGCGATCCGGCGCCTGGCTCGGACCAGTGCCAACTTCGCGCTCGTCTCCGATGCCGCGATGGCAACGCTGGGCGGGGCGCTGAAGCGGAAGGAGAAGATCAGCGGGCGGTTGGCCGACGCGCTTGCCTGGATGTACGTCGCATCCGCGACGGTGAAACGCTTCGTGGACGACGGGCAGCCGGAGCGGGAATGGCCCTACTTCCAGTACTCCATGGACAACGCATTCTTCAAGGCGCAGACGGCGCTGGTGGGCGTTCTCGATAACCTGCCGAACCGTCCGGCCGCCTGGGCGCTGCGCGTGGCGGTTTTCCCGTTCGGCCCGCGCTGGAAGGCGCCGTCCGACGCGCTCGGCTCGAAAGTGGCGAAGTCGCTCCTGGACGATCGCGAGACACGGGCCAGGCTGACGGGAGACATCTACATCCCGTCGAAGGAGCATCACGGCCTTGGCCGGCTGGAAGACGCGTATGAGAAGGCGTTGGCCGCGCGCTCCGTGGAGCGGAAGCTGCGCGACGCGGTGAAGTCGGGTCACCTGTCCAAACCAGGTAAGAATGGCGATGGAGCCCTTAGCGCGGCGGTGGAGAAAGGTGTGCTGACGGCGGCCGAGGCGGAGCTGGTAAAGGCAGCTGTCGCCGCGCGACTAGACGTGATCCAGGTCGACTCGTTCGACGCGGAGACGTTCCGGCACATCCGGCTTTAGCCGTTACGGACGGTTACGGAGCCGCGTCACCGCGGAGCGATCTGAAGTCGCGCGCGCCGCAAGCCTTCGGCGGCCGCGGGATCGCCCGCCACCGTGGCGCGCGCCGCGGCCTCTTCCAGGATCGCCGCCAGCGCCGCCGGCGCCTCGGTGCTCCCGTGGCGCAGCGAGCGCACGAGGTCGTTCACCGCCGCGTCATTCCATCCCAGAATCTGCTCCGCCGATTGAGCGGTCAGGAGATCGAACGGCGCGCGGTGCTCCAGCCAGCCGTTGTCGTCGGTGTTCACCGGTCCGGGGCCCGCTTCCGCCGCCACGCGGTCCAACCTACCGCGGTAGTAGCGCAGCAGGTCGGACGGCCGCTCCACGCCCACTCGCGCCAGATCGGCTGCCACGGCCGGTTCGCGGAAGGCGGCTTCCCACGCGGCCATGTCGAGCGGCACTTCGGCGCTCGGCGAGGCGAGGATGATGAGATCGGCGGCCGAATCGACGTAGAAGATCTGCCCGTGCGGGAACGTCTTCGCCAGCGTCCGGATCACGGCGCGGATGGCATCGGGTGAAATCTGATAGCACTGCACCCACTGGCAGAGCACGCCGCCCGGGCGAAGCCGCGTTGCGGCGATGCGGTAGAAGTCGTCGGAGAAGAGGTCGCCCATTCCGGCGATCCAGAAGTTCGACGGCTCCGACACGATCACGTCGTATGCGCGCTTCTCCGACCGGAGCACCAGGCTCGCGTCCTCCACCAGCATCTTGTGGCGCGGATTCGCCAGTGGATCGCCCGCGCTCTCCCGGAAGAACGGCGCCGCTTCCACGACGGCCGGTTCCAGCTCCACGGTGCGGACTTCGCGCACGTCGTGCGTCAGCGCCGACGCTGTCGTCACGCCGCTTCCATACCCGATGACGAAGACGTCGGCGGCCTTCGGCGTCGCCACGAGCGGGAGATGCCCCACGAGCACCTGCGTTCTCATGTCCGAGCCGGCGCCCGTCGTCGCGTCCGCCTTTCCGTTGATGAGAAGCGTCCGCTGCCCCTGCGTCTCAATCACCGCGACGCTCGCGACCGGCCCCTCGCGATAGAAGAGAAGCGTGCCGAGGTCGGGCCGCGCTCCCACGGCGTCGATGACCTTGTGCGTCATCGCCTCGCCTCCGAACCAGTAGGAGCGGAGGAGGCGGATCAACCCGATGCTCATCCGTTCCTGGTTCCAGGTGGGCATGGCGACCACCGCGAACGCCACCGCGCCGGCGACGACGAGGCCCGCGCCTATTCGGCGGCCTCGCGCGGCCGGCTCGCCACCCAGGAGCGCCCCAATACCCAGGAACGCATTGGCAGCCGCGGCTCCCAGGATCGCCACCGGCGCTCCAAACGTCGGGATGAAGATGTAGGCGGTCAGGAGGGAGCCGGCGATCGAACCGGCCGTGTTCGCGGCGTAGACGGCGCCGGTCGCCCGGGACGCCTCGTACCCGGCCGCGCGCCGCACCGCGACCGCCACGGGAAAGAGCGCGCCGAGGAGAATGGTCGGAGGCAGGAGGAGCACCGCGGTGATCCCCGCCTCGGCGGCCAGGAGTTTCGGAACACTCCCGGCGGAAGCGGCAATGGCGGCGGTCTGCCAGTGAGGTAGCTGCTGCAGCGCGTGGAGCCCTCCCGCCACGGTCGCGGCCAGGCCGGCCTGCAGCACGCCGAAGAGCGCGACCGGCGCGCGCACGCGGCGAAGCGCCCTGTCGGCGCCCGCCGCGCCCAGCGCCAGACCGAGCAGGTAAATCGCGAGGATCGCCGAAAAGGCGTAAGTGATCCCGCCGAACGGCACCGTGAGGAGCCGGGTCCAGGCGACTTGGTAGAGGATGGCCGCCATTCCCGAGAGCGCGAAGGCGGGAAGGAGCCACCGCGCGAAAGCCGGCGCCGCCGTTTGTTCGTCGGCGACGTGAACCGGCGACGGCTCCGGCGCGGTCTCCCGAGGCGCCGGCGAGGGCAAGCGGGCAATCAGCAGCGTGGCCGCAAGCAGGAGATCCAGGCAACCGGCGGCGATCGCGGTGCGGGCCAGACCGAATTCGGGGACCAGCAGGAAGCCCGCCAGAACCGTCCCGGCCACGGCTCCTCCCGTGTTGATCGCGTACAGCCGGGCAACGGAGGCCGACGCTTCGCGTGGGCGGCGGCGGGCGGCATCCTCCACGATCAGGGGGAGGGTGGCCCCCATCGCGATCGTCGGGACCATCAGAGCAGCGAAAAGGAGGAGGAAACGGAGACCGTGAAAGACCGGGCCGGTGCCACCCAGCGCTTCATAGAGGCCCGAGAAAAGCGGCCTTGCCGCCTGGTAGACGAAAGGGGACGCGAGCGCGAGGACTCCGACCACCCCTTCCAGCATCGCGTAGCCGGACAAGGGGTTTCGGAGTTTTGCCGCGCGCCGGCCCGCCAGCGCCGCACCGAGGCCAAGGCCCCCCAGGAACGCGGCCACCACCGTGGCGATGCCATGGACCGAGTTTCCAAGGAGCAGGGAGAGGTACTTGGACCAGACGACTTCCAGGGCAAGCCCCGCCGCGCCCGAGAGGAAGAAACAGATCGGGACGAGGGCCCGCGAAGGGTCGGCGGCGCGTGTGCTCTTGGTCACTTGAACATTGTTGAGGGTTGGCTGCGTAGGATACAATTATCGGGTTCGCATGGCGACCCCGACCTGTCGGAATGCTCTCCTGGGAGCGTTCCTCCTCATCTTCGCCGCGGCATTCGCCGCGCCATGCGAGGCGGCTCCCCGTCCGGTAGAACCGGAAAAGGCGCCTGTCCTCGAACGGGGAGTCGTGCGCGAAGAGTTCCCCGTCTGGACGACCCCCGCGAAATCACCCAAGAATCTCTCTCGCCGCCCGCATCGTGTTCCGCCTCCGCTCGAAGAGGTCGTCGTTTTCAGCGATAGCCTCGAAGGGCGGCCGCTCGACGACGACGGCGGATGGACGCACTACGACGCTTCGGGAGAGCCGGCCGCGTGGCACATCGACAGCCTCTTGGCCTGCCAGGGGAAGGCGTGGTGGTGCGGCATCGTCGACTCCTCGTGGATTTTCGACTCCAACCGCGCGGGCTATGCGAATTCGTGGACTCACTACCTGGAGAACTCCGTCCGGCTCGACACGATTCCCGCGGGGACCGTTGCGCGGATCGGATTCAAGCATACGTTCAGCGCGGAAAAGGACTACGACTACGGGAGGGTCCAGGCCCTGGACCTTACGTTCGGCTGGGTGGAAATTGCGACCTTCACCGGCGAGGTTCCGACCCACGGGAGCTGCGATACGTTCAGCGTCGCGATCCCGGAGTCAATTCGCATTCAGTACTACCAGGACCCCGAGAATCCGCTTCCAGTCTATTTCCGCTTCGTCTTCGAATCGGATATCGGCTTCTCCTCGGCCGACGGACTCTACGACGGCGACGGGTGGACGATCGACAACATCACCGTTCGCGCCGGAAGCCAGGTTCGCTTCTTCGACGATTGTGAGAATGGCATCGGGAACTGGTCGTGGACGGTGCTTCCACCGGTGGGCGACTTCTTCGCGCTCTCGAACAACGTCATCACCGAAGACCTTTGTACCGACAACCGCTCGAACGTCTGGACCTGCTGGGACCCGGTCGTTCAGTCGCTGATTCCCCGAATCAACAACCTGCTGAATACACCGGCAGTCGGCGTGAACCGGGCCGATCGCGTCGTCGTGAATTTCGACGTCTACCGGAACCTGCCGCTCAATGCCTGCTTCTACTACCACCTGAATTATCGGTCGAAGAACATAGGGGACCCCGACTGGAGCGCCTGGACCGACCCCACACGTCTTCTCTACTACGGCGCCACGAAAGATTGGGCGCGGCAGAAGGTCGTCCTGGCGGGCGCCGCGGGGAAGGACTCGGTCATGGTGCAACTGGCCATCACCGACTTTGGGCAGATCTATTGCGAAGGGAGCCAGTCGGCCAATGGCGTCTACACCTTCTTCGACAATATCGCGGTAGGCATCACGGGAACATCGCCTCCGATCCTCATCCAGCGCGATCTGGATCTCTTCCAGGACACCTTCGAGACGTCGGCGTTCTTCCAGAACGACAACATCAATAGCGCGCTTGGCGACAGCGCCGTCGTTCAGGTCACCACGCCGCGCTGGTACAAGAACGGCTTCCTCAACTACCGCGTGAACGGGGGATCGTTCCAGGCGGTTCCGCTGGTGGTTTCCGCGCCCGCGCTCCCGACGATCCGCTACGCCGATGTGTTGCCGGGGAATTATCCGTCGAACAGCCTGGTCGAGTATTACTTCGCGGTGACCGACAGCCAGGACACCACGACCCTGCTTCCCTGGGACGCTGTCGCCAACAACGAGTTCTTCTCCATGTCCGTCCTGCCGATGAGGACAGCCACGAATCCGGTGCTCTCCTGCTTCGACAGTCTGGCTTCGATTCTGTTCATCAACAACTTCGCCGGCCGCGAGCCGAAGCCCTACTTCGCGGAAGCGTTGACTGCCTTGGGCTACAAGTTCGACCAGTGGGACGTGAATGGTCCGAGCAGCCTCATCGGAAACACGCCGGCCGGATCGACGCCGGGCGGGCTCTACGACTGGCCTCCCACCACGGTCAGCAATTTGCTGCAGTACAAGACGATCATCTGGCACTCGGGGAACCTGAGCGCTCAACCGATTCGGCAGGAAGACCAGGCGATGATCCAGTCGTGGATTCAGCAGCCGGGCGCCGATCGGAATTTCTGGATCAGCGGCGACGACATCGCGACCGCGCTCTTCGCGGGGGATGAATTCAACTCCTTCATGTCGTTCACGCTCGGTGTTCGCTTGATCCGCGATCTCTGGGAGAGCTTCCCGCAAGACACGCTCCATCCCATCGTCCAGGGATACTCCGGCTCTCCGACCGCGAACCGATTCTTCCACGCGAACGCCGATTGTCCCCTGGTCGACGACTTCGACATGATAGCGAGTTCCAACTCGGCGCTCCTGGGCGGACGGGCGGGTCTCTACCTCAAATGGCCGAACAACCTCGGCGCCGCCACGCGCTACGCCACGAAGTACGTCACTTTCGGGTCGGACAGCGCGCGCGTCGTCTTCATGGGATTCTCGTTCAACAACATCGAAGAGGGCGGCGAGAGGCTGCAGCTGACGTCCGGCACGATGCAGAACTACTTCAAGATGGACCCCTGCTACTTCGCCACCGGAATCGGGGAGGATCTGGGAGAAGCGTCGCCGGCGGTTCCGAACCGACTCTTCCAGAATGCGCCGAATCCGTTCAATCCCTAGACGGCCATCCGCTATTCGGTCGGCTCGGCGGGCGCGGTCACCATCCGCATCTTCAATGCCTCCGGCGCTCTGGTTCGCTCCCTGGTGGACCGCCCCCATGCGGCAGGCCCCTATACCGTTCGCTGGAACGGCACCGACGACCACGGTCGT
>ERZ1292633.4836-Hain-H41-02um-R1-4836-length-12350-cov-9_pt1 | contig 12350 bp, 12 predicted proteins | sample MGYA00564406_ERZ1292633 | MGnify/ENA primary metagenome ERZ1292633 (study PRJEB36523, sample SAMEA6512639) | groundwater metagenome | collected 2019-01-08 | study: AquaDiva: Metagenomics assemblies of 32 groundwater samples
GCTGGTTTTCTGGTATCATTATATGAATTATTTCTTTTGATGTCACTCTCATATGTCTCTTCCCAATAGTCCTGGAAAATCGACCACTCAATCGCCTGCTGGCGTCGAAGCTCCAAAAATTCCAGACGCCGAAAAAGCTGCTGCTGACAAACTGGCTCAAGAGAAAGCTGCAACAGCGGATTCAACTCGCACACAGATTGAGACTGAACGCAGAATTGATGTGACCAATAGTGCGCTTACGATTTTGGAAAATTTCTGCAAAGATGGGAAATTAGACAGCGCAAAAGATGCTGTGCAGAAAATTGAGATGTCTCTGAAGGCTGGCGATATTATCTATGTTCAAGGCCTTTGGATTTCTGTGACGGAGAAAGATTCTGGCAGTGCTAGCGGTGCCAAAGAAAAACAATTTTCGATGCTCGGTGGAAGCAGCACATCTGCTCCTGCTGCACATCTCTACGACCTACTTGATAGTCAAAATTTCTTTCCAAAAGACGATGCTGGACGAGCAGAGAAATTGAAAAAAATTGAAGAAGAGAGAAAAGATCCATTTCTTGCGGTGCGACAAAATTTACTCAAACTTTTGCAGACTGCTTTCTCTGGAAAAAAGCTTGGAGATGAGAAACTTTCATCTTTTTTTACTGAGATCTCCGCTGCTTTTCCAACCTCTGATCTTTCGGGCTATGACACTCCTGAAAAATTCTCTGAGGGTGTTGGCGGGAAACTCGGAAAACCTTTTGAAACTCTTCTTGGAGACAATAAATTTTCTCGAGATATTGTTGCCGGCTTGAAGCCAAGTCTGGAAGAAGCTTATAAGAAACTCAAGCAACCACCGAATCCTGGTGATGTGATTGCGAATCTCCTGGGATCGGCCAATATGTCGGACTTTTGGATGAAATTTCTGGAACAATTTATGGATGTTTTGAATTCTGGCTCGTTGATGATTGGTGCATCGAATACTTTTATGACCAATAAATTGAAAGAACCACGAACCGTGGATCCTGCGCTTGCTGGACTCAATACTCCTGTTTTGTGTGATTTGGACAATAAATTTCGAACTTACAAAACTGGAGAACAGATCTCTTTTGCGTGTGAAGCGCTGGGACTTCCAAAAGATTATGGAAATTTCCAGGGACAGCCGGATGGCCTCGAGAGTTTCTATCGACACCTGACAGAAGATCGTAAAATCGCTGCAGATGTTCGAGAGTTGACCCAAAAACCCGAAACCAAGAGCTTTCTAGATCGATTACAGCCTGGCGATCTGATTTTTAGTGTCAATACGGATCTCAAAGGTCGCGGGACTTTTATGGAACGTGTTGCACGAGTTGATAAGATTGAGGGAAAAGACATTACTATTACTTATTTACCCGAGAGCAAGGATGATGTTGCTCCAAAAACTGAGCTTCTCAGTGATGTGAAAATTGGCTCCCTTTACGCGTCTCTGCGTCCACCAATGAAGGCTCGGACGGCAGTATCGGCAGCTGCTCCGAGCGCTGCGCCAGTGACCGCTCCTGTTGCACCAGTGACTCCAGCAGCAGCGCCTCCAGAGAATCCTCCCAAGAAAACTGAATCCTAAATATGGCTGACAATACTTCACCAAATCCAGCTTCTCCTGCAAATCCTGGGACTCCAGTGCCTCCTCCTGTGCCAGCACCTGCAAATCCTGCGCCTCAGACGAAGGGTGGCCCGATCGATCCTGCAAAGATCAAAGAGGTTGAAGCGAAATATACTATCCCTGATGCCGTCAAACAGAAATATCCCGATTTGATCGAGCTTGTTTTGCAAACGGAATCCATGAAACAGGATGAACGCGATTATTGGTTTCAGATTTTGCCGGTTATGAGTGAGGAACAGCTGGCGAAATTTTATGGGATTTTGGCAAATGAGAAGAAACAACTTCAGAAACTGGACGCTGAATATACTGATCAAATGAAAAAATTAAATGAAAAGCATGATCGGGAATGGACTGATTTCGAAGTTCGCAAGAAACGTGAAGCTCTGCAAAAAGCTGAATCTGTAGCGGAAAAAACAGAAGTACAAACAGAAGAAGAGCTTTTGAAAAAATTGTCTGAGGCGTAATTTTTATGACTCGATTCCTGTCAGCAATGCCTCGACCACCAGTCGTCGGAGGTTTGTTCCTAGTGGTGTACAAGTGATGAGTGTGAGGCGATTATCTGGAGTCTGTTGGAGAACTTTGAGATCGGCTGGTTTCACTTCGTAGATGCTTTTGGCTGTGTAGAGATACTTTTTCCCACCGCTGAAAAGCACAATTTTGTCTTCGAGCTGGACATCATGGAGGAGCGCAAAGACATCCTTGAATCGACCTTGATCCCATGGGAAATAAGAGCTGTGGCCGGTGAGCACCACGTTTCCTGGATTTCCAGGAAATGCTGTGCCAGGATAATGGATAATCCCATGCTGCAGGGATTTCTGCATATCCTTTTCGAGTCCTTCCCAATCGCGCTTGATGAGATTTTGGCTACTGACGGCGACAATTGGAACATTTTTATTAATTCGTGGAATGATCAATCGCTTATCGGGTGGAGCAATTTCGAGCATAAGGTCGGGAACCTGTTTCTCGGCGAGAACTTTGTTGGTGATGATGGGGAGAGGCTTCTCCTCTGCTGGTTTTTCTTTTTTTGTGAAATCATGAAGGACGTTTGTTTGAGCGATTTGTGTGGTGGCTTTCGTCCATTCCCATTGCGCGATTTGGCTGATCGCGGCCCAGTTCATAGCGACAAAGAGGACGATGAAAATGAGGATCGCAAAGAAGGCCTGGTGCAAGAGTGAAAAAGCTCCATCGCGCCATTTGGATTTTTTGAGGCTATAGGTCTCTCCGAAGATAGCTTTTTTGGGTTCTGTCATTCAGGTCATTATAGCACGATTCAGCTTTGGAGGCAATATCTTTGAAGAGACACTGCGGGCTATTCCCCCACGATAATCCCCCCACCTACAAGCCGATCACCTTCGTAGAACACCGCGGATTGACCTCTCGTGATGGCGCGCACTGGGTTTTCGAAGTTGAAAATAGCTTTTGTGGAATTCACCTTGAGCGTCCCTGCCATCGGACGAAATCGATAGCGAATGCGACTTTCGAGAGCGAGTTCTTTTTCTGGCCAGACGCCGTCGATGAAATTGAGTTTTTCGACAGTGATATTTTTCTGATAGAGTTCGCTTTCTTCTCCGACGACGACGGAGTTTGTTTTTTTGTCGAGTCCGACGACGAACATCGGGTTTTCGTTGCCGCCGCCGACGCCTTTTCTTTGGCCAATCGTGTAGAGCGGCAAACCTTCGTGTGTGCCGATTTTTTTGCCTTTGGTCGTGACGATGTCGCCGGATTCAAATTCTTTTTTGTCGAGATAGCGTTTCAGGAAGTCGGTGTATTTCTTGTCGCCGTAGAAACAGAGATTTTGGCTTTCTTTCTTGTCCTGTACTTCGTCGAGACCGAATTCTTTTGCCATTGCGTAGGTCTCGGCTTTTGTGAATTCTCCGAGTGGAAAAATAATATTTTTGAGTTTTTCTTGTGTGAGCGTATAGAGAAAATAGGTCTGATCTTTCACGAGATCTTTGGCGACATGGAGTTCGTGGATTTCTTTGCCGTTTTTCTTCACCACTTTTTTGCGGACGTAATGGCCGGTGGCGAGATAATCGGCGTTGAGTTCTTTGGCGACTTTCAGAAGGGCACCAAATTTGATGCTCCGGTTACATTCGACACAGGGATTTGGAGTCTCTGCATTTTTGTAGGTGTCGAGGAAATAATCGACGATCGTTTCTTTGAATTTTTTCTCGAGATTGATGACGTAAAAAGGCATGTCGAGCTTTTTGCAGATCGAGCGCGCGTGCTCGAGACTTTCGACGGAGCAGCATTTATTTTGCGGCAAATTTGGATCGCCACCATTGACCTCTGGTCCGATCGGATCAGTCCAGAAATGGAGATGAATACCGATCAGTTCGTGTCCTTCTTTTTTGAGTAATGCCGCGGCGACGGAAGAATCGACTCCACCGGACATGGCTACGACGATACGCATGGGGAGGTGTGTTACATGTGACGTGTGACTTTTGACATGTGACTGGTCACATGTTTCTCATTGCTTCTCCGCGTATTTTGGCATACAATTGAGGTTAGAACAATATCTTCTGGTTTCAATTTTTATGAATCGAGTTGATTTTGAGGATATTCTCCTCACTGAAATTCGCTCCATTGTGCATTCTGCGAAGGATCAGCTTCCAGGTTTTCGTGAAGATCGTTTTTTGCGTGCCTATACATTTGCCAAAGATGCCCACGAAGGTCAATTTCGAAAAGATGGTGTGACACCTTATATCGTCCACCCTGTTGAAACAGCGAAGATTCTCTCTTCTTTTACCTCCGACGAAGATACCCTTATTTCAGCTCTTCTCCATGATGTTCCGGAGGATACCTCCAGGAGTGTCGAAGAAATTGAAGATACTTTTGGAACTCCGGTGGCTTTTTTGGTTGATGGCATTACGAAACTTTCAAAAGTCCACTATCAAAACAATATGGAACAGAGACAAATTGAGTCTCTCAAAAAAATGCTCATTCATACTGCACGCGACCCGCGAGTTATTCTCATCAAACTTGCTGATCGCCTCCACAATATGCGGACTTTGCAGTTTGTCGATAAACCAGAAAAGCGCAAACGTATTGCGAGAGAGACACTTGAAATTTATGTTCCTATGGCCAATTTACTCGGCATTCAAGGGATTAAATCAGAAATGGAAGATTTATGTTTCAAACATCTCTATGCTGAAGAATATGAACAATTTCATGAATCTGTTCGTAGCTCGGAGAAGCAGACTCGTCCGATTTTAGAGAAGACTCTCTTGCTTCTCGAAGAAGAGTTTCAGAAACATCACATAGAGGCCTCTTTTTTGCATCGCAAAAAAACGCTGTACAGCATTTTTCAGAAACTCCAGTCTGAAAAGAAAGATGTCTCTGATGTGTACGATATCATCACACTTCGTGTTTTGGTCGATGATATCGACGATTGCTACAAAGCGCTTGGGATTATTCATACTCTCTTTAAACCAAAAACTGGACGATTCAAAGACTATATCGCTCTTCCAAAAGCGAATGAATATCGGAGTCTTCATACGACTGTTTTTGGGTTGAATGGAGTTCTTACAGAATTCCAAATTCGCACTCAGGATATGCATCGTCAGGCAGAAATTGGCATTGCGAGCCTGATGAAAGATCACGACAAGAACGACTCTGAATGGAAACAACGCCAGTTTTGGGTTGATGATTTTCTGGCAGTACAAGGGCAAGAAAAAAATGACCAGGAATTTCTCGAAGATCTCAAAGGAGATACTCTTGAAGATCGCATCTCTACTTTTACTCCGACTGGTGACTCAATTTATTTACCAAAAGGATCAACGGGAGTTGATTTTGCTTATGCAGTCAAGACTGATGTTGGTAACCATGCCGTGCGACTTGATGTGAATGGAGAAGAAAAAAAACTTATCAGCGTTCTTAAAAATGGCGATACTGTTGCTGTTCTCACTTCGGAGCATGCTCATCCACAATACGAATGGCTCTCTTTTTGTAAAACACATCTCGCCAAAACACAGATTCGTGAATTCTTCAAAAAAGAGTCGCGAAAAACTAAGATCAACAAAGGAAGATCAATTCTTCAGAAATTTTTTGACCGAGCGGGTTTGGGCCTCGTGGATGAAATCAGTTTTTCGGAACTCCAGGAATCTTTGAGCAAAATCATTCATGTAAATTTCAAAAATTTAGACGAGCTTTTTATTGCTATTACTGAAGGATCTGTCGATCCACTTGAGGTTATTGGCGCGCTCTTTCCTGATAGACATTTGAAACACATCCGACGATCTGGGTTTTTCTCTTCATTGTTTTCACGGATCAATTTTTTTCGTAAAAAAAATACTCAACTTGTAGAGCTGCGCATTTGTGGCATCGATCGAGCGGGTTTATTGAAGGATATTGTCGATGTTTTGAGTCAATTTTCGTTGAATATTTCAAAAGTCAAAGGATGGAACAAAACCCACGGAAAAGGAAAAGGGATGGTACTTGTGGCTCTGGAACTCGAAACTTTTGATCTTCTGAATGCTATTTGCTCTCACCTGGAACAGATTGATGGTGTCGAAAAAGTAGAACGTGTCTTTTTTGGAAAACATCTCAGCTTTTTCCTGGCGCTCTTTGTGGCTCTGGGATTCTGGATTTCTCATCCATTGCTCCTGCAAATGCTGATCGATTCCGGCGTTATTCAGAATTCATTTGCTGTCGGGTCTTTTCTTTTTGCTGGCCTTTTTATGATTCTCTATCTTTCGCTCTATTTGCATGTGGCGACGCGACGATGCTTTTCTGCTTTTCGAGAAACGAACGAGATGTTTTTCAGCATCCTTTTCTTGTCGCTTTTTGCTCTAGCAACTATTCTCGCAGAACTTTTCTATTATCATGCATATTTCTATGACTGGCTCTCCGTGGTTCTGGGACTCACTTTTGTGAGCCTTTATATCGTATTTCAAATATTCCAATTCTGGAAAATCAAAAAGCGTCTTAAGATGAAAATCTGAAATGCATGACATCACCGTCCTGGACGGTGTAGTCTTTTCCTTCGAGGCGCAGGAGACCTTTTTCTTTTGCTTGCTGTTCGCCGCCGCTCGCGATGTAGTCTTTGTAACTGACGACTTCTGCTTTGATAAATCCTTTTTCGAAATCGGTATGGATCACGCCTGCGGCTTGTGGAGCTTTTGCACCTTTGGGTACTTGCCATGCACGAACTTCCTGGACTCCAGCTGTGAAATAAGTCATGAGGCCTAGTAAATCGTATGCCTGTCGAATGATGGAGTTGAGACCGCTTTCTGGAATTCCTACCGCGTTGAGAAGTTCTTTTGCTTCTGCCGGAGGAAGCTCGACGAGCTCTTCTTCGATTTTGGCACAGACAGGAACGATGGAAGATGGCGAAATTCCTGGCATGTGTGTTCCTATAAATTCTGGGAAATTCTGAAGTTCGTCTTCTTTTACGTTCACGACGTAGAGCTGTGGCTTGATGGTGAGGAAATGGAGGTCGCGGACTCCGAGCTTTTCTTCGTCAGTGAGTTCCAGCTGGTTGAGCATCACGCCTTTGTTGAGAGCTCCTTCTATTTTCTCGAGAAGTGCTGCAGCGGCGATTGCTTCTTTTTTGCCAGTACGAGCTTCTGAACGAGCTTTATCAAGCCGCTTTTCGAGCGTTTGCAAGTCGGCAAGCATGAGCTCTGCTTCGATGATTTCTATGTCTCTTTTTGGATTCACATCACCGTGGACGTGGATAATATTGTCGTCTTTGAATCCACGAACGATTTGCAAAATTGCATCGCACTCACGGATATGTGCAAGGAATTTATTCCCGAGACCTTCGCCTTTGGATGCGCCTTGGACGAGGCCGGCGATGTCGTGGAATTCGACGACTGCTGGAAGAATTTTTTGAGGGTGGACGATTTCTGAGAGTTTCTGGAGGCGTTCATCTGGGACTTCCACGATGCCGACGTTTGGATCGATCGTCGCAAAAGGATAATTTGCCGCGAGCGCTTTTTTTGACCTGAGCAGCGCGTTGAAGAGTGTCGATTTGCCGACGTTTGGGAGGCCGACGATGGCGATGGAGAGGGACATGATTGCGTGAATTGTTCCTTCTTCGGTGTGGTTTGTCAAACTTTTCTCCACTCGTCAATCGTGAGTTGGCCGGGTGCGGTTCTGGAATTTTTACTCAGGGCGACATAGGCGATTTCTGAACCTGATTTATAGCATTCGAGTCGACTTTTTTGCGATTTTTCACTCATGCCGTGGATGATGATTTTCTTTTTGAGTGTTTTGTATTTTTTGAGAACGGCGAGGAGGACTCTTTCGTCTTCTTCTTTTTTTATTTGTGTGGCGATTTTAGCAATGTCGGCTCCGAGAGCGAATATTTGACCGATGATTCTTTCGAGCATTTTCTGGGACGGTGTTTTCTCGTAATTGTGATGCGAGAGAATGAGCTTCATTCTTCCCTTTTCTGTTGCGACTTTTTGAATAATTTTTTTCTTGATTTTGATGTCGAGGTCGATGAAAGCGCTTTTTCCACTAATCACCTTCTGAAACTGTTCGACTGTCGGATGTTTTCGATTCACGAAAATCGTGGGGCGTGGCGAGAGTTCGATGATTTTTCGAATGTCCGGATTCTTCAAATCATCGAGCCAGATTTCCAAGAGATCTGGGTTTTTCTTTCCGGCTTTTTTGATGAGAGAATAAAGTTCTTTTTCGGAGCGTGCGTGGAGCGGGATACAGAGCATTGTAAGTTTTTACGTGTCGATCACCAATAATTTTATCGTATCTCGCGCGGTTTTGATATTCGGAAATGTGGGATAGAGCTGGATGTGATGGATGTGCTGCAATGTGTAATAGAGGAGCGAATTCATGTTGTTATTGATGACGATTTCGACTTCCTGTTTTTCCAGGATTTTTGCGATTTTGGTCACGCTATCGGGAGTTTTCATTTCGACTTCGAAGAATCTTTCGTTGTCTGCCTCTTTTTCGTGGACGTCGACAATGAGGTAATATTTCATATCTTTTTCGTTCATGGCGACCTCTGCGTCGAGACCGTTTTTGTCTTTTACAGGGATGGCAACCTGAATTTTTGAAGGCTTCGGAATTTTGAAATAGATCACAATGTCTTTGATGAATGGATCGATCTCGTGAACTTTTTCCTGGAGGTGTGCGATTTCTGTTCGGATATTCCTGGCGTCAACGAATGATGGAATCTCGAGATAAATTTCTCCGAAGATCCAGGCGCCGGCTCTGCGGAGACGGATTTTCTTGATTTCTGTCACGATTTTTGCATTTTTTTGAATCGTAGTTTCAATTTTTGCAACAAGCTCTGGGTCATTCCAATAATCGAGAAGATAGAAAACGGAAGCTTTGATACTTTCGATGCCGAATTTCAGGATGACGAGCGAGATTAGTATGCCGATGCTTGCTTCGACGTATTGCAGATGATAAAGGCTGGCAATGACTGCTGCGAGCACGGCAAAGGACATAATAATTCTTATCTGCCTTCCTCTTGCATTCATTTCCAAAGAAATTACGTGTGACTCTTCTGCGGTTTTTTTCAAAACATTGGCGTAATTGATGGAGAGTGCGATCGAAAAAATACCGACACCGATGGTGATGTAGGGGTCTGTGATGGACGGAACTTTATTGAAGTTCTGTATACTACTGATGAGTATTTCGCCTCCGAAATAAACCATGGAAGCTGCAATGAGAAAAGCGATGAAAGTATCAACTTTGTAATATCCGTATTTGAAGCCTCCTTCTGCGCCTCTGTTACTGAGCTTGAGGCCCACGTAACTTCCGATCAATCGAATGATTTCTGAGCCTGTCGAGAGCGCATCGGCCATGAGAACCGTTGCTCCACTCATGATTCCTGCAGCTAATTTGAGCAAACAGACCAGCACGAGGCCAATAATTCCTCTTTGGATAATTTTTTCGCCGTAGTTCATTCCGGATACTCCTTGATTTTGCATATCCGTTTATTATACCATACTTTCAGCTTTATGAAAACTGTTACTTTATACACAACTTCCCAGTGTTCTTTTTGCTCCCAGGTGAAGGAATACCTCAAAAACGGCCAGGTCCCATTCACGGAATTCAACGTGATCGAAGATCCTGACCGTTTGGACGAAATGAAGCTGCTTAGCGGAGGCTCACTCTCTGTTCCGCTCGTGGTGATCAATAAAGATCTTCCTGATCAGAAAGCATATATTGGCTTTCAGCCTGATGTACTGGATCGAGAACTTTTTTGATGGAACGATGCTCTCTTCTGACTTCTTCGTGCTTGCGCAATTGCACCATGATGCGATCTTTGGCAAGATCAACAGCTTTTTGAATCGTATGGCTCGCTTCTTTTCCGACTACTTTCTTCTGAGGAACCGTGAGAATCATTTCGACCTGGAATGCGTTGTTTTTTTCGAATCGTTCTGTGGTGATCTGGAGCTGGACTGAGTCTTCTGCGAAATGCGAAAGGAGCCGACTGAGGCTCTTCATTTTCTTATCGACGTATTCGCGAAGTTGCTTTTCTTCCGCAGAAGAAAGAGCTTTTGAGAAGAAAATAATTTTCATAACGGAAAGGGTTATGAACTAAAAGTGGACGTCTTCATTATCTTCCTCTTTTGTTCTTTTGTAAAAAACTTTTACTTTCTGTAGAATCATGGTGTGGCAGATTTCACACAATTTCAGAAGCTGTACGAAGAGCATATGCCGAAGCTGTATCGATACGTGTACTCACGGAGCGGTTTGGACTCAGCCGTTGCGGAAGATTTGACGTCCGAAATTTTCATGAAGGCTCTGGAACATTTCGATGGATACAAAGCTGATTTTCCTTTTGGAGCTTGGCTTTTTGGCATTGCACGCAATCATCTCATCGATCATTACAAAAGAAATGCCAAGAAAAAAACTTCTTCGCTGGATGAGATTGAGAATCTTCTTGCTTCAAGCGAAAATATCCCAGAAAAGGCTGAATCCGCCCTGTGGAATGAGCGTTTACAGCAAGCTTTGAAGCAGCTTCCCCCAGAAAAGCAAGAACTTGTAACTTTACGGTACGTCAGTGGGTATTCATACGCGGAGATGGCAAAAATCCTTGGAAAGGAAGAAAATGCTGTCAAAGTTGCTACCTTCCGTGTCACTCAACATCTCAAAGATCAACTTTCTTTTTTTGTTACTTCTCATGATGCCTGATATTGAATCACTTTTGGAACAGCTTGGTAAGGATGCGGGTCCTTCAAAAGCTTTTGAACAGCGGCTGCTGAGCCAGCTGCGAAGGCGTCATGTCATGATGCAATCTGAAGAGAAAGCTCCAGCACATGAACGATTTTTTTCTTATCACTTCTTGAGAGCATTTGGGAAAAGGGGGTTTTCTACTCTCGTTGCCGGACTTTTCATTGCCTCTACTGGTGGTATTTCTACGTATGCTTATACGAGCGACAATGTTACGCGTGATTCTTTCCTGTATCCCGTCAAAAAAACACTAGAGTCTGTCGAAAAAAGTTTCGTTTCGACCCCGGAGGAAACTGTCCAATTCCACCTGAAAATGATGGAGAGACGGCTCGCCGAAGTACGTCACATCTCTGAAGTTCGTGGTGTTGCTGACGAAGCAACTTTGAAAGATTTCTCGACTGAATTCAATGAAGGCGTGACTGTTGTCGCTGCACTCCCTCAACCTGCTCAACGTGAAGTATTTTTCAAAAAGTTTGAAAATGTGATCGACACTCATGAAAAGATTTTTATAGCTGCTCAGATTGTTACGGACCCTGTTATTACAGATTCTGTTGTTCGAGATCCTATCGTTGCAGATCCTGTTGTTTTGCCTGCTGTTGCAGCACCTTCTCCAAAAGAGAATGACACTTCTGTACCTCAGGCTGAATCTGTCCCACCTGCTGTTTTGCCGACACTAGAAGTACGAGTAGAGAACAGGTCTGATGTTGCGCCGATTGTTCCTGTTCCAGAAATTACTCGACATCGTGATGTACGTCGCGAAGGTTTCACATCTCCTCATCTTGAGGCGATACAACAAAGACTTCAGGAGGCTCGTCAAGAGATTGCTCAGGAACGAGTTCAATTAGAATCTGTCGTCGCTCCGACACCACTTCCTGTAGAGGCAACTCCTGTTCGAGAAGAGATTCGTGAGCAGCGTGAAGTGATCCGCAGTATTCGCGAAGAGAAACGCACAGAGATTCGTGATATCCGTGAAGATCGAAGAGAAGAAAAAAGAGAAAATCGAGAAAATCGAGAAAGAACTCGAGAAAATCAGCCTGAAGAACAGAAAACTTTTTCTCATGAACAAGCGTTAGAAAAAATCTTCGACCCTGTCGTTACGCCTGATGCTCCTCGCACCACTATTCGAGAAAACCATGATGTAAATCCTCCGGAAATATCACCAGAATCTCCTGAGGGGCCTCGTTTGGATATCGTAGAAAGTCCAGAGAATAATGAGCCTGCTGGACCACGTATGTCTGATACATCGATAATAACTCCTGAAACTCAACCCTCATCTCATGAGGAAGTGGATGGTCCTCGACTCAGCATTGAATCTCCTCCATCTGAAACACCTTCACCTGCGCGATCAAGAGATGATTCAGAAGTTGCTCCTGTCGACGATCGAGATGCTCCAAAATCACGACAACTCCTCCAACAAGCCCGAAAGGCTATTCGTCCTGTAATTGAAGATTTTATGAAGAAAGGCAGGAGGGAGTAAAGCCTTTTTGCACCAAAAAAGATATTTTAACTTGGTGCCGGGAGGCAGAATCGGACTGCCGACACCACGATTTTCAATCGTGTGCTCTACCACTGAGCTACCCCGGCG
>ERZ1292633.4837-Hain-H41-02um-R1-4837-length-12349-cov-6_pt1 | contig 12349 bp, 7 predicted proteins | sample MGYA00564406_ERZ1292633 | MGnify/ENA primary metagenome ERZ1292633 (study PRJEB36523, sample SAMEA6512639) | groundwater metagenome | collected 2019-01-08 | study: AquaDiva: Metagenomics assemblies of 32 groundwater samples
GGGCGGCAGCGGCGGCAGCACCGGCTGGCAAACGGGATGCGGCGGCAGCGCATAGTAGAACTCGGGCGTGACTGCGCCTGCGGGGATCACGGCGCACCGCATGTGCGTGATGCTCACCGGCGGCATGGTGTTCGTCTCGTCGACGCAGTGGGAGAGCATTACGGGAAAAGAGTGCGCAGGGTCCGACGCGTTCGGGATGTTGAGCTCGATGCTCATCACGTAGCTGCTGGTGCAGTTCATCGTCGCCACGGTCGGCACGGCGCTGCGCGGCACGGGCACGATCCCCTGAATGACGCCGCGGCCGCCGGCGGGAATGACCTGCTGGATGACATTGTGGCCGACGCGCACCACGTTGCGTTCAATGCGGCCTTGCGCACGATACTCCACGTGATTGTTAAGACTGACTTCAAGACTATTGACGGGCTCTTTGCCTTGCGAATTGTCGATGTCCGCGTAAATCGTGCAACTGTCCCGATCGATCGCGAACAGGGAGCGGTCCATGTAGATGCGAGCCGAGACGACCCCCTTGTCGAAGCAGCAGCACGTCACGCGCCAGGTTCGGTCGACCGAAACAGGGCCTCGTTCGATCCACTGCGCGGCTGGGATTGGGCTCAGCACCGTGAAGTATTCGCGGAACTTGGCGTCCTTGCCACGCGGTATGTCGATGTAGGCCTTGATGCAGTAGGTCAGCGACGCACGGTCGTCCGACGTGTTGCGCACGAAACTCGGCGGAACGCCCATCGGGATCTGAAATTGGAACGGGAAGACGTAGTTCCCGGGTGGCAAGGTCTGCTCCGTTCGGTTCTTGGAGTTTTTCAGCTGCCCAGCTAATGTGAGCAGCTGCTTCCACAGGCTACTGGAGGCGGCGTATCGACGAGTGTGCGTGTGCTTGCCACGTCGTTCTCGGCGCGTGATCACGACACGTTCCTTCGCGGTCACCTTGACGCGGATCCCGACGAATGTGATGGCTGATTTGACCTTGACGTCGACGAAGCCCGACACGACGTTTCCGGGGAAGAAGACCTTCTGCGTCAGGTGGACCTTGACATCGCACTTGAAGACATCGAACAGACCCATTATTTACTCTGGGGGAAATGATCTGATGACGAGATGTAGCTTCGATCATAGCCGTTGATCAAAATTAAAAAAAACCCCATCAAAAGAAACATTCTTGGTGGACAAGGTTCAGGTAAAGCGGTTTACCAAGCGGGGGATGACCTCACCACGGAAAAAAATGATCGGATCACTATCATGATCCGTCGTGAAGGAAGGAAGGCAATTTCGTCAGCCATGTGGCGGCACACGGACGTCGATGGGCCACGACCTGCACAAAGTTTCTTTTGCGAGAGACCCGAGGCGTACAGGTAGTCGTTTGCATCGTCGCGCACACCGCCATGCTAATCACAGTACGCCCCCCTCCTTGCGCGCGTTTTTTTCGGGTTGTTTTGTGACTCACATCAAAAGCGCACGTACACACACAAACACCCATCAAGCACATCCCGCGACACTGCTGCTTTCCACGACTGGCCAGAAAAGGGCCGACTCAGGTGTGGGCATGAGCCTTTCAAACAGTGGTGAGAGACCAACCGGCGTCGCTCTATCGTGCATGCGTTCTCTCTTTTCTTGCGTCAGGTCAAAAAGAAAAGGACTCAGGAGGCCCATCCCAATCCACCGCCGTTTGAGATAGGAGCGCCGCTGGCAGGAGGCGCCGCGGCTTGGGGGTGCACGGCAGCGTAACCAGCATGCGAGATGTTTCCAGCCGATGCATAGTAAGGCGCACCGTGATAGATGGGCTGACCTTGTTGGTGGTGGGGTGGCGCCGGACCGCGAAATCCGCCTTGCGGGACCTGAAGTAACGGCGCTCCGCCCTGATGGTAGGCGTGGTGGTAATGCCCCTGAGGGTTAGCCCCCCAATCTCCCGCTCCAACCGAGGATGATGACGCATAGGAAGAACGAGAAGGCGGTGGCGCCCCGAGGACACCGCCTGACTGTGGCGGAGGCGACAGGCCAGCGGGCGCGGAGGCGACGAGGGCAGGTCGGCATGGGATGTCGTCGTACAGGTCGAAGGAAGGTTGGGCCGGCAGGGCAGCGACGTGCCTGCCGCCGCCCCTCCCCCCGCGAGTGGGTTCTGGTGGCCGGTTTTTCGACGCTGATTGCGGGGGTTGGGCGGCGGTGACGCGCGCATCGTCGACCGCGGTCGAACGAGACGCCAAGCTGCCGGCACTCGTGATCGCCTCACGAGACGAAGGGCCTTGGAATCCGTCGGCCGGCTGAAGATTCGCGGCGGACGAATCTCCAGTCCCACCGAGGGCGGCGGCAGCAGTTGCACCTGGCGCTAGCGGCGGCGCGGCGGCGGCCTCGGCGGTGCTGCCGGTTGTGGTAGCTAGGAAGGGTCTGGTAGCGATTGGCGGTGACGTAGGCGTCTCCTGATCTCGCATGCGTTTTCGACTGAGCGTCTCGAGCTCGGACGCCATTTCGACGCTTACACGCCGAACGACGTCGTCGACGAAAAGCGTTGCGTCGTAGATGTACGTGCACGACAGATGTGGATGACCCGCCACGAGAGCCGCGGCCACGGTCTTCAACGCGGCAAGCGACCGGATGGCGATGACCGCGGCTCCCGGGAAAGCAGGGGGCTGACCTGCCAGGGTTACCATTGGCACTCGGACGGCCTCAACGTCGTCTGAACCAACTCCGCTCGAAGTCGCCTTTGCAACCGCGTCCCTGGCCCAGCGAGTGACCCCATCGCGAGCATCCAGTGCTGATGGAACGGCAACGTCCCCGAATTGCGGCGTCAAGCCAGTCACGACAAGCAACCAAGATTGGCCGTGCCTTCGATTCGCCGGGGGAGGGAGAGTTCGAGCGCTTTTGGCTGCGTCGAAATCGGAAACGTCTGAGAAGAGACTGCCAGAAAAAAATGACGTGGCGCTGGAGGCCACTCCTTCTTCCTCATCTTGGATCGACTTCTTCACCCCATCCGGAATCGACCAGGGTGTGGGTGGCGGCAGGGTCGCCGCGGACACATCAATCGGAGCCAGGTGGGATGCGGAGGGGAGTGGTGTGGTGGTGGTGGTGGTGGTGGTGTCGGTCGTCCCCAGCGCGGAGGTTGCCGAAGGTTCTGAAAGTGCTTTGCTGGCGGCCACAGGCACGGTGGCTTTCAGGCGGCTCTGCACATGCTTGCGAAACCCGCTCAGTGCTTGCGCGACGGCGACCGGGGCAACCGGAGGCGGACCGCTCACAAGTGGCGTGGCTGCGCCGGACGACTCGGTGTTACTCGACCCTGGAATCGTCGAAGGAAGAGGCAACACAGCGGACGCCGCCTCTTCCGTGTTACGCCCGTTGGGCACGGAGGACGCGGTGGGTGGCGGAAGCACTCCTCCACCACCCCCAATCGGAGCCGTTGTTGCGACAGCGACCGTCGCTGCGGGAGGGGGCGGCGGAACGTGATACGACGCCTTGGCCGCAATCTCTTCCTCGTCATTCCGCGCCATCGCGTTGACGATCTCAGCGCGCAGGTCGGGGCGGTAGACGTTCTCCATAAGCCGCATCAGCGTGAAGCGCACGACGGCATACGACGCAGCAGACGACGACGCCGCGTCGGGAAGCACGCGCGTCGTGACGTCCTTAGCGATCGCTTTGAAATCGTCATGCGTAATGTAGTTGCGCTCGAAGTAAGGTTGCAGGGTCGCCTTCACGCAATCCAGAACTGCGCGTCGACCGGAGAGCATGTTGGTGGATGGGGGGTGGTCGCAGGAATGTATGGAGGGACAAGACTGCAAATGGAAAATGGAAAATGGGCACTGCACAAGGCAACACAGGAAACTCGAGGGCTCAGTTTCGCGCCCCAATGAGGCAGGGGGTTCCCCCCCCCCCCCTCACTCACTCTTCCCCTTCTCCTAGCATCGACACAAATACACACACCAAACAAGTCCAGTGAGAGAACACCAACAAGGAACGGGGGCTAGTTGAAGCGCTTGGACAGTTGCCACTCCTTGATGCGGTACTCGGCCACGGGGTGGTGGACGAAGCGACTCTCGTAAATCGCCTCCTTCACTCGGACCTCGTCTCGAAGCCGCTTGATTTCGTCATGTGCGTAGCACTGATTCCGTTGAAAATCTTTGGAAAAGTTCTTCTCGCGCGAGATGAACCCCTTAGCGTTGTGGTACGTCCAGGTGAGCGCGATGAACGGGACGATGGACCAGCGCCACGCGCCCGTCGGTCGTTGATTCACGCGCACGTGCATGTGGTTACAGATCACGCTCGTCGCGGCCGTGAGGAGCACGATGGGGATGGACTTGAGGTTGCCCCCGTACAGGGCTCGCCACGCCCAGTGAGCCTCGTGGTCTTCTACCTTCCACACGCGCTCGACGAGGTCTTGATTCGGCGGCTCTTCGCCGAGGACAAAGTCGAAGTGCCGAAAGTTGGGCTCAAACTGGTCATCTGCGATGTACAAGGGCAACGAGCCGCTAATGGACGTTCCCACAGCCCCGATGCCGGGGAACATCGTGATGGGCGCCACCCCACCCGTAAAGCTCATCTTGGGAAAATGGACTCTTTTCCTCTTCGCCTCTTTTTTCCCCCTTGAAATTTGAGAAGCAACCAAAAGCACAAACCACACAGTTTCGAGCGTTGCGATCGTCGAAGCGGCTGATTTTGAGGAAACCACGCGCACAAGTGGGAACTGCACATGTCACCTAGCACACAAAGGGATGGGGGGAAGCGATTTCCAAAGTACATCGACGACACCACACACGGGAAAGAAACGAAAGAGACAGGGAGCGAGAGGTTGGACGTCGTGGCCCGGAGCGACAAAAATAGTTCCCCCCTCAGCAAATACCATGGATGCTGCTTCCTTCTGTATCTCCCCTCAGGCGAGGGAGCCCCGTTCAGGACGCGGCGTTACCCGTCGACTGCCGGCCCACGACTTGCAGCTGCGGCGGCGAGAACAGTTCGTCATTGAGGCGGGACGATAAGTATTGGTTCAGCAGGGCGCGGAGTTCGTCGTTTTGCTTGCGGATGTCGTCCGTTTCGTCGATCAGTTTTTGCCTCATTTGCAGTTGCTTGAGATACTTATCGAGGCCCTTTTCCACGGCGGTCCAAATGCGGAGGTGGCCTGGCGTGACAACGGACGACATGCGATCCCAAAACTCGCGCTCCTGCTTGCGACGTTGGTGAGCGAGATCGGCCTTCGACGGTGCGGCGGCTTTCTTCGACGCGGCGGCCGTTTCGGACACGCCTGACAGGTCTAACTGCTGCTTGCTTCTCGATGCTTGTCTATCCTGCATGAACCGCTGCAGCGCCAGAATGGCCTCCTGAGGGCTGATGAGCGTTTGCTGCGTTCCATCCTCGGTGGTCGTGACAAAGCACTCAACCATCCGCTGAACGTCAGAGGTTTGCCGAATGTTTAGAATCTTCAGCAGCGTGTCTACTTTCATATTTGCGGCTTCGACGTCACCGAGTTCGTCGATGGCCTTCCGCACTCGCTCCTCGACTAAAAAGGGCATCTGCGAATACAGCAGCTGAAGCACGGCCTCACCGGCTTCGCCTAACTCAATAGGCTCCTCCGCGCCGGCTCCTCCTTGCGAGCCAGCGGTGGCTTCTGGGTCACCACCTGAAGCGCCGAACGCACCCGACGCCGCGACGTTCAGCGCACCGCTACCGCCAGCCGTACCTCCCGCCGCTGAGGCACCGACACCGAGGCCGCCCCCCGCGTTGGCCCAGAAGTCAATTGGCGGAGGGGCCCACGCGACGCCGAGGAGCTCCTCAAAGATCACACGGTCTCCCTGCAGACACTTGTGGACCAACTTCATGTTGTCCGATTCGTGCATCCGCCACACTTGATCATGCTTGTCGGCATCAGCTTTCTCAAAGTGCTGGAACTTCAATTGCAGGTCTTTGTACTGCTCCGTCACGCGGCGGTACGCCTCGGTCAACTCCGTATTCACATGTCGGAACTTTTTGTCCGTGTCGGAGTACTTTGCGATGAGGTTGGACTGAATTTCCAGAAGCCGGCCTATCTTTCGCCGGTGCAATTCGATCGCCTTCTTGTTTTCTTTGCAACGTTCACGGAGCACCTGAAGGTTATAGTTTAACTTTTCCATGTTCAAAATGTAGCGAGCGCGGAGCTTTTCCAACTCTTGGCTCAGACCGTGAATTTCGTGCTGCATGTCCATCTTCAACTTGTTGAACTTTTCGGCGTTCGCTTCGAATTCGTCGTCGAGCGTCTTTTGGTCGGCCCACACTTTTAGCGCGCGGTCCTTGTGGAGTGTCGACTCTTCCGCCTCGCGCTCCTGCACCACCTCATTGATCTTCGCGGCGTTCGCGTCGAGGAGCTCCTTCCGCTCCTGCGCATAGGCAGCCTCGATAGCATCCAGCTCTCGGTGGTACGCCGCGGCGACCGTGTCGGTCTGGGTGTGCATCGTGTCGATGAGGCGATCGATGTCCTCCGCTTGCTTCTTGAGGGACTTCACGTAGTCTTCTTCTTTCTCCCGCAGCTGCAAACGAAGCTCGGAGATCAACTTGTCCTTGACTTCGATGACGCGGCGGCACTGCTCCTTCTGATGGTTGAGCTCCTTGAAAAGCTGCTGCGGCACGCTGTGTTCATGCAGGTGGTCGAAGCACATCTGGATCGCGCCGTGAGACTTCTTGGACGTGCGCGCGTCTTCCGTGATGCGCTCCATGCGGTCGGCGACGACGCCCTCCTGGCGCAATCGGCGCTCATTTTCGTCCGCGTCGGTGGATACGCGAAATCGGGTGACGGCGTCGGCGGCGCCGGCTTTGAGACCGTTCAGCTCTCGACGGCTAGCCCGCACCTGTTCCTCACCGCGGCCGAGCTGACCGGTGGACTCGCTGCCGTCAGATTTGGAGAGGTTCGTCACGACGCCGGCGCTACGCTTGCTCCGCAGTTTGGCCTCGAGCTGCTGACGGCGCTGCGCGACACGCTGCAGCAAGCTTTGCTGCGCGTCCGTGGTTTGCGAGCGAGTGGTCTCCATTGCGCCGCGGGGGCCGCTTTGCGCGTTGGAAAATAGACAGGTAGAAAAAAACTCTTGCGTGAGCGAGACATAAAGAGAGCGGCACATTCCGTTTTTCAGGCACGTGGCGCCTTTTGAGCGAAGGGTTAAACGGCACTTGATATTGCGGCCGCTTTGGGGGAGATTGAAGAGACGACGCAAGGGAGGAGATGAACATGGCACGGCATTCGTCGGCGCTACGAAGGCGACGCGTGAGAGGGAGGACTGACTGCCTCCATCGTGGGAAGATGATATGGGCGAAGTGCGCCGCGGATGGTCCCATCCGCCGACGGCGGCCGCGAGCGGCGACCTCCAAACGGGTCCGGCACCCCAAGGGTGGAGTTGTTGGACCGCTCGGCGCTACCTGGTCTGGCAAACGAAGAGTTCACGGTACCGTTGCTACGATCCGCGCTCGGTGGACGTGGTACGCCAATAAGGCGCGGCGAGAAGTGCAAACCACCGCCTCCGGAGGAGGGAGGCGCCGGAGCGACAAGGGTCACGTCGGAGAGGAACGGGTGAGAGAGGAGGGCATCCGTGAGGCTGCGCATCTTCGGATCTCTCTGGAGGCATCGGTGCAAGAAGTCCTGGCACTCAGGCGACGCGTGGGGAGGCACGCCGGGGAAGATCGTCCCAGCCGCCAGTTGAGTGAGGAACTGCAGCGGGTTTTTGAACCGAGCGTCGTTGGAAAACGGTGCCTGGCCGTCGATCATCTGCGCCACGGTGATCCCGACCGACCACATATCGGCGAGGAAGGGATCATAGGCCTCCCCGAGACATACCTCCGGGGCCATGAAGAACGGCGTGCCGGTAAACGTTTGCGTAAACTCCTCGGTTTGTTTGCTCGTTCCAAAGTCGCTCACCTTCACGACGCCTTGGCAGCTGAGCAGAAGGTTCTCGCACTTGATGTCGCGGTGAGCGATGCGCGATCCGTGCAGATAGTTCAGCCCCATGAGCATGTCACGAGCGTAGATCTTCACCAGGGATTCCGGGAGGTTGCCATAGTGACTAATTAGTTTTGCCAACGACCCTCCGGCGATGTACTCCATGTAGATCTTCAGCTGGTGATCCGTGCGGCTCGCGCCGAGGTACTTGACGATGTTCGGATGCGACAAGCGTTTCATGAGCGAGATTTCCGAAATCAGCTTCGATATGGCGTCATCCACGAGCAGAATCGACTTGATTGCCACAAGGTGGCCAGTGACGGTGTCGAGCGCTTCCGTCACCTGCCCGAAGGAGCCTTGGCCGAGGATGCACGGTTTAAAGGGTTCACGGAACCGGTCGGCGAAGTTCGGCGATGGGGAACTAGCCATTCGGTCGAGAAAGCAAAAATGTGCTGTTAGGGATGAGCCAAATAGTGGAAGTAGTATCGAAGCATCACAGTAGCGAATGTTTCAATGCGGCCGCTGACCCGGAGGAATGGGTACAAAGCTGCCCCTGTCTCTCTCCATTGCCTTGTCAAAAGGTCGCGACGACGCGTGAAGAATCGTTTACCAACCTGGGTATTTCGCAGCAAAGCAAAGGGAATGCACCACCAACACCCATTCCTCGTTCTTTCGATGAGGCTCCGGTCAGGAAGGTGAGGCGTTGAGACAGATGGGTGCGCCGGTGTGTGCAACGTCAGGTACCTACGACGACGATCGGGGCGGCAGCCGAGAAAGTTCCGTGACTAGCCAGTCGAGGCCCTCGTACACTCCCCGGCGCTCGGTCACGGAGCAGCCTTGCACGCAAATTCGTCTTCCTTGCGTGCAAAACTTCGCGATTCCCGCGCGAGCGTAGACTTCATGAATGTTTGCCGCCCGTGGCAAGTCTTGCTTGTTTGCAAGGATGAGAATCACGCTGTGCTTCAATTCCTCGTTCTTTAAGAAGCGTTCCGCCTCAAACTCGAACTGGCCGAACCGCTCCGAGTCGTTGGAGTCCAATAAGAAGATGACAGCGTCGGTGTCCTTGAGGTAATGGTGCCACAGAGCGCGAATTTTATCTGGCCCGCCGATGTCCCAGCACGTCATGCGCACGTGCTTGTATTCCACCGTTTCGACATTGAAACCGATTGTCGGCATAGTCGTGACCGCCTCGCCCAGCTTGAGAAAGTACAGCAACGACGTCTTTCCCGCGGCGTCAAGGCCGAGGAACAGAATGCGTTTATCGTCGAAGCGGCGAAAGATGCGCTGGTATTGAGCCACCACCGACGATAGCAGCGAGGACGCGAAGCTCACTGGCGCGGTAGACGTAAACTCCAATCCCGGCGTTTGAAATTTCAGTCCGTCGGTGCCGCCACGGGAAGGAACCCGGTGTGACGACGTGGTTTTTGTGCCGTCGAAAACCAGGCGCCCGTAGCGGCTCTTGCGAACCTCGGCAAGCCGCCGACGCCAATCGATCGTGCGCGCGCCTGCGCCGGACGCAGCGGCGGAGTGCTCAGCGACCGCGCATTGGTCATAGAGGAATGCGGCTGCGCGCCGGAGCATGTTCGCGTAGACATCGTGCGTTCGAACGACGTCGTTGACCTGCCGGCATGCCAGCGAGAAATGTCCCGCCCAGCGACCCGCGCCGAGAAACTCCACGATGGCGCCGACAGCATCATCCAGGAGGAAACGGTTTCTGCGGCGGCGAACCGCAGCGGCTTCGCCGCAACCGACATTAACCCAAAAAGGAACCGCAGCGGAGGCGGCGGGACGAGCGGCGGTAGGAGGCGACGATCCTGCACGAGGAGAAACCGCCACACTACCACGGACACGCTCGTCCATGACTGCGAGCCAGCGCAGGAACCTGGACGGCTTGACCACCGTCGCGTCATTCGCCATGACGCTAGGATTCCACACGACCGTGTGCTGCCACCCGCACACCGCTTGCCACCTCGAAGGATCGCGGAGTAGGCTCATCATCGTAACGGTCTGCGATGGCACCGTCCCACGGTCGGTGGCGCGGCAGACCTCAACCCTGACGTTGTCGGCATCGCAGTGATCACAAAACTCGCCGACTGTCACGCTGTCGATGGGGACGTTCATCCCAAGCGGCTCCGCGGCGACCATCAGTGATCGGCTTCCCACGCCGAGCTGCCCCTGCGAGTTGCTCCCGCACACGACGACGCCGCCCTCACAGACGAAGACGGAGTGCGCGTCGCCGTAGCCGCCGTTTGACGCGATGCTGAGGACGCGACCAGGCAGCGCGTCGAGCCGCAGGCGCACAAACGCGCGCGCGTCGTCAAATATGCCGTCCCCTCGCTGAAAGCAGTGGCCCTTGCCGCACACCCACACGGAGCCGTCTGACGACAACGCGAATGAGTGGGCGTCCCCCGCGGCGACGGACACCACCACCGAGTCAACGGCAGCGCAGCAGCGCGGCACGGTGACAAACGGGGCCGCAACGGACCCCTCAACGGGGGAGCCGAGGCCCAGCTGACCGTGGTGGTTGCGCCCCCAGACCACCAAGCCGCCAAGCGAACTTACCGCGATGACGTGCTCGCCCCCGCAGGCCACCTCGATCAAGCAAGTGCGCTCAGGCAATCGAGCGACATGTGGACACAGAAGCGATGATGGGGCCGCCTCCGTGTCGCCAACGCCAAGTTGGCCGAAATCGCCAGCCCCGAACGTGATCGCGCGGCCCATGTCCGTCAGACAAACACAGAACAAGGTTCCAGCGCGCACCTTGCGGAACACCTCACCGTCATGTAGGGTCGCGGTCGCGGCCTCCAAGACGAAAACGGACCGCTGTCCACGTGTGGGTGCGTCCGGGCGCATGTCGGGGCCGCATACGATGAGCTGTCGGCCTGCCACCACGACGATGTGCAACGATGACACGGCGATGTCGGTCGGTGGGGATCCAGCAGCCGCGAGTGCCGCGGACAGCTCAGGGAGCAACTGAAGGCCACCAGTTTGGGTAGCCGCGTGGTCCTCGAAGCCAGATGCCCAGACTTGATACCTCACCCGTGCGCCGCCAGAGGAGGTGAAGATGACCTTCATGAGGACGACAGTGGACATGGGGCCGCAGCAGACCGCGACGGGCACGTGCTGCACGGAACCGTCGTTAACGTTGGCGGCCGCTTGCACGTCGGGGTCCGAAATGGTTACAGGACGGAGGGACAGGAGACGCTCAGAAGGGACAGACCCTCCCGCCGTCGTCACCGTGGCGGTCTGTCCTTTGACGTTCCAGCCACATGCAAACATTTTTGTTGTTGATTGATCGAATGTCTGTCAGGCTGTCGACTGTGTGGATTCCTCTCAAGGATCAACACGCTTGCAAAGAAAGCTATATCGTAAGTCAGTTTCGCTTCACCACGGTGTTCGGATCTCCGCGCGGACGACGTGATGCCTCCGACGCAAACCAACGTGCCGTTACATATGCGCGGTACAGACAAAATTGAATGAGGGAGCGAGCGGGAAAAACATGAGGGAAGGAACAGCATTCAACGACCTAGGCACAACCCGCGCGCGTGTGGGATGCCGCGGTCGCGGCGCTTTCTGGGAAGGGAGGAAGCTGGACTGAGGCGAGAAAGCGAATACACTTCGGAACGGCGAGTTCCGTGCGGGCGATCATGGATCGTTCCAAGTGGCGCCATCAGATTCCAAGACGACGCAGGGCGTCCGCGTACCCGGCCACCGTCACGCACCCAGTGGCCGACGATCGCTCGGCGCTGCGGTAGGCGCGCTCGACATCCGGCGGCGCGATGCCAAGCGCACATCGATCGCTAAAAGCCTGGGCGGCTTCTGGGCTTGCGAGGGCCTGTTCGTACCCGAGCTCAGCTTTACGCCCCGCTGGGAACAAGACGGATCCCGCGCCTAGCTGCGGCCCCAACGCGCGCTCTTCGCCCAGTTTCTGCAGCTTCGGTGGGGGCAAGTCCGATCGAATCGACGGCACGCCGAAGGCTCGTTCGGGACTGCTCGGCGCATCGCCCGCCTTGAGATGCCGCAACGTGGCAGACTTAATGACGCACTTGCCGACGTTATTCAGCGGTTCGGCATGGTCTACGAGGGCGTCGGCAACGGACGTCGGCGACGTGGCCGCCGACTTTCTCGTCGATTTCGGCGGGCTCGGAGAAGGGTGATTGTGACCCGCCTGTAATTGCGCTGCCCCGCCTGCGGCGGAGCGAATGTCCACGATGGTCGTCGGTCGCAATTGAGAGATGGTTTCCACGGCGCTCGGGCGTCCGAACCGGTGGGTGGTCAGCTCGATGCCCGCCTTCTCCCACCCGTAGCCGCGGTCCAGTTGATACATCGCCTCCCGCTTCGGCGACCCCACGGGCGGGTCTGACGACGGAAAGAGCAGCTCCTTGCTGCCCTCCGACGGAACAGACTTGACGCCGAAACGGTGGGATGGCACCATCATGTGGTCCGGGAGCTTGTGGC
>ERZ1292633.4838-Hain-H41-02um-R1-4838-length-12347-cov-7_pt1 | contig 12347 bp, 12 predicted proteins | sample MGYA00564406_ERZ1292633 | MGnify/ENA primary metagenome ERZ1292633 (study PRJEB36523, sample SAMEA6512639) | groundwater metagenome | collected 2019-01-08 | study: AquaDiva: Metagenomics assemblies of 32 groundwater samples
AGACCGTGAAGCAATCGGCCTGGAACGTGGGGGGATTTCGTCGCGTCAAGCAGACGTGCCTCGACCAAATCCCCACAAGGCATCTTTATCGAACCCTTCCCTCTCGGAAGCCCACGAGCTGATGGCGTCCGGGGAAGCGAGAGGCACGAGGCGCGAGGCTAGGGTCGACCAGAAGGAATGTCTTTCCTCTCGCCTCATGCCACGTGCCCCTCGCCTGGCTTCTATCCAGTTTCGTCACGAACCCTCGTGAATCATGCAGGTTAGCGGTGAACAGCGGAGGCCTCTTTCGGCAAGTCGAGTACAATGCGTGTTCCCTCATTCACTTTTGACAAGACGGTGAACCGTCCTCCGATCTTCTTTGCACGGGCGGCCATATTACCCAATCCATGCCCAGTCTCCATGACCGTGTCCGGGTTGAATCCACGGCCATTGTCGCGGATGCTCAGCCGGATACCCTGCTTCAGCATCTTCAGCGATACCCTGGCCTCTTGTGCGCGGCCGTGTCGGATACAATTACTCACCGCTTCTTGAATTATCTGGAACAGGTGTAGGGATTGTTCGGCCGATACGGCCTGCGCAGCACGGTCCTCGACCGCGAGGCGCACACGCGTGGCCTGGTTCTCCGTCATCGATTTCAGCATGTGCTGCAACGCTAGCGGCAAGCTTTTCCCCTGGAGCAGGTCGGAGTCCAGCCCTGCGATGAAGTTCCGGATCTCGTGCATAACAAGGTTCAACTGCTTAATGGCTTGATCGAGTGGCGAGCCAGACGTCTTGCGTATCCTTTGAGACATCGTCGATTTCGTGGTTTCGAGGCCGAGGCCCACGGCAAAGAGCGACTGTAGAATCCCATCGTGCAGATCATGGCTGATCCGCTCGCGTTCTTCGATTGCCATGCGCAGGTCATGCTCTCGTTGGCGTAGCGCTTCTTCCATGCGTGTGCGTTCGGTCACGTCGTGGCCGACGGTGAGCAGGCAAGGGATGCCGTTAATCTGGACGAGATCGGAAGAGATGACAATCTGCCGTATCTCACCGCTTTTTGTGGTGAAGCTCTGCTCAAGATTGCGGACCATGCCATCGGCCTTGATTGTCTCTATCAGCCGATCTCGGTCCTCCTGGCGCGGCCAGAGCCCGAGCGTGACGGTGCTCTGGCCGATCACCTCTTCCCGCCGATACCCGAACAACTTCAAACAGGTATCGTTCACTTCTATGCAGTGGCCCGTGTGGATTTCCGTAATACCGATCAGATGTGAACTGGCCCGAAAGGCTTTGGTAAACCGCTCTTCGCTACTCCGCAAGACTTCATCCGCCCGCTTGCGTTCTCCAATATCCCGCACGATGACGCAGGTGTATTCGCTCCCCTGGTGCTGCAGATAGTTGACAGTGAGCTCCGTGTCCAATACGCGTCCGGTCTTCGACCAGTATTTCGACTCGAACAACATAAACCCTTTCTGCTTCAATTCTTCCCAATGGGTCAGCCAGCGTTCCGGAAGAAAACTCGGGTCTATATCATGCACGGTCATGGTCGTCAGTTCGTCGTGTGTGTATTCCAGCATCTGGCAGGCCGCGTCGTTGACGCTCAGGATCCTGGCATCGGGACCGATCCAGAGGAATCCCTCGATGGCATGGTCGACGGAGAACTGCGTCAGTTTGAGAGCGTCCTGCGCCTGCCGCAGCACCGTAATATCTTCGTTGAGCACAATCGCGCCGAGAATAACTCCGGCTTCGTCCCGAACAGGAACGGTCGTGTAGCGAATCGTCTTCTTCGTCCCATCGAGGCATTCGAATTCGAGGGTTTCGTTCTGTGAAGGGACCCCTTTCGTCAACGTTTGGCTCAAGGCCCAGCGATGGAGTCCGCTGGATAGTTCGACCGCCTCCCACCCTCCAACGGTATTGGCGGCAGTCTCGGCCCTGATCTGTTTGATGCCGGACCAGATCTGCTTGGCGGCGGGATTGGTGAGGACCGGCTTGCCCGATGGATCGGTGAACCAGACGCCCACGGGAAGCGCATCGAGAACGGTTCGCAACTGGCGTGCGCTCTGGGCCAGGGCCTCTTGGGTCTGCTTCTGTACCGTGATGTCGATATGGGAGCCGGCCATGCGATACGCTTTTCCTTCGGCATTGGAGATTGAGACCCCGCGAGCCAGGATCCACCGATAACTCCCGTTTTTGTGACGCAGACGGTGTTCAAGTTCGTATTGTGGAGTTGTCCCATCCAGATAGACTCGTACTGTTGTCAGTGAGCGCTCACGATCATCGGGATGGAGGCGCTGCTCCCACTCAAAGAACTCTCCTCGGAGTTCATGCTCTTCATATCCCAACATACTTTTCCAGAGCGGTGAGAAGTAGGTCTTGTTGGTCCGCAGATCCCAGTCCCAGATCCCGGTGTTCGAACCACGGACGGCGAGGTTGAAACGTTCCTCGCTCGCACGCAATGCCTCCTCTGCACGCTTCCGCTCCGTAATGTCCTGGAAAGTTCCATGCAGACGAACGATCTGGCCATTCTTCCCCTGTATCGGCGCTCCCCGAGCGAGGCCCCAGCGCTGGGTCCCATCAGCGTGAATGAATTCGAGCTCAAGTTCGTAAGGCTCCCCCGTCGCCAGCGCACGGGTCACGGTTTTGTCGAGTCGAGCGTAGCTATCCGCTGTGTAGAGCGTAGGGTGGTCTTTATAACTGACTGCAGGCTGGCGTGGGTCTTTGCCGAAAATTGCGTAAAGCTCATCCGACCACGTGACGGTGTCGGTCTCGACAGCCCACTGCCAGTTGCCTATCTTTGCCAGCCGTTGAGCCTCAGTGAGCTGACGCTGTTTCTCGCGCAGGGTCTCCTCCGCCCGCTTGCGCTCGATCGCGATGCGCGCGATTTGCTCCGCCCGTTCGATGAGCTGCAACTCGGTGTGGGTCGGCTGCTTCGGTTCATGGTAATACACCGCGAACGTGCCCAAGACGGTGCCGTCGGAGGAGATCACGGGCCTGGACCAGCAGGCCCGGAGGCCGTGGCAAAGGGCGAGATCGCGGTAATCAGTCCAGCGAGGATCGTCGGCGATGTTCGATACGATGACTTGGCGGTGCGTGAAGGCCGCGGTCCCGCAGGAGCCGACGGTGGGGCCGATCGCCACGCCGTCGATCGCCTGGATATACGCCTCAGGAAGGCTGGGCGCGGCGCCATGGCGCAGGTGCAGTTCGTCAGGATCCAGGAGCAGAATGGAACAGAGCGCTCCGTGTGAACACTCCTCGAATGCCCGACACAACAGCGTCAGAACCTCGTGCAGAGAAGCATTTGTGGCGATGCTCCTCAGGACGCGCAGCTCGGCGGCCAAGAGCTGTTCATTGGCCTTGCGCGCGGTGATATCGCGAACGATGCCACAGGTATAGCCCCGTCCCTCATGCTCCAGATAGGTGACTGAGGCCTCGATGGGAAATTCGGTCCCGTCTTTGCGCCGGTGGATCGATTCATAGGTGGCAGCCGTTCCCTGCTTGGTCTGATCGATCCGTTGGTGGAATCGAGCGGGATCGTAGTATGGGGCGATATCGGAGATACTCAGGGTAAGCAGTTCTTCGTTCGCGTACCCCAACAACCGGCAAGCGGCTTCATTGGCATACATGAATCGCGTTGAGTCGTCGGCCCACAGAATACCGTCCTCGGCATGGTCCACCGCAAATTGAGTGAAGCGCAGGCGACGCTCGCTCCTGTGCAGAGCGTCGTCGACTTGTTGGCGCTGCAGCTCTGCTGCGGCCCGCGTCGCGAAAATCTGCAACAGGTCTTTGACGAGGGGGGCGCGAGTGAAGGGTCGATCATCCATGACGACGAGGAGGCCCAGCGGTGTTCCCGATTTGTCGAGCAGCGGCATCCCGCAATAGCTCTGAACTTCCAGTTGGACGAGGAGATGATCGTCGGGGAAGAACTGCTGGACGCCCGATTCGTGCAGGCACAACTGTTGCCCGATCACATGGGCGCAGGGTGTGTTCGGGAGGGAATACTCAAACGGTTCGGCGAAGTCTGTTCCTGACCAGACGGCCACGGTGCGTATCGAGTCGGGAATTTCTTGATGCCACTTCCCGACAAAGGCGTACCGGACATTGAGGGCCTGTGCGAGGTGTCTGACTAAGGATCGAAAAAACTCTTCTCCGGTGTCGGTGGCTGTCCCTTCGACGATGGCTCGCAGGAGGCCCGACTGTTCGTGCAGGTCCTGCATCGACTGATCTCGCTCGGCGAGTGTCCGTGACAACTCGGCGACCTGCGACCGCAGGGATTCAAGCTCGGGCAGATGGTCGGTTCGGCTCATGATGAAGCTCCTTGCCATGCGTAACGGCCACGTGAGGTGGCTGCGTACGGGTCACGACGGCGAAATCGGGGATACGCCATCACATGACGCATTGAGGGTGCACGACGCTGCTGGACCGAGAGGGAGTCAAGAGAAGTGACGCAGGCGCGTTCGCTGTAGCATTTTCGCGATCGCAATGGCAGCGACTGTGTTGGGCACAGATCGGATTGCAAGAACCGCATTGCCGCAGGCCCTCGCTGGTGGTCCTGAACAGGGGTGTCGGGAGGCCTGTAGTGTCCTACGAACGGCCCCCGGATGTCTAGATCCGAATGGAGAGTAGGATCGACGTACGATGGGGAATGATTTCAGAAAGAATCGGGAGTTCTACGGCGCCTGTACGAGCAAACTGAATTTGGTGCCGAAGGCGAGACGTGAACCCGCACGGCTTGTGCCACATGCCCCTCAAACGCGCATGTTTGCCATGTCACCACGTCGGCGTAAAAGGTCACTTCGACGACGAGGGAAGTGCAAGATAGAAGTGGGCTGAAATGCAGATCCACCACTATGCCGCCGGCACGTTCAGCCATGCGACGCACATGTTCGACAAACATGCCGGGGGATCAGATTGAGGGATTGGGCCAGCATCGGTTGCGGCTCCTTCGTGGTCATTGCTCCCACACCGTTCACAGGCATCGAGATTAAAGAGGTTGTGACGAAAGTCGCGCGCTGGGTTGATGAGACAGATCGTGTCCGGCCGTGTGCCCCTGAGAAGCACGGACACTGTTCCATTTAGGAAAGCACTCCAACTTGGGAGGGAGCAGCTCTGGAAATGTAACTGTTCATTCTCGTTATTACCGTTCAATCCTGTTGGGGTTGGCATGACAGCCAAGAAGCGATTCGTCGCCAGCGACAGTTTGCCCAGGACACCTATGGACTCACAGCCAGCACCCTCAAGGCCACCGCGGTGATCTACTCAGACGGCGACACGTTAGAACACATCGAACATCATACGTTTCTGGTCACGGATTCTCAGAAAAGCTACGCGACCTTGCCGGATTTCTCTCAAGCGATCGTCGACCAAGGACATATCGAAGGATTCGTCGCAGGACCTCTTGATGATCACTGTCCTGCCGCGATCCATTTACACCCTGATCGCCAGCAGTTCGAATTACGCCGACAGTTCGGTACGGTCATGTTCGGCAGCACCATCTATCACACCAACACGCCATTCAGTTTTTATACGGAATTTAGTACCCTCAATAGTTTCTCGATGAGTGTCCAGCAACACGAACAACGGTATGGCCTCGCTCCCCAGCCCCGCGTGGAAGAAACGACGATCACCCCCCCCCTCTGGCCCATTGATAAACTTGACCTCGGCATTCGATTTCCAAAAGAATTTCACTTCATCGGGCGGCCGGATCTTGCCGTGCATAACCCCGAAAACGCACGACTCAATCTCATCGAAGAAGAATACCGGTCAGCACTCTTCTTTGAACACGAAACCAACACCATCCGGTTGGGGATTCCACATCCGCCGCCCAACACACAATTCGTCATCCGCTGGAGGCTGCCTCGCCTCCAACCACCATCCGCCCGCGCCATTGCGAGTCTCAGTGGGGCCACACGACAACTCCAACATTCGCTCATCGGGTTCCTCGCGCGGAAACCCCGGCGTTCAGGCCGGGGAGGAAGCGCGTCCCTCCAGAGGACTTCATTTCAATTGCTAGATGATTAATAATTAAACCATGACACGTCGTTGGACCTTCCGAGCCTATCCCACTCCCGCGCAAGCTGAACACCTGGCGCAGACCTTTGGCTGTTGCCGCCTGGTCTACAACGGGATGCTGGCGGCGAGGACCGTGGCCTTCCAGCGCGGGCAACGGTTGACGTTTGTCGGCACCAGCGCCAAGCTGACCGCGCTGAAACGTGACCCTGACATGGCCTTCCTGAACGACGTGTCGTGTGTCCCCGTGCAACAATCCCTTCGTCACCTGCAAACCGCCTTCGTGAATTTCTTCGCTAAGCGCAGCGCCTATCCCACCTTCAAGAAAAAGGGCCGGACGCGAGACAGCGCTGAATACACCCGCAGCGCCTTCAAGTTTGACGGTGAGGCCCAACGCTTGACCCTTGCCAAGCTCGGGGTGTTGGCGCTGCGTCTCAGTCGGTCGGTGCCGTCCGACCCCAGCACCGTCACCGTCTCGCGGCATCCGTCGGGTCGCTACTACGTCTCGATGGTCATCGAAGTCACTCCCGTGAAACGCGTCAGCACCGGTCAGTCGGTCGGCATCGACTTCGGCGTGTTCCCCTTGGCGACCCTCTCGACCGGGGAGACGGTTCCGAACCCTCGCCATCTTGGAAGGAAATCGACCCTGTTGGCCCGCGCTCAACGGCGGTTGTCCAGAAAACAGCGGGGCTCGAATAGATACCGGGAGCACGCCCGCCGTGTGGCTAGGCTGCATGAAAAGATTGCCGATGCGAGGCGCGATAGCCTGCACAAGCTCAGTACGATGCTGGCGCGTCGGTTCGATACGATCTATGTCGAAGACCTCCATCTCCGGGGCATGGTCAAAAACCACAGCCTTGCCCGTTCCCTCTCGGACGCCTCGATCGGCACCGCAATCCGCATGATCGAGGCCAAGGGCGAGACGGTCGTGAAGATCGACCGTTGGTTCCCGAGTAGCAAACTCTGTTCCCTCTGTGGGCATCGGTTGGACGCGCTCCCGTTGAGCGTGCGCCGATGGGTCTGTCCCAAGTGCGGGACGGACCACTCCCGCGATGTCAACGCGGCGAAGAACATTTTGGCGGTCGGACAGACCGTCTCTGCGCGTGGAGCTGGGGTAAGAACCGCCCGTACTTCGGTACGGAAGGCCACCCGGCGTCGAAACGTGAACCACCTGAAGGAACATGCACATGTCTCCTCTTAGGAATCCCCGGCCTTCAGGCCGGGGAGGATGTCAATCACCACGTCTGGAATCAGCAGCGGTCGGCCATCAACCCCGATACCGCGACATTCTTCCAGCGAGTCGGCGAGGGCATCGGACGCATGGTCGCGTCACAACTCTCCATCAACGATCCCTCAGACGACCCGCTGGAAATCAGTGTCATGGTCTACGATGACGACACCAATCGGTTACGCATCGTGGCCGCCAGCTATAGCTCAACCGACACACGCACGGCCATCACTCTGGAATTTGGAGACGGAGTCGGTGGTCGGACCTATAAGAACAACGACCCACGACTCTTCAATAAAGCCGAAGGCCTGAGTACCAACAAACCGCTGGGGTACTTACCGTGGATCACCTTTCCCGATGCCCGTGGTATTCCGCACGAGGTCCTGCTCTGCATCCCGCTGACCAACCACGAGAATGCCGAACTCATCTATGGGGTCCTCAATATCGGCTCCACACGCGCAGATTCCAGACTCCTGCAATTTGCCGCCAGACACGGAGAACCCCTTGCCGTCACGGAACAGCGTGACAAGACGTATAAATTCATGAATCTGGCCTGTTGGCAGTTCCTGAATGCGAACGTCCGGGCAAATCCTTGACAGGCCTCGGGGTCAAGGGTATAGAATACAACCGATCCTCGATAGAGAAACGTAAGAGGTGCATCCATGAACACTGAAAGTATCTCCCCGGCCATCGTCAATATCCATGTTTCGTCGAAGCCGCTCGCACCTGAACAGAAGCGAGAAATGCTCGAAGAAATTGAACAGCTCATCCTGCGTAGCGGATTAACCATGAATATTGAGGCCACGCACACGACCGCCTAAGATCCGCCTCGACTCTCTCATCCATCTCATGACGCCTAGGCCCGAAAGCCTAGGCGTTGTTGTTTCACCCACTCATCCTATTCGTTTCGTACCCATCCGACAGTCAGTCCTCCTCAAGAGCATGGAGTGACAACAGGGACCACATAGGCAACAATCCGGTACTAGTGTTATGAGAGAGCCATGACTCCTCCGAATCACAGCCACCAATCTTCACCACGAACACGAGCGCACCCATGATCACCGCACCCATGCTGACCCTCTTCCTCGCCGGTCTTCTTCCAGTCCAGCCCTCGCCATGGCTCCTCTCGCACGAGACCCCCCATGACACCCCACCGATCACACGAGAAACCATCTATGCGTGGGTGAGCCCGGAAGCCAAAGTTCCGGTGCCGACGATCCGGGACCAACATGGCTCTCTCATCCGACTTGCCGTTTCCACGACCCCGATTCTCGAAACCTATATCAAACATCCCATTGTGAAGTGCCAAGCCCTTGGCAATGCCTTTGTCGCTCCCACCCAAACCCGAATCCTCATTAAAGTCCATACGCTCCTGTGCAGTACGATCTCCCACGGCTCGATCGCGCGCAAATTCGAAGGGGACTTTGTGGCCGTCGCCGATGGCCTTCCCGGGATACCGGTTCTGCCACTCACGCCCGATATCGGTCCTGATGACCGGTACTACATTCTCCCGGAAACTATTAAAGGAATACTTCATGTTGAGTCAGCTGCCGCTGTTCCCTAGCGGCTTCAAGACCTTCCAGCCAATCCCTGTTCCTCTCCCCCGTGACCGCCGTTCCACCTAATCCCCACACATACTTGACAGAAGCCGAGACGCCAGAAGGCTCACCACTCCTCAGTCCCGGTCGAGCTAGTCGACCTTCTCCTCACCCCTCTCTCGCCCCTATCCTGTCGCGCCGGGAGATCCCCCGACGACCCCCGACGCACGGAGCATGATGCGCAACAGAATGGGAGTCGGGAATGAAGAATCAAGAACACGGGCGTCAGGATTCAGCGAGAGGGCGGAGAGACGTGTACCGACTGGTGAGGCACGTAGGTAACAACCGCCACCAGAATGGAAAGTCTACAATTGTAATGTAAGGGCGACGACTTTAATGTCATAGTCGCGTTGCTCTTTTGCAATTCGTCCCCCTCACGCTTAAAGTATTGAAACCAAAGGAAACTCACTCTGCCCCTGTTTCTTTGAGCGTGCACCTCAAGAAAAGACGCCTTGAGCTCGGACTAACTCAAAAGGAAGCCGACAAGCACCTCGGAATGACCTCCTTTACCATCACCAACTGGGAGCACGGCCTACGAAGACCTGCGATCCACTAGTCCCAGCCATATGCCAGTTCCTCGGCTACGACCCTGAGCCACCGACGCCGAGCACATTCGCAGAATGGCTGGCGGCCAAGCGGCGTCAGTTCGGATGGACCCAGCGAGTGGCTACCCAGAAACTCGGGGTTGCCCCTTCGACCTGGTATGCCTGGAAACATGGCGGAACGATCATGTCCAAGATGCACCGGCACTTAGTCGCCACGTTCATCAGGCTTTTGGATAGAGCACTGTATTCCATGACGCAAAAATGGTGGAACTGTTGTGTCCTGCTTAAAATGTAGACGGGAGAATGCGTCAGGAAAGATTGCCTGAAACACAGTGAGATCTGTTCAAAATGATTGGGGTAGGAGACGATCGTGAACCTCATCACAGAATAGCAGGCGAGTGCTACCAAATTTCCCTTTGGACGTGGCGCCTCGGAAGCGGCTGAATCCTTTACAGAAAGGATGGCCAATACCGAGAAACAATCTGGCCACAAATTATGAGGGGGGGGGCAGTGCAGACGGTTCGCAGGCCGACACGGACCACTTCGTGATCGTCGACTAAGAGCAGACGAATCGGTTTGGTCCTAGCGGTGGACAGCGAAGGCTTCTTTCGGCAAGTCGAGGGCAACGCGTGTTCCCTCATTCACCTTTGACGAGACGGTACATCGCCCTCCGATCTGCTGCGTACGGGCAGCCATATTGCGTAACCCATGTCCGGTTCCTTTGACGGCATGCAAGTTGAATCCACTGCCGTTGTCGCGAATGCTCAGCTGGACACCCTGTTTCAGCATCTTGAGCGACACCCTAGCCTCTTGCGTGTGGCTGTGCAAGTAAAGAACTTCGGCATCTGAGCCGATAGAGTAGAGTCGAACGGACTAGGTGCTCATCAGGATCTCACTAATGACTCAACGGACCATTCCCCTCACGCGTCTCGTGGTTGGTATGTACCTGATCGGTGTAGACCGATCGTGGTTGAAGACGCCGTTTCTTCGCCACAAGTTCAAGATCACAGATCAATCGGAAATCGAGGCCCTTCGGCGCGCCGGGATCGCCGAGGTGACGATCGACACAGAGCAGGGGCTGGATGTTGTTGACCATGAATCCCCTCCCTCAGCGTTGGTCGAGACTGTTCTCGTCGAAAGTCCCCCGCCGTTACACCCCAACGCTTCTTTCGCAGCATCATCTTCGCTGCCCCCCGCGGTGATGCTGGCTGAGAATCTTTCCAAAGCAACACAGCGTCGCGCCGAATGGGTAAACCGCCTGGATGGCCTGTTTGAGCAGACGCGCATGACCGGGCTCGTGCAGTATGATGCCGCCTGCCGGCTCATCGACGAGATCATTGGCGACATTCTTGATCGGCAGGCCGCCTGTTACGCGGCGTTAGGATTGCGACAGTCTGACCCAACGCTTCACGAACATGGTCTGACCGTGTGTACCCTGTCCGTGATTCTTGGGCTAGCCCTGGATTATCCTCGTAAACGGTTGCAGCAGCTGGGGCTCGGAGGGCTGCTGCATGACATCGGGCTCACGCGCTTACCCAGGAATATTGTGAAGCGACCCAAAACGATGTCGCCGGCTCAACAGGCGCTGTACGATAGCCATACGACTCATGGCTGCACGATTCTCGAAAAGAGCGGATCGTCCGACCTGGCCGTTCTCGCCATTGTGAAGGGCCATCATAATTTGGCCACGCAGATTGGACAGACAGGGGAGACGTCAGCGGCACATCATGAGTTGACCCGATTGGTTGGCATCGTTGACCAGTACGATGAGCTTGTCACCGGACAGACAGGTCTCACTCCGATGTCTTCAAATCAGGCACTGACGCAGCTCTACCGATGGTATCGAGCCGATGAAGCGCTCTCGCAGGTTGTGTCGTACTTGATTCGAGCCATCGGGGTGTATCCGTTGTACAGTGTGGTGGCCTTGAGCTCTGGGGAACTCGCTGTCGTCGGCGCGATCACGCCGGGGAAAGCCCACTTGCCCCTTCTGTATATCTGCAGGGACGATTCCGGCAAGCCCTGTTTCCCCCCGGTTCCCCTGGACTTAATCCATGAACCAGAGGGAGGACGGACGATTCGCGATATGCGGAATGCGGTTCGAGAAGGCCTCGATGTCGAAGCTGTTCTCAGACAGGTGGCCGCATGAGCCTGTCCCTTAGTCCCATCCCTGACCCTGTCCCAAAAATGAGCTTGTCCTGGTTGCCCACCCGTGAGGATACGTTTCTCATTCTCGAGTCGTCAGGGGAAGCGATTTTTGTGACGGATCGAGATGGCCGGATCTTGTCTCTCAACCCCGTGGCGCAGCAGCTCGTGGGCCGTCATCAGGATGTCATCGGCGTTGCCTTTCACGAGTTGGTGGGATGCTTTTCCTCAAAGGAGGGAAGTCATCGTTGTTGTCCATTAGAACACACAGTTCGAAGCGGCGAAGTGACTAAGCTCTCGTCCCATCAGTGGATCCGGGCCGATGGAAGCGGACTTGAGATCGCTGCGACGTTCTGGCCCAGGTGTCAAGGCCTGGAGCCTGTTGGAGCCATTGCTGTCTGTCGCGACCTGACGGCTGAACGGGAGGCGGAGCAAGACGTTCAACGGGTAGCCAGGCTTGCGGAAGATGCGCCGAATCCAATTGTAGAGTTTGGCGAAAACGGCAACATGCTCTATGCCAATACCGCGATGGTGGAACTCCTCAATCGCTGTACCTCTATCCAGGGACAAGTGGAAGCCGTATTCCCGCCGAACTTGTCGAATGTGCTGAATCACTGTCTTGCGTCGCAGCAACCCACCGTTCGATTGGAACATCACGTTGAAGACTGTGTACTGGCTTGGTCCTTCTTCCCATTGGGGGAATTGAAGCAAGTCAGAGCCTATGGAACCGATATTACCGCAGACGTGGAATTGCGTCGTGCGAAAGAGGCAGCAGAGGAGTCGACCCGTGCGAAAGGGATCTTCCTGGCCACGATGAGTCACGAATTGCGCACCCCGATGAACGGCGTGTTG
>ERZ1292633.3940-Hain-H41-02um-R1-3940-length-14054-cov-4_pt1 | contig 12346 bp, 7 predicted proteins | sample MGYA00564406_ERZ1292633 | MGnify/ENA primary metagenome ERZ1292633 (study PRJEB36523, sample SAMEA6512639) | groundwater metagenome | collected 2019-01-08 | study: AquaDiva: Metagenomics assemblies of 32 groundwater samples
CAATAGTCCCAATATTACAATGCGGCTTATTCCGCTCAAACTTTTCCTTAGCCATTTCAAAAATCCTTTATTCTAAGATATTAACCCTGCAATTTCGCCAAAACTTCGGTCGAAATTGCGCGTGGAACTTCTTCATAATGATCGAACTGCATGGTGTATGACGCGCGTCCTTGGGTGAAGCCACGAAGTTCGTTCACATAACCAAACATATTCGCTAAAGGCACCATTGCGTTCACGACATTTGCGTTGCCGCGCATGTCTTGGCCTTGAATCATGCCACGACGGGAGTTCAAATCACCAATAACTGAACCTGTGAATTCCTCTGGAACCACAACTTCAACTTTCATGATAGGCTCAAGCAAACGCGGATCGCCATGCGATTTCAACTCACGGAATGCAGCACGGGCCGCAATTTCGAATGCCAAAACGCTGGAATCGACATCGTGGAATGCGCCGTCCATCAAAGTTGCTTTCAAATCAATAAGCGGGAAACCTGCCAATAGACCGTTTTGCACTGAGCCTTCCAAGCCTTTTACAACGCCCGGAATATATTCTTTTGGAACTGCACCGCCGACAATTTTGGATTCAAAATTAAAGCCAGATCCAGCTTCGCCCGGTTCAAATATAATTTTGATACGTGCGAATTGACCAGTACCACCAGATTGCTTTTTGTGGGTATAATCAATTTCAGCAAGTTTGCTGATTTTCTCACGATAAGCAACTTTTGGTTGGCCGATGTTGGCGTCAACATTATAAGTGCGGCGCAAAATATCGACTTTAATGTCCAAATGAAGCTCGCCCATGCCTTTAAGAATGGTTTGGCCAGATTCATGGTCAGTTGAAACGGTGAATGATGGATCTTCAGCCGCCAATTTTGCCAATGCAAGACCCAATTTTTCTTGGTCAGCTTTGGTTTTTGGCTCAACCGCAATTTCGATAACTGGTTGTGGGAATTCCATACGCTCAAGAATCACTGGCTTCAATGGGTCACAAAGTGTGTCACCTGTGCGGACTTCCTTTAGGCCAGCCAAAGCAACAATGTCACCAGCATAAGCTTCTTTGATGTCTTCACGATTGTTTGAGTGCATCAAAAGCATACGACCGCAACGCTCTTTTTTATCGCGGCTTGAATTGAACATTTGCGAACCAGTGTTCAAAATGCCCGAATAAATGCGGCAGAAAGTGATGGTGCCGACAAATGGATCGTCCATGATTTTGAACGCCAACATCGAAAACGGATCTTCGTCAGTTGGGTTGCGAGTTGTTGGTTCATCGGTTTTGAAATCAATTGCGGTAATACCATCGCGGTCCGCAGGTGATGGCAAAAAGTCAACAACTGCGTCAAGAAGTGGTTGCACACCTTTGTTTTTGAACGCAGAACCACAAAACACAGGGTGGAATGCGCGGCGATAAACTGCAATGCGAACCAAACGCTTTAGTTCAGCTTCTGATGGCATGGTGCCATCAAGATAGGCTTCCATAGCATCATCGTCCATCTCAACCGCAGCTTCGACCAATTTCAGGCGATATTCTTCGGCGGCTTCTTGCAAATCTGCGGGGATATCAACTTCTTTGAAGTTTGCGCCGAGGTTTTCATCTTCCCAGACGATGCCCTTCATTTTCACAAGGTCAATAACGCCTTTGAAATTGTTTTCAGCGCCAATTGGCAATTGCATACAAACCGGCTTGCCACCAACGCGGGTAACAATTTGGTCAACGCACATGTAGAAATCCGCACCGATTTTGTCCATTTTATTGACGAAAACAACGCGCGGCACGTCATATTTATCGGCCTGACGCCAAACAGTTTCAGTTTGTGGCTCAACCCCTTGGTTGCCATCAAGAACGCAAACCGCACCATCAAGAACCCGCAATGAGCGTTCAACTTCAATAGTGAAGTCAACGTGGCCCGGAGTATCAATGATGTTTAGGCGGTGATCATTCCAAAAACATGTGGTTGCAGCCGAAGTAATCGTAATGCCGCGCTCTTGTTCTTGGGTCATCCAATCCATAGTGGCAGCGCCATCATGGACTTCACCAATTTTGTGGGATTTACCAGTGTAATACAGAATACGTTCTGTGGTTGTGGTTTTGCCAGCATCAATGTGTGCCATGATGCCGAAATTGCGATAGTCTTTAATCGCGTGGGAGCGAGCCATAATACTAACCTTTTAATAAATTCGTGTTTTACCAACGATAATGGGAGAATGCGCGGTTAGCTTCGGCCATTTTGTGCGTGTCTTCACGCTTTTTAACTGCCGAGCCACGGTTTTGCGAGGCGTCCATAAGTTCACCTGCGAGGCGTTCTTGCATGGTTTGTTCATTGCGTTTGCGCGCAGCCGTTACCAACCAACGAAGTGCCAATGCCTTGCGGCGCTCGGTGCGAACTTCAACTGGAACCTGATAAGTTGCACCACCAACGCGGCGTGAACGAACTTCAATTGCGGGCGATATATTATCCAACGCATCGTGGAAAATCTCAATGCTATCGCGCTTGCCGCGCTTTTCACAAAGATCAAATGCACTATAAATTATGGTTTCGGCAACTGATTTTTTGCCTTCATACATTACATAGTTCATAAGTTTAGTTACATCCAAATCCCCGAACTTTGGATCTGGTAAGATTTCGCGCTTTTCAGCTTTATGACGACGTGACATAGTTGTTCCTTCGTGTCTTATTTTTATGAGCCCGCGGTTTTAACCTCTCGGTCAACGCAGGTAAGTTGAATTATTTCGGACGTTTAGCACCATAATGCGAACGACGTTGTTTGCGGTTTTTGACGCCTTGGGTATCCAAAACACCACGCAAAATGTGGTAGCGAACACCTGGCAAATCTTTTACACGACCGCCGCGCACCAAAACCACGCTATGCTCTTGCAAATTATGGCCTTCACCAGGGATATAGCAAACTGCTTCGGTGCCAGTGGTCAAACGAACTTTTGCAACTTTACGCAAAGCCGAGTTTGGCTTCTTTGGAGTAGTCGTATAAACGCGAGTGCAAACACCACGGCGTTGGGGGCAGCCTTTAAGCGCAGGAACTTTATTGCGAATTGCAAGTGGCTTGCGCGGCTTTCTGATCAATTGGTTGATCGTTGGCATATTTTCTCTTTCCTTATTGCCTTTCCAGGCAGTTTCCAAAAATCGGTTACCCGAGTTGTTAATTTTGGCATCTCCAAATTACAATACACAAAGCAAAAGCGCGCCCCCCTTGGGACGTTGCGGTATCCGCTAAGCCATATGCAAATTAAAGATGAATTTAATAATGCTATAAAAGAGCGAATAGATAACCCATTCACTCAAGTTGGCGATGCCATACACGCTTGAGTCTGTTTGGTCAATAAGTATGGTGACTTGTTGGCAGTGGAAAGGTTTAAGGGTTAAACAATGCTAAATATAATATTCAAAGGCTATTCCGAAGCTGCAACGCCAGAGTTTATTGCAGATTATGAAGCAATTGATATTGGTCTTTTTTACAAAGGCGTTATGGATTTATTCCCTCAAGCCCCGTCAAAAATAATTGATATTGGTGCAGGCACTGGACGCGATGCGGCTTGGTTTGCGGATTTGGGGCATGAAGTTACTGCGGTTGAACCAGTTCAAAAATTATCGGACGCTGGCAAACAACTTCATAAACAGCCAAATATTGCTTGGATTGACGACAGCTTGCCCGATTTGGAAAAGATCACGAACGAAAATCAATTCGAATTGGCAATTCTAAGTGGCGTTTGGCAACATTTGAATGAAACTGAGCGTGAAATCGCAATGCGCAAATTGAGCAAAATTATTTCTCCAAATGGCCTTGTTATCATGGCGCTTCGTCATGGAATTGCTTCGCCAAATCGCCCGGTATTTGCGATAGACGTGGACGCGACCATTGAACTGGCACTCCAAAACCAATTTGAACCCATTCGCCAGTATGAGGCGGCGTCAATCCGCCTACAAAATATCGCAAATGGTGTTACTTGGACGTGGCTGATTTTGAAGCGGAAAGCTCAGGCTTGAAAATGTACCTATATTGCGAAGTTTGTCGTTCGCTCGCCTCCTCCACCACGCTTCGCGCGGCCCCCCTCCGATGAGTTAACGGAGGAGGACAGGTGTTACAAAAAAAATGGGCGCATGAAGCGCCCACTTTCAACAAATTTGAATTTCCTTAGAAGTCGTCGCCGATTCCCGAAGGCAGTGCTTCCTCCTGGTTGCCACTGGTCTCTTGAGTGACTGCGTGGGCGTCTTGGTGCCTTGCGATTGATTTCAAGCGGCGTAGTGCGCCACCTGTGCCCGCAGGGATAAGGCGGCCCACAATCACGTTTTCTTTTAAGCCTTCCAAAGTGTCATATTTGCCATTAACTGCTGCGTCAGTAAGAACCCTTGTGGTTTCTTGGAATGATGCTGCAGAGAAGAACGAACGGGTTTGCAATGATGCTTTGGTGATACCCAATAGAACTGGTGCTGCCACCGCTTCTTTGAGACCCAAATCTTTCATTCGGCGATTTTCATCGACCAAATCAATTTCATCGACTGCATCGCCTTTCATAAAGTCAGTATCACCTGGATCCGTCACTTCGACGCGTTGCAACATTTGGCGTGCAATTACTTCGATGTGTTTATCATTGATGCTAACACCTTGTAAGCGATAGACTTTTTGGACTTCTTCAACGAGATATTCAGCCAAAGCCTCGACCCCTTGAACCGCCAAAATGTCTTGCGGCGCTGGGTTGCCGGCCAAAATATGTTCGCCGCGCTTAATCCAATCGCCGTCTTGAACTGGCAAATGCTTGCCTTTTGGTATCATATATTCAACTTCTTCGGCGCCTTCTTCATCTGGAATGATGCTGATACGGCGTTTGTTTTTATAGTCCTTGCCGAATTTGATTTTGCCATCGCATTCAGCAATAATAGCGTGATCTTTCGGACGACGCGCTTCAAACAATTCGGCAACTCGCGGCAAACCACCTGTGATATCACGCGAAGTAACACCGCCTGCGGCAACCCGTGCCAAAATATCACCGCCAGCAACTTCGCCGCCATCAACGACCGACAAAGTCGCGCCAATTGGCAATGAATATCTAGCTTCTTTGCCATTTGCCATCATTGCGGGTTCGCCGTCTGCGCCAATGATTACAACTGATGGACGCAAGTCCGCGTGTAATTTGGAGCCTGAGCGCCAATCAATAACCACTTTGTTCGAAATGCCAGTTTTTTCGTCCAATTCGTCACGAACCGAAACGCCGTCAAGCAAATCTTCAAGTTTGGCAAACCCTGAAACTTCGGAAATAATTGGTGTGGCATATGGATCCCAATCGGCCAATCTTGCACCACGTTCAATTTTTTCCGCGTCTTTTACCCGCACCCGCGCACCAAATGGTAGTTTGAGTGATTGGCGAGTTTTGCCGTCTGCATCCAAAACCAAAACTGCCATTGAACGGCCAATACAAACAATCTCACCATTTTCACGGGTGATTGTCATTGGGTTTTGGTATTTGATTTTGCCAGAAATACCAGCATCAACCGAAGAGTTATTGGCAACTGTCGCCGCGCCGCCAATGTGGAACGTGCGCATTGTAAGCTGTGTGCCCGGCTCACCAATTGATTGCGCCGCAATTACGCCAACTGCTTCACCAAGATTTGCGCGGGTATTACGTGCAAGATCGCGGCCATAACAAGTGCCGCAAATGCCGTTACGGGTTTCGCAAGTAAGTGGCGAGCGAACTTTAACAGTCTGCACACCAGCTTTATCAATTGCCGCCGAAATATCTTCATCGCAATAAGTATCGCGTGGGAACAAGACTTCTTTGGTATCAGGGTCGATTACATCTTCAGCCAATACACGGCCCAAAATGCGTTGTTCCAAGGAAACAATAATGTCCGCGCCTTCAATCACTGGCTTAATATCAATGCCAATTGAAGTGCCGCAATCTTCTTCGGTTATGATGCAATCTTGCGCAACATCGACCAAACGACGAGTGAGATAACCCGAGTTCGCAGTTTTCAACGCGGTATCCGCAAGGCCTTTACGCGCGCCGTGGGTTGAGTTGAAATATTCAAGAACCGATAGGCCCTCTTTAAAGTTCGAAATAATCGGAGTTTCGATAATTTCGCCTGAAGGTTTCGCCATAAGACCGCGCATACCACCCAATTGTTGCATTTGGCGTTTTGAACCACGCGCACCCGAGTGAGCCATCATATAAACCGAATTAAGCTGCATTGTGCCATCACGGGCAAGAATTGGTTTAGCAATTTCTTCCATCATCGCATCGGCAACAAGATCAGTACATTTTGACCAAGCATCGACAACTTTGTTATATTTCTCGCCTTTGGTTATTTGACCGCCCGAATATTGGCCCTCAAATTCGGCAACTTTTTGCCGTGCCGAATTAACCAAGCCAGCTTTTGAATCTGGAATAACCATATCTGCCATGCCGAAAGAAATACCAGCATTAAAGGCTTTGGTGAAACCTAGTTTCATCATTTGGTCGGCAAAAATCACTGTCGCTTTTTGACCGCAATAACGATAAACGCGACCAATCAGATTTGCGATTTCTTTTTTGGTTAAAATCACATTCAAGATTTCTGGTTGCAATTTCGGGTGACGAGGCAATAAATCCACGACCATAAATCTGCCCGGCGTTGTCGAAATCGTGCGCGTAATATCGTCACCATTTTCGTCAACCCCGTGCCAACGAACCCGAACTTTAGTGTGAACCGTAACTTGGCCAGCGTCCAATGCTGCTTCAATTTCACCAATATCGCGGAATGCGCGGTTTTCACCAGGTTCGCCTTCCATCACCGTCGAAATATTGTAAAGCCCCAAAACGATATCTTGTGATGGTTCAATGATTGGCTTGCCATTAGCAGGGGACAAGATGTTGTTGGTTGACATCATCAAAACCCGCGCCTCAAGCTGGGCTTCAATTGACAATGGAACGTGAACAGCCATTTGGTCACCGTCAAAATCGGCGTTAAATGCGGTACAAACCAAAGGGTGAAGCTGAATGGCTTTGCCTTCGATTAGTTTTGGTTCAAATGCTTGAATGCCAAGTCTGTGCAAAGTTGGGGCGCGGTTCAAAAGCACAGGATGTTCGCGGATAACTTCTTCGAGGATATCCCAAACTTCTGGCTTTTCTTTTTCCACCAATTTCTTGGCTTGTTTTACAGTCGCCGAATAGCCTTTGGCTTCTAGGCGTTGGTAAATAAATGGTTTGAACAATTCCAAAGCCATTTTTTTCGGTAGGCCACATTCATGCAATTTCAAATCTGGGCCAACAGTAATAACCGAACGGCCCGAATAATCGACGCGCTTTCCAAGCAAATTCTGACGGAAACGGCCTTGCTTGCCTTTTAGCATGTCTGCCAAAGACTTTAGCGGGCGTTTATTGGCGCCTGTAATAACGCGGCCCCGACGACCATTATCAAACAAAGCATCGACTGCTTCTTGCAACATGCGTTTTTCATTGCGCACGATAATGTCAGGTGAGCGTAAATCCATAAGGCGCTTTAGACGGTTGTTGCGGTTAATCACGCGGCGATAAAGATCGTTCAAATCCGAAGTCGCAAAACGACCACCTTCAAGGGGAACCAATGGGCGCAATTCAGGCGGAATGACGGGAACAACAGTCATCACCATCCATTCAGGGCGGTTGCCAGACATTGTGAACGCTTCAATCAATTTAAGGCGTTTTGCGAGTTTTTTTGGTTTCAACTCGGTGGTGCAAGCCGCAATTTCGACCCGCAAATCCGCCGCAGTTTGCACCAAATCAATTGATGCCAACATTTGACGAATTACTTCTGCGCCAATGCCAACTGTGAAGCTGTCATCGCCATATTCTTCTTGGGCTTCATATAATTGATGCTCATCAATCAATTGCTTTTCGGTGAAAGGAGTAATCCCCGGTTCAACCACAATATATTTTTCAAAATATAAGACGCGCTCAATATCTTTCAAAGTCATATCAAGCATAAGCGAAATACGGCTTGGAAGCGATTTTAAGAACCAAATATGGGCAACTGGCGCTGCAAGCTCAATATGGCCCATGCGTTCACGGCGCACACGTTGCAAGGTTACTTCAACGCCGCATTTTTCGCAGGTTAAGCCTTTGTGCTTGATGCGTTTATATTTACCGCAAAGACACTCATAGTCCTTCATTGGGCCAAAAATGCGCGCACAGAAAAGCCCGTCACGTTCGGGTTTGAACGTGCGATAATTTATGGTTTCAGGCTTTTTCACTTCGCCTTTGGACCAAGCCAAAATCTGATCTGGCGATGATAAAGAAATACGAATTGAATCAAATTGAGGTGGCAATTCTGACGGAACGCCAAATCGGTTGGAAACGTGTTGGTTCATTAACCCTAGCTCCTTAAGCTCTTGCTTTTGGATAAAACCTGATTTTCACATCAGATATTAACTTCACAATTCTTTGAAAATCAAAGAACAAATTAAGGTGCGGAGTTGCCCCCGCGCCCCACTAAAACTCTATATGCCCACTCCAAGCTCTTCTTCGCTTAGTGCATCTAATGGCGCTTCGACCAGTTCAACATTCAGACCCAAAGAACGCATTTCTTTGATAAGAACATTAAAGCTTTCTGGAATACCTGCATCGAAACGGTCATCACCACGGGCGATGGCTTCATATACTTTGGTGCGGCCAGCCACGTCATCGGACTTAACTGTGAGCATTTCTTGCAATGTGTAAGCTGCGCCATAGGCTTCAAGTGCCCAGACTTCCATTTCACCGAACCTTTGACCACCAAATTGCGCTTTACCGCCCAATGGTTGTTGGGTGACCAATGAATATGGCCCGATTGAACGCGCGTGAATTTTGTCATCAACCAAGTGATGCAATTTCAGCATATAAATATAGCCAACCGTTACTTCACGGCTGAATGCTTCACCAGTTCGACCATCATAAAGTGTGGACTGTCCAGTTTCATTATAGCCGCATTTTGCAAGTGCTTCACGAATGTCGCTTTCTTTTGCACCATCAAACACTGGCGTTGCAATTGGCACACCACGGCGAAGGTTTGAACCTAAGATTTTCAAATCTTCATCGCTTTCTGGCAATTCTTGCTCGTCGCCATATATTTCGCGCAATTTGGCGACAAAGCGATCTTTTTGGCCAGCACGTTCAAACGCTTCAAGCGCATCACCGATTTGCTTACCAAGGCCGGCACAGGCCCAACCAAGGTGAGTTTCCAAAATCTGACCGACGTTCATACGCGAAGGCACGCCCAATGGATTTAAAACAATATCGACATAAGTGCCGTCTTCAAGGAATGGCATGTCTTCGATTGGCGAAATCCGAGAGATAACCCCCTTATTGCCGTGACGACCTGCCATTTTATCGCCAGGTTGAAGTTTGCGCTTCACTGCAACAAAAACTTTGACAACTTTCATCACACCTGGAAGCAAATCATCGCCTTGTTTTTGCTTTTCGACTTTGTCCTCAAAGCGAGAGTCAAGTTCGCGTTTGGCAAATTCATATTGCGATTTAATTGCTTCGATTTCTGCCATCATGGCTTCATCGGAAAGTGCAAACTGCCACCATTGGCCTTTTGAGAACTGGCTTAAAACTTCGCTGGAAATTGTGCCGCCATCAAAGCCTTTTGGCCCCGAAGCCGCTTCTTTACCAGTCAATAATTCACGAACCCGGCCATAAATATTGCGCTCTAAAATTGCCAATTCATCGTCGCGGTCTTTTGCGAGATGTTCAATTTCTTCACGCTCAATTTGTTTGGCTCTTTGGTCTTTTTCAACGCCATGACGATTAAAGACGCGAACTTCAACCACTGTGCCCGATACGCCCGGTGGAACTTTCATTGAAGTATCCCGCACATCGGAAGCTTTTTCACCAAAAATCGCACGAAGCAACTTTTCTTCTGGCGTCATTGGAGTTTCGCCTTTTGGCGTCACTTTACCAACCAAAATATCTCCTGGATTAACTTCGGCGCCAATTGCGACAATCCCAGCTTCATCAAGGTTGCGTAGCGCTTCTTCGCCGACATTTGGAATATCGCGAGTGATTTCTTCGGGGCCCAATTTAGTGTCACGAGCGGCAACTTCAAATTCTTCCAAATGGATTGAAGTAAACACGTCATCGCGAACAATACGTTCGGAAATCAGAATTGAATCCTCGAAATTATAGCCATTCCAAGGCATAAACGCCACCAAGACGTTACGTCCAAGCGCCAATTCACCCAAATCGGTAGACGGGCCATCGGCGATAATGTCGCCAATTTTCACATTATCACCAACCCGCACCAAAGGCCGTTGGTTGATACAAGTATTTTGGTTCGAGCGTTGGAATTTCATCAAACGATAAATATCAACACCCGGGCGACTTGGATCGGTTTCTTCGGTTGCGCGAACCACAATCCGTGTGCCGTCGATCTGTTCAACAATCCCGGTGCGCCTTGCAACAATTGTTGCCCCTGAATCGCGCGCCACCACAGATTCCATGCCAGTTCCAACCAATGGCGCTTCGGCTTTCACCAAAGGCACGGCTTGGCGTTGCATGTTTGAACCCATCAAAGCGCGGTTAGCGTCATCATTTTCCAAAAATGGAATAAGCGCAGCAGCCACCGAAACTACCTGCTTTGGCGAAACGTCCATATATTGTATGTCGCCGCGTAGCGCCATCAAAGCATCGCCATGCGCTCTGGCTTCAACCAAATCAGCCGACAAATTGCCATCATTCGTCACCGCTGAATTCGCTTGGGCGATTGTGAATTTGGCTTCGTCCATTGCCGAAAGATAGGTTACATCTTCTTGCAATTTGCCATCCACGACTTTGCGATATGGGCTTTCAATAAAGCCATATTTATTCACACGGGCGAATGTTGCCAATGAATTGATAAGACCGATATTCGGGCCTTCTGGCGTTTCGATTGGGCAAATGCGGCCATAATGGGTTGGATGCACATCGCGCACTTCAAAACCTGCGCGTTCACGGGTTAAACCACCAGGGCCAAGCGCCGATAAACGACGTTTGTGGGTGATTTCCGAAAGCGGATTGGTTTGATCCATAAATTGCGAAAGCTGTGATGAGCCGAAAAACTCACGAACCGAAGCGGTTACTGGTTTTGAATTTATCAAATCATTTGGCATGACAGTATAAATTTCAATCGAACTCATTCGCTCTTTGATTGTCCGCTCCATGCGCAAAAGGCCAAGGCGGTATTGATTTTCCATCAATTCGCCGACTGAACGAACGCGGCGATTGCCCAAATTGTCAATATCGTCAATTTCGCCTTTGCCATCGCGCAAATCATGCAAAACTCGCACAATTTCGACGATGTCTTCTTTGCGAAGAACCCGCATTTCGTCATCGCAATCAAGTCCCAAACGCGAATTCATTTTCACGCGGCCAACATTGGACAAATCATAACGGTCTTTAACGAAGAACAATGAATTGAACATTGCTTCGGCAGTGTCTTGGGTTGGCGGCTCACCCGGGCGCATGACGCGGTAAATATCGGTTAAAGCGCCTTCGCGACTGTCATTTTTATCAACAGCAAGCGTGTTGCGTATCCACGGGCCGACATTTTGGCCATCAATTGCCAAGACAGTTACTTCATCAAGGCCAGCATTTTTCATATCGACCAATGCAACTTGGCTAAGCTCATCGCCTGCTTCGGCAAAAATTTCACCAGTTGCAGGGTTCACATGATCAAATGCCGCAAAACGGCCAATTAAATCATCATCACCTACCAATAATTCCGTGACGCCTTCATCGGCAATTTTCTTGGCTGCGCGCGCAGTTAGTTTCTTTTGCGCCTCGGCAACTACTTTGCCAGTGGCAGCATCGACCAAATCATGCGATGGCTTTTCGCCGCGCCATTGCATCGGGTCAAACGGCTTGGCCCAGCCATTTTCTACTTTGCGATAAGGTAAATTTTTGTAGAAAGTCGAAAGAATTTCTTCAGGATCCATGCCCAAAGCCAACAACAAAGACGTGCTCGGCAATTTGCGCTTGCGGTCGATACGAACGTTTATTACGTCCTTGGCATCAAACTCAAAGTCCAACCATGAACCGCGATATGGGATTACACGGGCAGCAAAAAGCAATTTACCCGAAGAATGGGTTTTGCCTTTGTCATGGTCAAAAAACACGCCTGGGCTTCTGTGCATTTGCGAAACAATAACCCGCTCGGTGCCATTGACAACAAACGTGCCTTTGTCAGTCATCAATGGGATTTCGCCCATATAAACGTCTTGCTCTTTGATGTCCTTAACAAGGTGAACAGTTTGTTCGCCGCCATCTGGATCCACTTCAAACGTGACCAAGCGCAACTTCACTTTAAGCGGTGCAGCATAAGTCAAATCGCGGCGAATACACTCATCAACGTCAAATT
>ERZ1292633.4839-Hain-H41-02um-R1-4839-length-12345-cov-5_pt1 | contig 12345 bp, 4 predicted proteins | sample MGYA00564406_ERZ1292633 | MGnify/ENA primary metagenome ERZ1292633 (study PRJEB36523, sample SAMEA6512639) | groundwater metagenome | collected 2019-01-08 | study: AquaDiva: Metagenomics assemblies of 32 groundwater samples
GCCTTCCCGGTACCAGTTGCCCGCCATCACCCGGTCCAAGGGGATCTCCTCGAGTGGGAGACCATCGAAGGGGCCGCCGCCACTCACTCCGAGCTCGCGCAGGAGGTGGGGGGTCACGTCCACCTGGTTTGTGGCGACGTCGTTGACGACTTCGGGGATGATCTCGTTTGACCACTCGGCGAAGAAGCCATGAGTCATCGTGGCCTGGAGGCCCTGGTTGTGGTTGAACTCGGGCCCCCCGTCGAGTCCGAGGTTGCCCCAAGACTCTCCGTGGTCCGTGGTCACCGCGACGTACCACTCCTCGCCGAGCCCTTCGCCGTCCTTGTCGGTTGGCTTCAAGATAGTGAAGAGTTCCGGGAATGCCGTCTCGTCGAGCGAGGTGATCTCGCAGGACTGGGTGACCTCGGCGGCCTCGGCGCAGACCTCCTGCGCCTCCGGGCTCAGCTCGAGGCTGTTCATGTTCTTCGACTCGTCGGTCGCGAAATCGAAGCCGGTCAGCTCCTCGCAGGTGCCGGCCGCGGAGGCGGCTGTTGCGCTGCATGAGGTGGCCCACAGGTTGTGCGGGTCGTGGGGCTGCATGAGGTGTACCTGGATGTAAGTGAGCTCGCCTTTGCGCTCACGCATGATCGTGAAGGCCCTCTGCATGAGGGTGTGGGTGTCAGAGGCGGTCTCCTCGACGAGGTCGAAGTGTCCCTCACCGAGTCCCGAGAGCGTGCCCGCAACCCGATTTCCGTTCAGGAAGTGGGTCTTGTAGCCCACGTCCCCGAGGATGTCGGAGAGCAATTGGACACTTGTTGGGTATGGGCTGTCAGTCCCGTGGCACACGTCTGGGTCGATCTTCCACGGGAATCGTCCGAGAACGAGTGACCCCACGCCGGTGCAGGTCCAGGACCCTGGGATGTAGTGCCGACCCCAGACGCGGGCTTTTGGCACGAACTCGCCCGCGAGGTATGGCATCGTCTCCGAGTTGATTGCGCGCTCGGGCGTGGACTCGAGGACGATGAGAAGGAGGCTTTTCGCCGTCGGCGGGCCGGGGTCGTCGCCGGGGAGGACCTGGTGCGCTGCCCCGAGGTTGTTGCTCCCTTCGGTGTTTCCGCAGGCGGTGAGGAAGAACGCGAGGGCGAACGAAAGGAGGGCAGAAAGAAGGCGGTTCATGGGTGACTCCTAGTCTAATCTGACGCTATCAATTTTTTTCAAAAATGTCAAGGAAATAAGGATAAATAAAACAAGAACCCGCGGTTTGCGAGGTTCCTGTCTTTTATTCAGTTGGGGGCGTCTCTGGAGCTGCTGGCGCGGCTTCTGGTTCTTGGGGGGCTTCTTCTACAGGAGGAGCATCTTCGTCATCGGTTGGTTCATCAACAGGGGGCTCCTCGGCTGGTGGCAGAACTTCCTCCTCACTCTCATCCACGGGCTCCTCAACAGGAGCTTCTTCTTCGGCGGTTGGTTCTTCTACAACAGGTTCTTCCTCAACCGGTAGTTCATTAGCCTCAACCTCTTCTGCTGGCTCGTAGCCATTACGGTAGGCCACGACCATCCAGTCAAACGAGACACCTGTCGATGATTCCCCTGCCTCTTCTACCGTGAAGCCGTTGTTATCTTTTTCGGCAACGTAGAGCAGGCCGGTTGGACCACTTGGCGTTACCAGGACGCGAATTGGGGCAACGGTGGAAATAACATCATTGAAGTCAGGGTCAACATCTTCGAAGTTGATTACCGTGCGGCCGTGAGAGAGCTCGGCAGTTCCAGATAACGTGAGTGTGACTTCTGGCGACATGGTTGCATATACATCGACGTCCGTTCCTTGGGTCGATGCGATGGTCGCCTTGTAGATGCCCGTGGTCGAGAACGTGCCGTCTTCCTCAATGCTCCAGCGGTCACTCATCCCGGTCATGCGGCCTATGTTCAAGACTTGGTTGCCGGTCATGTAGATGTTGCCGCCCATGGTGAGGCTTGCGAGGGAGTCTGAGGGAACTTCGGATGCCGTATTCTGAGCAAGCGCGTCAACGCGTGCGCTCAATTCTTGGATACCCTTCACGAGTTTCCAGCTGTTGTATTCTTCCACCGCATAATATCCATTTTCGCGCATGTGAACCATCTCGGCCGCGGGAGTCTCGAGGACTTCTTGGGCAATGATACCAGCGTCAATGTGTGACCCATTCGCGCGCCAGTCGTATTGGCGAATCTGGAAAGCGTTGATTTCGTCTAAGACACTTTCTGCGTCGTCAATATTTTCTTTTAGTCGGGCGTCCGACGAACATGTGGCGGTAAGAGTACCTTCGGGATTCAGATCACATTGGCTATCCGAGTCTTCAATACGCAGGACGTTCCCATCCCCTCCTGTTGCTCCGAATCGCACCACCGGCGTCAGAGTCCACGCTGAACTCGATGTTCGAACATCAAGAAGCACCCCCGTCGTGAGCGCGTTCGCTGCTATCGTATTCACAGCTAAGATTGTGCCAGTAGCGGTCGCTGTGTCTGTCATGGTAACTGCGGTACCGGTGTGCGCCCCCTCAAATTTAAAGGCGATGGCTCCGTCCGTTGTGCCGAAGTTCCCAGCAGAGGAAGAGCCGGCAGTAATAATGTTGCCGGTTGTTACAGCGTCTCCCGTGACCACTAGGGCGTTACCTGTGGTGACGGAATTTCCGTTGATGGCTACAGCGCTTCCGCTGGTCGTAGCATCAATAACAGAAAGACCTACCCCCGTATGGGCGCCTGTTAAGTGGAGATACAATGCGCCAGTGGCAGAAAAGTCTGCAGTGGAAGCAGATGTGACCGAAAGAAGGGTGCCAGTGGTATTCACTTCAGTAGAGGCAATCGCAAGACCAGTTCCCGAGGTCAGATCATTGGCGTCAATGGTCATGACCGTGCCGGTTTGTGTTGAGTTATCGGTGATGGCGACGGCTGTGCCTGTATGGGCTGCTGAGAACGTGAAATCGATGGCACCGTCTGTGCCGAAGTTTCCTGTTGAACTTGATGTAATGTTCAAAATGTCTCCGCTCGTGACGGCGTTACCTGTCATAAGGGTGGCGACTCCTGCCGTCGTTGAGTCGTCGTTGATTTGGAATGCGGTGCCGGTGTGTACTCCAGTAAAGTTAAATCGGACGATCCCATTACCTGGCGGGGTTGTCTGGTTCGAGCTCGCACTGAAGACGCGGACCACATTATTCGCGCCCGTGTTGCCTGCAGCAAGAATGGTGCCCGTATTAGCGGCGTTACTTCCAGATAGCGAGAACGCCGCCATGGTCCCTGTGAGTGCTGTCGAGCTCGAAGTTACTCCAAAGCCTGTTCCAGAAGTGAGTGCGTCTAGGGCGGAGGCTACCGCAGTGCCAGTGGTGACGGTGTTGGTACCAAGTGTGATACCGGTGGTGCCTGCGTTTAGGGTAAGGGCCGAGGTCGTGTTGGTTGAGCCAACAGTGACTGTTTTCACTGCGGCGCCTGTTGCAAGCGTGATCGTTTCCGCTGAAGCATCGTCACCAATCGCCAACGTGCCAGTCGTTCCCGAGTTGATGGTGAGATTTGTGGCGGCGCCGGTGGCCATTGTTCCGGCACCGACAAATGTCAGGTCATTAATATCCAAGTTGGTGCCTTCTACCGTTAACGACCCGGCATTGCCGCCATCGTCGATGGTTATAGCGCCGGTGGTGCCAGAAACATCGAATTCTGCGCCATCGATCGTGATGGCGTCAGTAATAGTTGCGGAGAAATCGTCCGTTGAGGTGATCGTTATGTCGCCCGTCCCTGATTGCAAAGTGCTTGCAGAAGTGGAGTTTGTAGAACCAATGGTGAGGGTTTTAACCGCCGCGCCTGTTGCAAGCGTGATCGTTTCCGCTGAACCATCGTCCCCGATCGCTAAGGTACCAGTCGTCCCGGAGTTAATGCTCAGGCTGGTCGTAGCCCCAGTAGCAATGGTACCCGTCCCAACGAAGGTCAAGTCATTAATGTCGAGATTGGTTCCTTCAACAAGTAGGACACCCGCATCGCCTCCATCGTTGATGGTAATTGCTCCTGTCGTCCCAGACACATCAAACTCTGCGCCGTCGATGGTGATGGCGTCGGTAATCGTAACTGAAAAGTCATCGGTTGATGTGATGATAATGTCGCCTGTGCCGGATTGAATCGTTGTTGCTGAAGTGGTGTTCGTTGAACCAATGGTGAGGGTCTTAACTGCGGCTCCGGTAGCGAGGGTAATCGTCTCCGCCGACGCGTCGTCACCGATTGCCAGTGTGCCAGTCGTCCCTGAGTTGATGGTGAGTGTTGTAGTGGCGCCTGTTGCTACTGTTCCAGCACCGACAAACGTGAGGTCGTTAACATCCAAGTTGGTACCTTCAACAAGCAAGGCGCCGGCATCGCCGCCATCATTAATAGTGATCGAACCCGTTCCCGCTGCAACCGAAAATTCTGAGAAGGTAATCGATGCTGCTGAGCCTTCGATGTCATTTGTGCCGACCACAATATCACCGCCGCCGACCGTGAAAGTGAAGTCTGTGGTGCCGGTCGTGGTAATCGAACCGTCGGCAAGTGTGGTTGAAGCGTCCCCTGCCACAAAGGTATCGGCGTAGACACTGTCCTGAGCACCGATGTCACCAGTGATAAAGATGTCGTCACCGTCAGATGTGAAACCAGCGTTGACTCCGCTGATTGTGTCCGATCCGAGAGTGATGGAGCCACCAACAAATGAAAAGCGATCATTGGTCGTGTAGAGTAAGTTTCCTGTGTCGGCGTCGGATGCTTTAAAGGTGATCGTACCGCTGCTGTTTGCGCCTTCGCCGACAAAAATAGTGTTTGCAGATTCGTCGACGCCAAAAGGTGAAGTTGCGGCCGCCGTTCCGCCAATAGCTAAATCATTCGTCGCGTCGGTTGGATAGAGGACCCCGGCCGCCAGTGTCCATTGGGTAGTACCTCCACTAATCGCAGCGTCCAGGTCGTCCAACACATCTTGCACGTTGCCACTCGATGAGTTCGCAAATTCATCAAACACCCCAATCACAGAAGCACCAGAGTCTGTTTCCCCAGTTCCGTCGGAAGAAAGTGAAACCGTGGTGCTGTCGTCGGTGTTGCGTAAAAACAAGGCCGACCAGCCCAAAAGCGATGTACCCAGGGCGCGAGTATTGTCGGCGTCAGGGGCAAACACATCAGCAACAACAACGTTCCCTGCTGAGTTCAAAATACTATCTTGAATATCAATGGTACTGCCACCGTTGATAATGATTTGATCGACAGGGGCCAGGGTTAAATCTGTCCCTGCACCGGTAGTCGTAAGCCCGCCTGCACCCGCGAAGTCGAGTGAGTCCACATCGAGAACTGTACCGACCACATTCAAAGCCGTATCAATGTAAAGTGTCCCCTCGATACCAACGTCACTTGCGGCAAAGAGATCGTTGCCACTTAGACTGAATCCGGCGGCGGCGATGGTTTCAGCCCCGCTAGTTCCAATAGCGACGTCATCATCATCTTCATAAATAGCAGAAGCGCCGTCTTCCCATTGACTTGAACCCCCCCCGCCGCTGATTGCTGCGTCGAGGTCGTCCAATACATCCTGCAAGTTCGCGCTCGAGGAGTTAGTGAACTCGTCAAATACACCGATAACAGAAGCACCAGAATCGGTTTCACCAGTACCGTCGGATGAAAGTGAGACCGTGGTGCCATCGTCGGTATTGCGTAAGAAGAGCGCTGACCAGCCAAAACCAGAAGCCCCGAGGGCATGGGTATTGTCGGCGTCGGGTGTGAGTGTGCCTGAGATAGCAAGATCCCCTTCGGCATCGATGCGGAATGCTGCTGTGCCATTATTCGCAAGACCGAAAATTGTTTCGTTGGCTCCAGGAGTTGCTGGATTCACATAGAGCGAACCTTGTGAAACGCCGCTGCCCTGCGGGTCGCCTGTCAGGGTCAAATTTCCATTGGCTGAAGTAACCGGGACAATCGCGCTCGTGCCTCCAGATTGCGAAGAATCAAAACCGTCCAACCGTTCGCTGTTTAAGGAATAGCCTTGGGCAGTGATTTGTTTCAAGGGGTCAAGCAGTTCGCCATTGATAGTGATGGCGAGGTACAAGGTGGCGTTGTCGGCAAAGAGAGTGTCGAGAATGTCGGCGTAGCCTGCGCCAGTGTCGCCAAGGTTTTCCGAAAATAAGCCATCCGTCAAGGTGACAGTGATTGCTGTTGCGCTGGCACAGGTTGAAGAGGAATTGGACCAGAGACAGGTGTCACTGCCTGCGTCATCACCGTTGAAGATGCGGAAGATCATGTCGGCGTCCGCGTCGGCAATCGGTACACCGCCGCCATCCAAAATACGTCCCTGATAACTAATCACGTTCGGCGGTGAGACAGCCAAGGCTTGTTGGACTAAGGACACGATCGGACCGAAGGTCACAAGGCCAGCAATCACAACTACCCCAAACTGAACGGCAAGGCGCCGCCCGAGGCTGTAGGTGTTGTGATTAATGCGCTTCATATTTATGATTGCGGTTTCGTATTCTTCTGAAGCTCAACGTCGAGGGCAACCTCACCAGGTCCTTTGGCTTGCGTCAAGTCGATCTGTTTTATTTCTAACTTTTGGTACCCAGGTTTTTCATACGTTGTGTAGTAGCTCGCTGGACCCACTAAGAAACTGTAGCGACCCTTTTCGTCGGTCAATACGGTTTCTAACAATTTATTGTACTTCGGCTCAAAGATTCTGACCACAACATTTCCGAGGCGATGGCGTGAACGCGCTTCGTAAACGATACCCCAGCTCTTTGGTTTGCGTGCTTTGGCCAAACGATACGATAAGGCGTAGAGAATGACTTGGAGGGTGAATCCAAAAATGGTGAGTAGTGATGGGCGAATGATCAAGATGAACAGAGCAATGAACAAGCCGAGTGTCGCGGTCGTGTTTTGTAGTTTGCGGAGAATACGTTTGACCACGATACCTTTCGGCGAGTGGTAGTTGGCAGCGTCGGCAGGATCGAGCGGGATGTTGGCTGCAATGGTTGCTTGCTTCTCGTTCACTTTAATGACTTCGCCGTGATAGACATCCATGTAGGTGCCATCATCTTTCACTCCGGCCAAAATTTGTGAAGGGAAGATGAAACCAGGTTTCACCGCCATCAAGCGATATTCGCCTGGGTCAGCCAAGAAGAAGTAGCGGCCGTTTTTATCCGTGACGCGGGTTGCCAGAAGTTTGTTGTTGACTGCCGAATACAAGCGGACGATTGCCAAGTCTAGAGGGATTTTAGTGCCCGCATGATAAACCACGCCCCAGGCTTTACGTTTGCGCTTCCAAAGGAACAGAAGTGGTGAGGTGAAGAGATACTGCAGCAACGGAAGCAGGTCAAACAGGCCGAACAATAGAGCAAGACCGATCACCCCGAGGGCAATGACGAAGGGAACGGCGATATCAATGGCGACCTGAAGCTCGGGCAAGGCCCGCAGTTCGTCGAGCCAATGTTCAAGCCACTGACTTGATTCAGTCAGAATCGCCAGCGCCTTTTCATCGAGCGGCAAATCCGAATCTAAAATCTCTTCGAGCGGCACCGGCGCCTCCACCATGCGTACATTCACTGTGGCAATGTTGTTCGTGACTGTGAATGTTCCGCTCGAGGCATCTTCAAATCCCGCTTTGCTTACTTCCACGCGGTACGTTCCATTGGCCACGTACCACGCAAAAGTCCCGTCGCTTGCACTGACCGTTGGATTATCTTGTTGGCCAAATTGATAAACGTCAGCAAATTCCCAAACACCGTTTAAGCTAACAAGCAGTGTAACGATTGCGCCGCTTATTCTACTCACGGCCCCATCAATGACTTGATAAACAAATCCTAGAGGGACCGCATTCACAATGTAATCGATTTGCTCCGTCGTGCCATCAGTGAATTCAACGTAAACATCACCTTCGTAAGCACCAACTTCTTCTGGCGCCATCACGTATCCACGATAGCCCTCGAGTTGCCCTTCGTCGTCATACGAAGGGGTTAAGATGTACGAGGAATCATCAAAATAGAAATAGACGGTGTCGACCGCGCCATCGGTAATACTTTCGACGGGCACAAATACACCAAATGGACGGTCAGGAATGACGTCCACTTCTTTGTTGTTATCGACCGGAAGATCAATAGTGTCTTCGGCTGCGGTAAATTCAGCGCCCTCGGCATCGGGTGTCGTTGTTTCGCCTCCGCATCCTTCAGGGTCCGTGCACTCTGTCGGGGGTTCACAACCATCTGGATCAGTACATTCCGTCGGTGGCTCGCATCCTTCAGGGTCCGTGCATTCTTCTGGCGGTGGGCAACCAGACGGGTCCTCACATTCTGGTTGCTCCTCTTCAGCGGTAGGAGTACATGATTCTGTTGCGCCGGAAGAAAATTGTGCTGCTTCATCGTAGGTGAAGAGGGTGCAGTAGTAGGTCGTGCCATTGGTGCCACTTATGGTTACTGATTCTGACGACGGGCCTCCGCTAAATACATTTGTGCCTTCTTCAGGATCGCTCGGGTAGCTGCTTGTTGAGCAATTCAAGAGCACGCCGGCCAAATCTTCATCTGAAGGATTGTTCCAGCTGAAGTCCATAGTGGCGTCGCCGGCGACGCACGAGAGGCTCGAGCTGTTGGTTGGTGGAAGATTTTCTAAAGTAGTGAATGCATCGGGGCCATAGTCCGCGGCGTTCGCGCTCTGGTCCTCGCAATGAATTTCAAAAAAGTATTCCGTGTCTGAAGTCAGACCGGTCAGTTCCACAGCATGGCCCGTGTCGTACCCAGATTCGGTTTCGGTTGAACCAAGGGCAAGCGTCGTGCCATACTCGACGGTGCAGTGGGTATCTTCGTTGGTACTAAACGTCACAACCGCGCTACTTACGGTAATGTCTTCAACTTCAACATTGGAAATGATCGGGAGGGTTTCGTCGGTGGTGATGCAAGTATCGTCTGGGCTCACGGTTTCATTGCCATCGCTGTCGGCCGAGCGCACGTGATAGTGATACGTGGTGTCTGGGGTGAGCGAGGCAATAGTGAAGCTGTGCTCTATCAAGAAGTTCGTGTCTTCTACTGTCCCCAGTTCATAATCGCTCGACAAGCCATAATCAACCGCACCAGTGGCGTTGTCGTCGGTGTCCCACGTAATCAGCAGACTCGTGTCGCTCGGAGTACATTGAATATTGAAAATATTGGGGGCCTCATCGTCTGTGGAACACGATCCAACACAGCCGCCTCCGCCATCATCCCCTTCGACTACGGCTCTCACGGTAATGCTCCCCGGCTCATTAATTGTCACCGCTAACGAGCCGTTGTCGTTAAAGGTGCCATTGATGCCGATGAGGTAAGTCCCTGCTGTTGAGGGGTTGGTGATTTGATTGACCCCGGTCCCTGAAGCGGTGGCGTGTGTCCCGATCTCAACCACGACGATACTGCCAGCACTGATGGCCCCGCCGTCACCCGCGCAAACACGCAGCGTTATGACATCAGCGAGTACAGACACAGACATCTGTTCGACTCCATCACAATTCGCAGCGGTCGTCCGTTCCACGCCGTCGTCAGTGATGTCTACATCGTCTTGTGTAAGAGAGCTCGTGCCAAAGGCTCCGGGAAAGGTGATCGTGATCGTTGTGTTGTTACTCGCTCCCGTGGGAGTTGTGAAGGTAAAGGTGTGGTTGCTTTCTTCGCCAGCATTTGAAGTGCTCATCACGTCACTCATGGTCGTGAGGAGGGTGGCATGGGCTGTGCCTATAAACCCAAAGACAGCCGTATGTAAGACGACCGTGAGACTGAGTAAACTCGTGAGTAGTTTTTTAATGATGCGAGGGGTCAAGGATCTCATACGGAACCGATCATTTTGTTTTTGCGGTGCTGTTTCGCGATTGCGATCAGGAGGATGAGGACGACGAGAGCGACGATGAGCAGTTGCCAAGGGATGACCCAGAAGGCCACCGTGGCGTTCTCAATTTCGCCTGTGCCGTCGTCTACGGCGAAGGTCGCGGTATAGCGGCCAAGGGCGAAGTTCTGCCACTCTTTGACGATCTCGATGGTTTCGCTCGGCACTTCTTGATGCTGCCAGCTGACCATGAGGGCGCGAGTGGACCCCGGGAGGACGTTGCCCCCGTCTGGGTTTATGGGGAGACTTACGACTTCGCGACCGAAGAGGTTCATGATGTGCACCTCGCCGCTTGGCTTCAGGTGCACCTCTCCGGTGTTCTCGAACGAGGCGGTAAACGAGACGGGCAAGTGACTGACGAGTCTCTGACCTGCCTGCACGTCAATAAGTGCTCCTTCTTGCTTGGCGTCGCCAGGCACGGAAATGAGCACTAAGGCCCCCACCTCGGTTTGAATGAGCACGCTCTCGTCACTCGCGGGCACGGTGCTAAAGAGGATGGCCCCAAAATAGCCACCAGACGATGCCCCTTTGGGGACCTGGATGGTGAAGGTCACCTCGCGCGATTCGCCCGGCTGTAAGGCGACGCGTTCAATAGAAAATGATACCCAGTCCTTAAGCGAAGATTTCGGTTGTTCCTCCTCGCCAACAAATACAGGTGTTCCAGACCCATCGCCCGAAGCAATGAAATCTCGAACCACTGGCGCCACGATTGTTCCTGTCGACGTTTCGTTTGAGACCTTGATCGTATCGACGATCATTTGCTCAGGCGCCGCTTCATATTCAAGACGGAGCGGCGAAACAGTCAGCGCCTCAGCCGACCCAATCGGCTGAAGCCCCACAAAAAAAACGCTAAGCAGGAGAAAAAACAGTCTCATACGGTTCCGTGAGGTTGTCCCTCACGAGTGAAGACGTTTGCGTCGTCCTCGCTCGTGGGCGCAACTAGTAATTGCCAGTCACAATGTAAATCAGCTCGTGTTGATAATTGCCGTCTTCGGTCGCGGTCGAGGTCGACAGTTTCAAGGTCATAAAGTAGCGATCGTCATAGACCCTGTCCGCGATAGTGGATATGGCTTGTGGGGTTCCGGTAATTGCTGTGTCTTGGGTGTCGAAGGTGGAAGTGGCAAGGGTCAAGTCCGAAGCGCGGGCGCCGTATTCTTCACTGCTTGCCGTTACTGTGCCATCAGCAACATCGCTGATCGTTTCAGCGCCGTCGCGTAGATCTCCATCCTCGTAGACTTGTACGGTATAACCACCGTCAAAGTCTGCCGTTGTTTCCCAAGCAATGACTGTGGTGTAAACCGCGCCCGACTCCACTGCCCCAAAGGTAGTGATCGCTCCAGCCAGGGCGTAGAGGTAGTCGTTCGTACCATCAATGACGGGGGCGGTCCCATTATCAGCAATAGAATCAAAAGTGACAGTGGTGGCGGTTGTTGCAGTTACCACCCCAAAGCCAGACACTTGGCTCGCGCCCTGATCTTGGACTATGAGTACGTAGCCGCCGACAGAAAAAGCCGAGGCTGAACCTACCGTGATAGTATTCCCAACTTTTGCTGTGGCAATAACATTGAAGCCCATGAATTGGGGACGCACATCAAAGCTCAATACTTCGGTGGTTTCACCTTGTCGATAACCGGCCAGAAGTCCATAGGAAGCGCTGTCGGAGCGACCAATGGCTGGGTTGCCCACAGTGTCATGGAGTCGATAAGACGCTGAGCTGCCCGCGTCGCACCCACCGTTTGAGATGGTGTCCCACTTGATCTCGTAGCTGGTGGAGCTCATGGCGGCTATTGTTGGTAGTGGGAGGAACGAGCAGAATATTTGCCCGACTAAAGCCACGAGCAGGATAGGTAGTGAATGCAGCTTTTGGCCCATAAATATCTGTCTTTGACCATTCTATCATTTTTTGATGATTTGGTCAAGCGGTAATTTGGCTAATACTAGATAAAAAGTAAGTGAACAATTTTTTAGTTCGTGGAAAAACTGTGGATATCGTTATTAAATATGCCAGTCAAGCTCTATATTGGTTCGTTCCACACTTTTGATTAGCATGTCTAGCCTAACGTAGACAAGTAAGTGTTAACAAGTACTGCAATCCTTTGGATAACTCTCCAAAAACACAAATTGTTTCACGTGGAACAATTCCAATTTAACCTAACCCATTGGCTCTCAGATGTTCCTTAAGACAGAAGACGTGCAGAGAAAGAATGTTGTCGCTCCTGGCCTACATCCGCTTCCGGAGTAGTGGAGATTGTATTTTCTACCTGTAAGACAGTCTTCTAGAAGACTGTCAGCCAGGAGCTCATGCTGACCGGTCTCCGAACAGTGAAAAAATATGTGCAAAGCCGTGGGGAGCTTGTTTAAGTCAAAATGTTTCACGTGAAACATTTTGGAGGCGAGTAGGAAGTTAAACAAAAAATCACCACTTGTGTGGTGATCTTTTGGTGGACCTGAGGAGAATTGAACTCCTGACCTCTGCAATGCGAATGCAGCGCTCTACCAGCTGAGCTACAGGCC
>ERZ1292633.4840-Hain-H41-02um-R1-4840-length-12343-cov-5_pt1 | contig 12343 bp, 10 predicted proteins | sample MGYA00564406_ERZ1292633 | MGnify/ENA primary metagenome ERZ1292633 (study PRJEB36523, sample SAMEA6512639) | groundwater metagenome | collected 2019-01-08 | study: AquaDiva: Metagenomics assemblies of 32 groundwater samples
GCGCGGAACGAATTTTTGAACGAAAAGAACGTTCTTTTTGCTCCTGAAGAGCAATAACTTGCAGATTTTCCACCAGCCGGCCGGAACTTTCTCCAAGGCGCACCAAAGAAATAATCTGGTCTGAAAAAAGTTCGGTTCTTTGTATAGCCTGCCAAAGTTGGCTTCCCGCCTCAACATCAGCCTTCATTTCGGAAACAATCTGCTTCATTCGTTTTGATTTCATCTCTTGTTGTAACGCATTGAGCGCCTCAATCATGCCCATGCCTGCAGAAAGAATGAGAGAAAGGTTTTCTACAAAATATTCTTTTTCCTCATCGAGACCAAAGTTGCTGAAGAATTTTGGAATAGTCATTTTGAGTTTTTATTTAATGTTATCCGGCGGAGCCGCAACACGAAGGAGTTCCTCAATCGTCGTTTCGCCATTCATTACCTTTTCTATACCATCTTCAAAAAGCGTATGAGCCCCTTCCTGCCGCGCTAAAGCCCACAACTCTTGCGTAGAAGGGCGTTTCAAAATGAGCTCCTTCATTGCCGGTGTGATTTTGATAAATTCAAATATAGCTGTTCTCCCCTTGTAACCGGTATTGGAACAATTTGAACATCCTTTCCCAATATAAACGGTGGAAGCACTTTTTGAAAAATAGCGACTCACGCCCGGGAATAATTTTTCAATATTTTCACTTATCTCTTGGCGACTGACGCGGCATGAAGTGCAAATTTTTCTAACAAGACGTTGTGCAATAATAACTTCAAGAGTGGAAGCGAGGAGAAACGGTTCGGCTCCCATATCAAGAAGACGCGGAATGCCTGTCGCGGCATCGTTGGCATGAAATGTTGATAGCACGAGATGACCGGTGAGTGCCGCGTTCACACCAATTTCAACTGTTTCTTCATCACGGATCTCACCGACGAGAATAACGTCCGGATCCTGGCGAAGAATGGAACGGAGTCCATTCGCAAAGGTGAGTTTTGTTTGAGTATTTACCTGGATTTGGTTGACTCCGATAAGTTTGTATTCAACCGGATCTTCAATGGTTGTAATGTTGGCATCCGGGCTATTGAGAATTTTCAAGAGCGCATAGAGCGTTGTTGTTTTTCCCGATCCGGTGGGTCCGGTAACGAGAATCATGCCAAACGGCTTTTTCGCCGCTTCTTCAAGTGTTTTTTGATGCAGTGGAGATAATCCGAGATCACTAAGAGTAAAACTCCTAATATATTGTGAAAGAAGACGAATGACTATTTTCTCCCCATCAAGAGTGGGCAAAATGGATACTCTAAAATCTATAGGAGAACCGCCCGCTTTCGTATAGCGAAGAGCGCCGTCTTGAGCGGCAAAATGTTCATCTATGCGGAGCTGTGCCTGTACCTTAATTCTATTGAGAATATTATCGTAGTATTCTTTTGGAATTATGCCCGCTTCGTGGAGTACTCCGTCAATGCGAAACCGAATGAGAATTTCTTTTTCTTGCGGCTCAAAATGAATATCCGAAGCGTTGTAAGCCAAGGCATCCTCAAAAATCTCTTCTATAATTTCCGGGGCCACGTGGGTTTGCGTTTTAATAATTTCACCGAATCGTGTTTCAAGCGGTTTTCTATAATATAGAAATGCCGCATCAATATCTTCTTCCATGGAATATGCGAGTATAATTTTTTTATTGGGAAACAAAGTTTGCATTGTTTGCGATATGTTCGTTTGTTCGGGAAAATCAGTTGCTATCGTAACCGTATCCGCATCTTCAGCCACCAATACGATCCGGTATTGCCTGGCAAGAGTGGCAGGTATTTTTAATACTTGTTCCGTAGTCGGCTTATGGGTTTTAAGATCGTAATAAGGGAGTTTATATGACTCCGCGATGGCTTGCCCCAGAAGAGCATGGGTAATAATTTCTTCAGTCAGAAGATATTCCAAAAATCCGACATGATGCATTTTGGCAAATTCTTCCGCCTTTTCTAAATCTTTCGCAGAAACAAAGTTTTCCCGCAACAAGATTTCTCCCAATTTTTTATTATCAATTTTCATACATTAAGTTTTTCTTTAACTCTCCCCACTATTTGAGCAATGGGCGTATTTGATTTAATAAAAAATTCAACCGCTCCAAGATCGCGCGCTCGTTTTTCATCCTCTTCCTGACTTAAATTCGTCAAAATCATCACCGGCGTTTTTATATTCTGTTCTTTGAGCATTCCCAGAACCTTAAACCCGTCAACTTTTGGCATCACAAGATCAAGGAGAATAATATCAAAGGTCTCGCTTTTGAGTATAGCGAGACCTTCTTCCCCATTAAAAACACTTTTTGCTTCAAAACCCTCGTGCGCGAGTTTTAGCTGGAGTGCATGAGCCATGGGTTTTTCATCTTCTATAATAAGGATTTTTTTCTTTGTTGGTTCCATAATATAACCATTAAATTTAGGGAGTATTGAGGAAGTTCTGTGATCCTGATATTATACCAGAATATTGAAGAATGGTAAAGAGTCCGCCGCCGGGTATTTGAAGTAGGTTCAGACATTTAGGACATCGTGTAGGCTATAAATGCTTAATCCATAACCCTAAACACGATGCCCAAAGAAGAAATACACCAAATCAAACAGAACGTTAAGGAAAGAATGCTGGCCAAGATCGGCAACAAGGTAAATTCCAATAACTACCAAAAGACCGATCAAAATATACCAAATACGCGAGTATAATGAATTTTTAGAATGATTCTCCGCGCTTCTCAAGCATCATGGCGAGGAGAGATGTTATGGAACAGAACATCATTATATTCCTCGTCACTCCGAACCAAACCACCTCGGTTGGCCAGAAAAGGACAACCCAAGCCGACATGGCCACACCAATAAGTCCCATTACAATACTGACGACATGTAATATTTTTGATAGCTTCATATATTTATCGTTTAATGTAAAGATGGAAACGTGTTTTGGTGCCCCCGGCAGGAATCGAACTTGCATTTTCGCCTTAGGACGGCGCTATTTTGTCCATTAAATTACGGGGGCTCACTAAAAGTATAACAAAAAACTTGGGCGCGCGCCCAAATCATAAAATAATTTTACCTTCAATTAAACCGCCTCCAAAATCTTAAACTCCGTCTGTTCTTGCGGCAAATTCGCCGGACTTTGAATTTTCCAAACTTTTTCGCGTTGCGGAGAAGCAATTCCCACTTCTTTTAGAAATGCTGACGGATCTTTGTAATTAACCGGAATGGTAACGCGCGGATCAATTTGTTCAATTACTTCGTGCGCTTTTTCCGCATTCAGGCAACCGACTCCGCCAACCGGAACCAGTAAAATATCAACGTCCCCAATCGCTTCCAACATTTCCGGCGTTAATTTATGTCCGAGATTTCCCAAATGACAAATTTTAAAACCGTCCATTTCAAATGAAAAAATAATCACTTTTTCGGCAGAATCTTCTTTATCCGTATCTTTTTCGCGAGGCCTGTCGTATGCCGTTATACCTTGAATAAAAATACCTTTTGCTTCGTATTCGCCCGGCAAATCAAAAACGTTCGTTTCTTTACTGAAACCGGTTAAAGCTTTATGGTCGCGACCCAGAGAATTAACCAAAACAACATCAGCCGAGACTTTTGCATCGTTCGGATTAACAAGAAGCGTACCCGATTTCCCTTTAAAACTAACGCAATTTGAACCGTGCCATTGAATATCCATACGGGTTGGATTATAACATAGGTATGTTAAAACTCAAATTTCTTCATGCACGCGAAGTTCTGGATTCGCGCGGAAATCCGACTGTTGAAGTGGAAGTAGCATCGGAAAAATTCTGTGCGAGCGCAATTGTACCTTCCGGAGCTTCTACGGGTTCCCACGAAGCTCTTGAATTGCGCGATTTGGATCCTAAAAGATATGGAGGCAAGGGAGTTTTAAAGGCGGTAAATAATGTAAATACCACTATATATAAGCATTTACACGGATTTGATATAAGCGATCAGCGCAAACTTGATGAAACGTTAATTGAACTGGATGGAACGGAAAATAAATCAAAACTTGGCGCAAATGCTATTTTGGGCGTTTCTTTGGCTGTGGCAAAACTCGCCGCGATGACCGAAGGATTAAAATTATTTGAATATCTTGGTAAATTGGGCGGTATAAAGAATCCAAAACTTCTGCCTACACCGATGATGAATATAATTAATGGCGGAGTTCACGCCGACAGCGGTCTTGAATTCCAGGAAATGATGATCGTCCCGAAAGTTTCAAAAAGTTTCCGTGAAAATTTGCGGGCAGGAGTTGAAATTTTCCATGCTTTAAAAAAACTTCTTTCGGAAAAAGGATTTTCTACCGCAGTTGGCGACGAAGGAGGTTTCGCTCCGCGATTAAAATCCCATGAAGAAGCTTTGGATTTAATTTTGACCGCAATTAAAGCGGGAGGTTATCACGCCGGACAACAAGTTTTTATAGCATTGGACACCGCGTCATCCGAATTTTTCCTGCCTGCCGACAGGCAAGGTCGGAATGGTAAATATGAATTAAAAATCCATGGCGAAAAGAAAAAAGCGGATGCCGAAGAACTAATTGCATATTATGAATTTCTCGCTGAAAAATACCCGATTATTTCAATTGAAGACGGTTGCGCCGAAGATGACTGGGAAGGATGGAAGATGTTAACACAACGCCTCGGTAAAAAAATACAGCTTGTCGGCGACGACCTTTTTGTAACAAATTCGCACCGCCTTCAAAAAGGCATTGATGAAAAAATCGCCAACGCAATTTTAATAAAATTAAATCAAATCGGCACTCTTACCGAAACAATTGACGTAATTTTGCAGGCAAAAACAGCAGGCTACAATCAAATAATTTCCCATAGGAGCGGAGAAACCGAGGACACGACAATAGCCCATCTCGCGGTCGGACTTGAAACGGGTCAAATAAAAACCGGCTCGCTTTCCCGAACGGACAGGGTTGCAAAATACAATGAACTCCTGCGAATAGAAGAAGGACTTACAAAAGGCTAAAAACCTTCCAATACAACCGGCAAATCATGATCGACCTCCGCAACATAAACACAGCCGGGACGACCATCTTCCCCTGTATTATCTTGCGCAATATGAAGCCGATATTTCCCAGGTTTACCTACATGATTCTCCCACGCTTCTTCAACATCAATAACACGTATCCATCTCGCGAATTTTCCCGGAATATTAGGTACAAGATCACCGGTTTTGCTCGGGGCATTATCTAAAAAATTTCTACCGACCATACCATCTCTATTTACAGCAATAGATGCCATCCCGCATTCAACAACATCTTGATAAAAATGCGTACCGAAAGACGGATCAGCACATCCATATTCTTCGCCCATAATTTCGGTAAATCCTGCCGCATGTGAAAAATCACTGAATGAAATCGGAACCCCCTGCTCCGGACTATTACATCCCAATCTACCCGGCGCAATAATAATAAAATCCCCTTTCCCAAGTTTACTATTAATACGCCGAATCCACGTTCTAATCTCGCCAACTTCAGCGGCGGTAAGTTTTTGATCTTCAGTTCTATCACCTTTATAGCAATCCGGATCAATATAAACGATATGACCTATATTTTTTCTTGAACCGCAACTCATGCTTTCGTTCGTTAAAAAAAGCACTCGCTCTTCCCTCACCGCTTCCGGCTTTCGCGCAGGTTTAAAAGAATCCGGTATATTCTGCGGTCTGCATTGGACAAGATTGATCGTAAATTTCTCCCCGTCGTGCGAAGCTGTAAATTCTATATCAACATTATACCCAAGCACATGTTTTAATTTTTGGACTATATATTCAACCATTAAAGAAAAATCTTTATCTTGGCTCAAGCCATCCATGGTTATAACAAGCCGATCTTCTTTACTTATGGGGCCGGCGGTTAAAGGCAAAATATCCCCACTTTCGCGTTTAGAAAAAACACGCGTAGCTAATTTCCTGTTTAAAGCGCCGGCTTCTTGTAAATCATAAACACCAACAACTCTTTTTTCATCCATAGCGCAATCCATAACGGTTATATCGGACTGGCTCGGTTTCTTTTGCCCAAAATTAGGATTTGAAGCAGGGTTATCAAACATTATTACGCGTCCGCCTTCGTTAACCGCTGTTTCGCCAAATCCATGAACAACCGACATCGCTCCCCGAAGCGGGCTGGGTCCCCAAGATTGCGTCGCGTGCGACATTGCAACTCCGGCAAGAGGCGGATAGAAAAATCTTCCGTCTTTTCCTTGAGACTCGCCATTCAAAAGCTGGACCAAAACTCCCATTTCTTCATCATACGGAATCAAGCCCTTTTCGGCTCTATAAGCCATGACATCCGGACTAAATACGGATCCGTAAACTTCCTTAATCGCCAATATGAATTTAGCAAAATCAGAATTAAAATCTTTACTATTGGCAAGATAAATACTTTTATATTTACCGGCAAATGCGGCTCCAAACCTGTCTTCAAGTTCCGAAGAAGACCTAACTATGCAAGGCTTTCCATCCAATTTCATAAACAAATCTTTTAATTGCCTCTCTATATGTTCAGGTATTTTTGTATCTAAAATCTTACGTCTCAAATCTTCATATTTTTCATTAACATCCGGCGGAACCTCACCATTACCAAAATTATATTTAAAAACGGTACAATCCGACAGTTCCGAATTTTGCCTTACTATTTCATCAAACAAAGCCGACCCTATAAAATAAGAAGTATTTTGACCAAAAGTAATATCAGGAACATCTATTCCCCGTTCTTTCGCAAACTTTTCATCAAAATCAGGCGTATCGCTTTCGAGCACAGCATCCGCAATCAACATTCCTGCGGCTTTTCCTCCAATTCTACCCTGCCCGAGCGCACCCGGCACACTCGCGAGAATTTCTTGAAAATGTTTTAGCTTCAAATGCTTACTGCCAATTCTTATTAAACGCGGATCCTCGGTAATCAATTGCCGTATCAAAAATTCCATGGAAGCCCAGCGCATATTTTCGAGATCGCGTTCGGAAACACCTTGCGGAAACCTATCTCTTAACTGGTCCAAATTTTCCGTGAAAGCAATGATATCAATTAGATGGTCCATCGGCGTATCTTTAGTAATCGGTTCTTTTAGACGACCGTTTTCATCAAGAAAACTCAAAGCATTTTCCGGATTAACATGTTTACGCAAACGCGCGGAAATTTCTCCCAAAACACGACCGCGCGTCGCTTCGTCCAAGACAGCAAGCGTACGTATCGCTATAGCGGTACGCCATTTGCGAAGCCTGTGTGTAAATTGCTGCGGAGATTCCTGATTTACAGGATCGCTAAAACCATCCACCCTCCGCTGTTCATCTTTTGCGAATCTATTTGCCTGATTCAATATTCCGTCAGCGCCTCCGGCAAGACCAAGAGCATAACAAGCACGCCTTACTTCACGGCATATGGACTCAACATCCGATTCTATTCTCTCAAGCGTCTTAATAATACGTATATCAGACCTACTGACATGCAATCCCAATTTTGCGAGCGTATTTCCGGAAGGTAAATATTCTCTGATAGGCGAAGTTGCAACATTGCTCATGTATAAAGTTCTATAGGGGAAACCACCGCATCGTCAAGGATTTAACCACAAAATGTGTCAGATGATTCTAACTCTCCTGACATAGGGTCTGTGCACAGACCCTAATTAAAAAAGCCCTCCCGCTAAGCGGGAGGGCTTTAAAAATTTCACTTTATTAAAACTCCATTTTCTCAAATCCGCTTGCTCCCGGTTCCCCCATCGGAGGCCCTTGCATCAATCCTTTTGGCATTTGAGGAGGTGTCTGTCCGAAGAAATTAATACTCTTATTCCCGTGCAGATTTTCGCCCGTTAATTCTTCAACGGCATCTTCAAAATCCGCGCGCAAATCATTCAATTCTTCAATAACATCAACCGCAACCTCGGGATCAAAACCCGGTGAAGCCAAAGTGGCTTTGAATGATTCCAATTTTGCTTTTGAAGCGGCGATTATTGAATTCAATTCAGTGACATCTTCTCCCTTCTTTCCCAATTTTGCCGCAAGTTTTTCAGCGCTGACAATCCCTTTGTTCACCATTTTTACGACCTTTGAAAGATTTCTCAAAGCATCGAGCATTCCAACTGACTGGAAAGCGTCTTCAATATTTTCAAAGAATTCATCTTCCAGCTTTGCAAAAGCTCCTTCGGCATTTCCGGCTTTTGCCAAATCTTGAGCTTGCTGTAATGTAGCTTTTAAACCGTCAACTTTTGTCTGAACCTTTACGTATGCATCGGCTAAATTAAGATCAGTTTGAGCCAAACGATTTTTTGCTTTCTCAAACATTTTATTCAATCTGTCCAAAGTTTTATTCGCCTGTTTTAAAATCTTCGGAAAATTCGCAAGCATATTAAGAGCTTCCATATGCGTATCCATCGCGTCTATGAAAGCATTAAAATCTTCCATTGCCGTTTGGGCCGCATCCATATCAGCCGCGTTTTCAATTGCGGCAATAGCTATTTTGGCTTTTGCCAAAGCATCTAAAACTTCTTGTGGAACTGTGTAACCCGCATCTTGCACGCGTTGAATTGTTTTCTCCATTTGTTTTATAGGTTTTTGCATCCGCGATGTTTGTTTTTTCATTTGAGAAAGACCTTTCCCCATCATTTCTTTCCCTTTTTCCTCCATATCACCCTGTTGCATGCCATTAGGTCCTTGCGTCATACCACTTCCATCTTTCATCATGCCGGACATATCCGGGGAATTCCCATCCTTCATCATTTTGGAAAAATCCTGCGGCATTCCCTTTTGTCCTTGCATCATTTTGGAAAAATCCTGCGGCATAAATCCCGCCGGAGGCATCCCCTGTTGTATCCCCTGTTGTACATTTGCCGTGCCCTGATTCGGTGGCACACCGGCATCTTCCGCTGAAACGATTCCAGGCAGAAACGCTGAAAAAACCAGTAGAGTGGCGACGAACATTTTTACGACCTTTGAAAGTAAATTATTCATAGGTAAGTTGGGTTAAAAAATAAAAATTGTTACACCCGCTATTTTACTATTAATACAACAGGCAATACTTATTGTTACATAAAAATGTTACAAAAATGGTTTGCTCTAATCTTGGGATATGACATAATTAAAGAGATATGCCGCAGAAAAAGGTAAGCATAATAGGATTTGGGCGTTTTGGGAAAGTTCTATATAAACTTTTAAAGGATGATTTTGATATTATTTTATATGATAAAAAGCCGATAAAAAGCGGCGTGAAAAACCTTAAACAAGTTTATGAAAGCAATGTTGTTTTTTACGCAATTCCGATTGAAGATTTTGAGGGCATAATTACCTCACACAAAAAATATTTCAGGTCGGAGCATTTGCTAATTGATGTTCTGTCAGTAAAAATGCATCCCAAAAAAGTTTTTGAAAAATATTTGGCGGGAACGGGCGCAAAAGCGCTTCTGACTCATCCCATGTTCGGACCGGACAGCGTACAAGACTCTTTTAAAAATCTTCCGCTGATTATTGATAAATTTACGACCGATAAAATCCGCTACAACTTCTGGAAAAATTATTTTAAAAAGAAGGGGCTGAAAATCATAGAAATGAGCGCGGAACAGCACGACAAATTTGCCGCAAAATCGCAAGGCTTGACTCATTTTATAGGTAGACTGCTTGATGATTATGGCTTTAAACCAACCACAATAGATTCTCTCGGCGCGAAAACTTTGCTCAAGGTGAAAGATCAAACATGCAACGACACTTGGCAGTTATTTACGAATCTCCAGCATTTTAATCCTTATACGAAACAAATGAGAATTCGCCTCGGCGCCGCGTATGACAGGCTTTTTAACAAACTTTTGCCTCGCCAAGCCAATCCTGATTTTGTAACTTACGGAATCCAAGGCGGCAAAGGAAGTTTTAATGAAGAAGCCGTAATGCATTATTTGGCGCATGCGGGGGCAAAAAAATATAAAATTAAATATCTATACACCGCTGAAAATGTTTTACGCGCCTTAAATGCCGGAGAAATAGATTTCGGGCAGTTTGCTATTCAAAATTCCGTCGGCGGAGTCGTGGATGAAACCGTTTCAGCGATGGCGAAATATAAATTTAAAATTACCGAGCAATTTGAGATAAAAATTTCGCACACATTAATGATAAGACCTGGCGCTACATTTTCCGATATTACAACGATAATGAGCCATCCACAGGCTCTCGCCCAATGTAAAAAAACTTTGGCGAAAAAGTACGGCAAATTAAAACAAGCTTCCGGCCACAAGGAATTGATTGACCAAGCTCAAGTTGCCCGACGACTTTCCGAAAAACGTCTGCCGAAAAATATTGCTGTTCTTGGCAGTAGAATTCTTGCTGATATTTACGGTTTAAAAATAATTGAAGAAAATCTGCAGGATGCGAAAGAAAATTATACGAGCTTTATGATGGTGGAGAGAATCTGAGAACTTTAAAAATATCCGCGCGATGAACCAAAATTATTCGGGTTATCATTCTCAAACCGCCACTTAAAAGTTCTTCATTAAATTCCATACCAATACTGACAGGCAAACCTTCCAGCATCGCACTTATAGTATGCATAGCGCTATTGTCACCACTTTCATAATCCCGCAGTAATTTCGCAATCTCACTTTCGCCTGTTGGCGTAAAATCGCCTCTTCTGAAACAAGTCCGCTTTAATCCTTCTTCGTCTATTTTATAAACCGGCTTATTACCAACCTGTAAATCTTCCGGCATAGCGAATTCTTTTAAAGCCTCGGCGAGATCCGGTAGATAGCTTTCATCTGAAATAGTGGCTTCTTTGGACATGCTAGACCTTAGCCTAGACTGAAAAAACCGTTTTGTAAAGATTGATTTAAAAAGATAAATGTGTTATAATATGCTCAACAAATAACAGAAATAAATATGCGGGGCACTACAAATTTAAAAATACAATCAACATGTCCGGATTTTTATGACCACGGAGAAGATCTCGTTGCCGGATTTTTATCTATGGCAGACACACCTGTAAATTTAAAAAATAAAACGGAACTCCTCCCCGAAATGACTACCTCTATTCTTGAGACAGCATATAAAGAAGACGGTTGCACCGATGAAATCAAAGCCTCCGCTTTTAAGCAATTTGCCCGCAATTATCTTAGAACGGAGGGACGGGGAAGCTTGGAAACTATTTTCAACGAAATAATACGGCTGGAAGAACCGGTTTCTCTAAGAAATTATTTGCTGGGTATTTATAGAAAACTACGAGATGAATTTGAAAAACAATTTGATGCAAAAAGTTTTGCCGGAAAGAGAGTGGAAGATACTGCGGCGAGAACGGGAGAAAAAGCGAAGACAGCAATCGGGCTTGAACTGGATCCGGAAACTGAAGCAAGACTTGGCTATGCGCAAGTTGATCCGAAGCGGGATATTGGCGGAAGAGGCACCAATCCTTGACCTATGAGAAAATGAATATTGAAGCCGGTTTTCTGGTTAACCCCATAACGCCATGCGGGCGAACATATTATGTATGTCTGCTTTTGCTTTTATTCTTTCAATCCCCTCGTCCGTGGAATCTTCATTAAGTTCCGCAAGCGTTCCGTCTAAAATAAAAAACTTACTGTAGGTTTCAGAGACCTCTAGATTCATTTTTTTTGTGGAACGAGGACCTGTGATTTTTAAAAGAAATTTATCCGTAGGATCGCGCGTTATACGGCGCGGATCTCCATCGGCTGTAACTACATCGCAATATTTAAATGTATCCCCGAGTTCTCCTGACAATTTAAGAAGCTTACCGAGTATTTCCTGTGTTAGAGGATGCCCGGGGGCTTCTCCTTCTGTACTTTCTGCTTTTTTATTTTCCTGTGGTGTATCTGTTGTTTCTGACATAAATTTTATAAATTAAATATTAAAAAAACTTTAGTTTCCGCGGCGAGAGCGCCCCGGCAAGCGGGACTTTCAAGGCTCTCACCGCACCGGCATTATTTCGAGGCGTTTCTTCCATCTCACTACGGTCGTCGGACTGATTTTTACAAAACGCGCTATCGTTCTAATCGGTATTTTTACTTTCAATAAATCTATTGCTCTGCGGATTTTTATAGATTCGCTACGCAAACCAAAGTGGAATTCTTTGCGATGCGCGCTCCACGTTTTTCCGCATGCTCTACAGCGCAAACGGTTGCGTTTTTTATCATGGATAGCGGTTACTTCGGATCCGCATTTAGGGCAACCTGATTGTGAAATATTTTGGTGCATAAAAAAACACGAGATTCTTGCGAACTTCGTGTGGTGATTAAGCGCTAATTCTTCTGTCTTATGTTAATTATCAGAAGAGCTCACCACGAAGTTCGTGGAGCTCATCATCATGGAGTTAAACTTTAAGGCAGAATTTATCATATTCTGCACGCAGTATAAC